>Ga0187780_10000857_pt1 | contig 22680 bp, 19 predicted proteins | sample 1015_Q2_SP10_20__FD_132429 | JGI IMG/M metagenome (GOLD analysis project Ga0187780, IMG submission 132429) | Tropical peat soil microbial communities from peatlands in Department of Meta, Colombia - 1015_Q2_SP10_20_MG | ecosystem: Environmental > Terrestrial > Soil > Wetlands > Peat | place... | reverse complement strand
GCGCGCTTTGCGCGGGCACTGATCCGCTGGCACCGCGCCCACGGGCGGCACGACCTTCCGTGGCAGCAATCGCGCGATCCCTACCGGGTGTGGTTAAGCGAAATCATGCTGCAGCAAACCCGCGTTGCTGCGGCTCGTAAGTATTACGCACGGTTTTTGCAGCGCTTCCCGGACGTGCACCGCCTGGCAGCGGCACCGCTCGAGGAGGTCTTGGAGGCCTGGGCCGGCCTGGGCTACTACGCGCGCGCGCGCCTGGCCCACGCCTGCGCGCAGACGCTCGTGCGCGAGCACGACGGCTGCTTTCCGCGCAGCGCCGAAGAACTGCAGCGGTTGCCCGGCATCGGTGCCTCGAGCGCGGCGGCGATCGCCGCGTTTTGCTTTGGGGAGCGCGTGGCTATTCTCGACGCGAACGTAAAGCGGGTCCTTGCGCGCCGTTACGCCATCGAGGGGCCGGTCGGACGCGCAAAGATAGTCCAGGAGCTCTGGCGCCGGGCGCGCAGCCTGCTGCCGGCGGCGGAACAAATCGGCGTGTATACGCAGGCCATCATGGATCTGGGGGCGAGCGTATGCACGCGCAGCCGCCCGCGCTGCGGCGAGTGCCCGGTCCGCGACGATTGCCTGGCGCGAGAGCAGGGTCGCGCCGAGCAACTGCCCAGCCGCGCACCTGCTGCCAAACGGCCCGTCCGAACCGCGCACCTGCTGCTTGCGGTGGCGCAACAGCGCGTCTTCCTCGAGCAGCGCGCGGCCCGCGGCATCTGGGGAGGGCTGCTCAGCTTGCCCCAGTTTGCGCGCCCCGAAGAGCTGCGGCGCGCGGCCGACACCTTCGGTCGGGTCAAACCGCGCGCGCTGGCCCAGCGCACGCACAGCTTTACCCACTTCACGCTGCGCTTTACGCCGCACCTTCTGCGTCTGCCTCGCGCCCCGGACCACCGCGTGGGTCGCAGCGGCCGTTGGGTCGCGCTCGCGCGCATCGAATCGGCCGCTTTGCCATCGCCCGTGCGCACGCTCTTGCGCGACGTGCGCGAGGGACGCACCGAGCCCTGAGGCGTTCTCAGTAGGCCGGCCGCGTGCCCTCCCGGTCCAGGGCGCGGTGGCGAGCCAGAACGTGGCCATGCCCCGAGAAGCGTGCCGCGAGTCGCTCCACGACATAGGGCGATCGATGCTGTCCGCCCGTGCATCCGATTGCAACCGTCAGATACTGGCGGCCATCCTGGATGTAGCTTGGCAGCCACTTCTCGATGAACCGCGCGATGTCGTCGATCATCTCGCCCACAAGACTGGAGCGTTCCAGGAACGCCGCGACCGCCGGGTCCAGACCGGTGAGCGCACGCAACTCGCTTTCATAGTGGGGATTGGGCAAATTGCGCACGTCAAACACCAAGTCGGCGGCAACCGGAACGCCGTACTTGAACGCAAAGGACTCGAACGCCAGCGTCAGCGCTCCGCTGCCCTCGTCGACAAACGCCCGCACCCACTGGCGCAGGGTGTTGGCGGCAAGGTCGCTCGTATCGATGAGGTGGCCCAGCGCAAACAAGGGGGCGAGCAACTCGCGCTCGAGCGCGATGGATTCCTCCAGCGTCGGCTCGCCGGCCTCGGCCGGGCGCTCCGCGGGCAGCCGCTGGGACAGGGGGTGGCGCCGCCGCGTCTCGGAGAATCGCTGCACCAGCGCTTCGGTCGAAGCGGTGAGAAACAACACACGCACGTCCATGCCGGTTGCGCGTAGCGCCTGCAACATCGCGGGCACGCCGGTGAGCGTCGCCTCGGAACGCGCGTCGATCGAAACGGCCACGTCCTCGTGGCCCGTCCGAGCAAGTAACGCGCAGACTTCGCGCAGCAGCGGCAAAGGCAGATTGTCGACGCAGTAAAAACCGATGTCCTCGAGCAGCCGAATTGCGACCGACTTGCCCGAACCCGACATGCCGGAGACGAGGATTAAGCGCATCTTCAAGGAAGAGTCAACGTGCGCAGTTGGGGCACGCTGCTATTAGAGCACGGCAACTTACGCAAGACGCCGCGCTCAGGAGTCCATCGCGCGGCGTTGCCGGTCGAGGAAATCCTCCATGGTGTCGATGCCGCGCAGCTTCAGAATCGTGTTGCGCACGGCCGCCTCGAGCAGCACCGCAAGGTTGCGTCCGGCCGCCACCGGAATCACGACCTTGTGTATGGGCAGGCCGAGCACCGATTGGGTCGATCCGGCCAGTGGCAAACGCTCCATGGTGTCGGCCGCGCTGCGGCGCATGAGCTCGACGATGAGCCGCAGCTTCATTTTGCGACGCACGGCCGTTTCCCCAAAGATCGCCTTGATGTCGAGCAGCCCCAGGCCGCGCACCTCCAAGAGATTGGACAACAACGGAGGACAGCGCCCCTCGATCGTGTCGGGCGCAACGCGCGCGAAATCGACCACATCATCGGCAACCAGGCCGTGGCCGCGGCTGATGAGCTCCAGTCCCAGTTCGCTCTTGCCCAGTCCCGATTCGCCCGCAATGAGCACGCCCATGCCGAGCACGTCCATGAACACGCCATGCATCGAACAGTGCGGCGCGAGCACTTTGGCAAGGTAGATGCGCAGCACGTCGATGACTTCGGCGGAAGGACGCGGGGTAGCGAAGACCGCAAGCCGGGCGGCCTGCAGAGCCGCCAGCAGGTCGGTCGGCAGCTCGCGGCCGTCGGCGACGATCAGTCCGATGGGGCCGCCTTCGATCAGTTCCTGGGTGAAGTGGTCACGGCGCGATATCACCATGCCCTCGATGTAGTCGGCCTCGAGGGCACCGATGACGTGAATGCGCCGCGGGTGGATCAGATTCAGGTGGCCGACCAATTCGGAGGCCGGCACGCTTTGCGCCGCGGTATCAGGCAGCGGCCACAAGCTGTGCGAGTCCCCCGCGATCCAGCGCAGATCCAGGGCGGCTTGATTTTCCTCGAAGAGGGAATTGAGTGTTTGCAAGGGCGAACTTCGGGGGCGGCGAACGGCTGCCAGCGCGCTTGGCCTCAGGCTGCAGGCCGGATCGGCTCCCAAGCGCAGATGCGGCCGCGCACGGCCGCTGGCGTCGGTTCGGTCATCAACGCCAAACGCAGCTCCCGGTCCGAGAGCATCTGGGCGAGCTCGGAGAGCACCTCCAGGTGCTCCTGCGTGGCGTTTTCCGGAACGAGCAGCGCTACCAGAAGCCCGACCGGCCGCCCATCGGGCGCGTCGAAACTCACCGGCATGCTGAGCCGCACAATGGCTGCCATCGCGCGCTTGAGGCCGCGAACGCGACCATGCGGGATGGCTACGCTCTGGCCCAGGCCCGTCGACCCAAGCGCCTCGCGGGCCGCAAGGCTTTCGCGGATTTTTTCGCGATCGATCCCGGTGGCAGCCGCAAATATCGTCGCGGCGGCATCCAGGGCAGCGGACTTATCGCGGGCATCGCAGTTCACCGCGATATTTGCCAGCGGAAGCAGCTTGGACAATTGGTTCATCGGTACCAACCGCGCCGCCACAGGGGGCCAGTTGCATCGGGCGGAAGGTCGGTGGCGCGGCAGTATACGCGCCGGCGCGCTCGCAACCCTACGCACGCCTTCGAGGCGCCGCTTCGTTGCAATTGCGCAACAGACCGGCCCGCCGGCCGCACCGGGACGCGGGCCGCGGCCTAGTCGGCCTCCGAAGGCTGCTGGTGTTTGAGGGAGGCGTGCGGGTAGTTCTTTTTCATCCGATCCTTGTGCTTGATCACCTGGCGATCGAGCTTGTCCATCAGGCAGTCGATTGCGGCATACAAATCACCATCGATCGATTCGGCGTGCAGCGCAGAGCCGCTCACGCGAATTGTGATTTCCGCCTTTTGCTGCAGTTTCTCCACCGATAGCTGCACGTCGGCGTCAATGACCTGGTCGAAATGCCGCCGGACTCTTTCGAGCTTCTCCTCCACGTATTTGCGCAGCGGCGGGGTGACTTCGAGGTGATGGCCGTGAATCGCAAGCTTCATGCGTCTCCCTTTCTGGATCGGGCTATCGTTGGGTCAGGCTCAGATTGTTTTGCGTAAGGCAGCCGTCGGAATTTGCATCAGTTCGCGGTATTTGGCCACGGTGCGGCGAGCGACGACCATGCCCTGGGCGCCGAGCAACTCGGCGAGCTTGCTGTCGGACAGAGGGTTGGTTGCGTCCTCGGCCTCAATGAGCTGCTTGATCAGCGCGCGAATCGCGGTGCTCGAGGCCTCGCCGCCGGCCTCGGTCGCCACATGGCTGCCGAAAAAGTAGCGCAGCTCGAAAACGCCAAAAGGCGTAGCCATGTATTTGTTGGAGGTCACGCGCGAGATCGTCGATTCGTGCAGCCCCAGGGTCGTTGCGATCTCGCGCAGCACCAACGGGCGCATTGCAATGGCGCCGTAAGTAAAGAAGCGGCTCTGGCGATCGACAATGGCCTGTGCGACGCGCTGAATCGTCTGAAAACGCTGTCGCAAATTGCGAATCAGCCAGCGCGCCTCCTGCAGCCGGCTCGACCACTCCGGCGCCGTGGCGCCCGGCTCGGCACCCGCCGAATTCGCCCGCAGCCGGTCCTCCCCGGGTTTGGCGCTCGTCGCGGCCTGCTTGCCGCTTTCGGTTTTCAAGATCGCAGCGTACGCTTGATTCACTCGCAGACGGGGTATGACATCCGGATTGAGCCGCGCCGCCCAGCGGCCAGCTACGCGTCGCACAAGGATGTCGGGAATCACGTAATCGGGTGCCGACGAACCAAAGCCTACCCCCGGATGGGGATTGAGTCCACGAATTCGTTGGTGCGCTGCACGCAGCAGTGCGTCGTCCACGTTCAGGAGCTTTCGCAGCTTCCCGAAATCACGGGCTGCCAGCAGTGGTAAGTGCTCGCACACAATTTGTCGCGCGAGCAACAGCTCGGAGCGCTCGGCCTCTGGAGCGCTGGGTGTCAGCGCCTGCAGGCGTGCGTCGAGCTGCAGACGCATGCACTCGGCCACGTCGCGCGCCCCGACGCCTGGCGGATCAAAACTCTGCAACAGGCGCAAGGCGGTGAGCAGCTCCTCGGCGTCGACCTGCGCCTCAACACCGCAGAGTTCGAGCAATTCCTCCAGGGGCACGCCGAGGTAGCCGCTTTCGTCAACCGCGTCGATGAGCATCCGCACGAGGGTGCGGTCGCGCTCCGTGACCGCAGTCGATGCCAGCTGCAAGCGCAGGTGTTCCCGCAGGCTCGGCGGCGCCGTGGCCCAGTCCTGCGGGCGTTCGGTGGCTTCGTCGCCCGGAGGCGCCGAGCCGTGCAGCTCCAAACCCCATTGCCCGGACTCCTCGGGGGCCTCCTCCGCGCCGGCGCCGTACTCGGTGTCCTCGGAGGCGGAGGCTTCGGGGCCCTCGGAGCCCGTCTCGCCGTGCGCCGGCGAGGACGGCTCGGCCGCCGTGGTCGATACGACGGATCCTTGGCTGCTCAGTCGCAGGTGATTGCCCAGCGGATCGTCCTCGCGCTCCAGGAGCGGGTTCTCGCGCAGGGCCTGCTCGACTTCCTCGTTGAGCTCCAGGCTCGAGAGCTGCAGCAGGCGAATGGACTGCTGCAGCTGCGGCGTCAACGCCAGCTGCTGCGACAAACGTAGATGGACGCCCGGCTTCAAGCTCACAGCCGGGGCGGGCGCAAAGCGCCGTAGGGCAAAAGGTTGTGGCAGCCCGACATCCGAGGCCTACATCCGGAAGTGATCGCCCAGATAGACGCGCCGCACCGATGGATTCTCTACGATGTCCTCGGGTCGGCCCGCCGCCAGCACCTGACCTTCGTTGATGATGTAGGCGTGGTCGCAGATACCCAGCGTCTCGCGCACGTTGTGATCGGTCACGAGCACGCCGATGCCGCGCTGCTTCAGAAACCGCACGATGCGCTGGATCTCGATGACCGCGATCGGGTCGACACCGGCGAACGGTTCGTCGAGCAAGATGAACCGCGGGCGCGCTGCCAGCGCGCGCGCGATCTCCACCCGGCGGCGCTCGCCGCCCGAGAGGCTCAGCGCCGGGTTGGTGCGGATCTCGCGGATCTGCAAATCACCCAAAAGCTCCTGCAGACGCGCCTCGATGACCGACGCCGAGAGCTCGGAACCCTGTTCGTCGACCTGCAGCTCGAGCACCGCTCGAATGTTTTCCTCCACGGTGAGGCGACGGAACACGGACGCCTCCTGCGGCAGGTAGGAAAGCCCCATGCGCGCGCGCCGATGGATCGGCAGGTGCGCAATCGAGCGTCCATCCAGAGTGATCGAACCCGAATCCAGCGGGACCAGGCCCACGACCATATAAAAGCAGGTGGTCTTGCCCGCGCCGTTGGGTCCAAGCAGTCCGACGACCGTGCCCGATTCCACCGAGAGCGAAACATCCCGGACGACCTGCCGGCCGCCATAGCGCTTGGCCAGGTTCTCCACCACGAGCTCGGCGCGCGCAACCGAACGGTTTTCCCCCTCCGGGCCACGCGGCTCCTGCAGCGCAAGGGGCTGCAGCGGCGAATCCGGCGCGCTCACTGCCCCTCCTCGGGTAGTGTCCGATCGGTCTTGAGCGACGTGGGCGGCGGCGCCGCGGTCTTTGGCGCCGGAGCGGGCGCCGTGCTCGTAGGGGCGATGCGGATGTGGACCCGGCCCGTCGGGCTCTCCACGTTGCGCCCGTCGACCTCGTAGGTGGAATGGCGCGCGTCGTAGACGATGCGCGCGCCACTGAGCTCATCGCGCAGTTCGTCGTTTTCGAAGCGCTTGACGAGCGCACGCCGATACAGATACACGCGGTCGCTGCGGTCGTCGTATTCGATGCGCTCGGCAAAGGCATCGAGCGTCGACTCCACGCCCTCGCGCACGGGATCGGCCCGTTCGTGAAACGTGGCCAGCTCGTCGGGCGCCGCGGTCACGACGTAATACTGATAGCCCTTTTCGTCCTGACGGTGCTCCATCCGCTCGCCGGTCAAGCGCATCGTGCCTTTGATGAGCACGACGTGTCCGGTCAGCACCTGCACCTGGTGCAGGTCATCGAGCATCGAGTGATCGGCCGTCACGTTGGCATCTTTGTCGCGGTCCGCGCGTTCGGCCCACGCGGGTGCGGCGAGCAGCACGCACGCCACCGAGGCGGCCTGCAGGCCCCGGGCGCACGCCCAGAACCGGCGCCCCTTCACGGGCTCCTCCGCGGCGGAAAGGTGGCTACGACGTCGGAGAGCAGTTCGACGCGCCGGGCGATATTGTCAAAATCCATACCGCGCGCATTGATCACGGATGCGCCGCTTTGCAGGCGTACCGGGTCGTCGGTCCAGAAGTGGTCTTCATCGGGGATTGCCGAGAGGTCCTCGGTTTCCATGCGCATTGCTTCCCGGTCGGGCGCAGCCGCCCGCGTAATGACGACGTTGCCGCTCATTTGAACGGTCTGCGCATTGTTGCTCGCGTGCGCCTGCAGCGCCGTGGCTTCGACCTGCGGTTGGTCCGCCCGCAAACTCAGGATGCGCGGATTGTCCAGATCGACATCGTCGCTGTTGCCGAAGTGCGTCATGCGGTCGGCAAAGAGCCGATAGCGCGCGCGCCCCAGGGAATCGAATCCTGTGAGGGCGATGTTTTGCGCAAAAAAGTCCACCGCACCGATGCGCCCGGTCTGCACACCGAGGGTCAAGCGCAACGTCTGCGAGTACCAGTAGCTCGTAGCCAAAACGGCGGCCACGAGCACGATGGCAAACCACGACGCCGCACGCTCAGCCACGGGCGAGCTCCGAAGCGGCGGCCTGCCGGGCGCCGCGCAGCAACGCGTCAAAGTGTCCCTGCGCGCGCAGAAGCAGCCGCGCCAAGTCGCGCACCGCCCCTCGGCCGCCGGGCGAGGGCGCAACCCAATGCACGCAACGCTTGACCTCCTCGGGCGCGTCGGCCACGGTCGCGGCGAGGCCCACGCAAGCCAGCGCGGGCAGATCCGGCCAGTCATCCCCCATGTACGCGCACTCGCGCTGGCTTAGCCCCGCCTCGGAGAGCAGGCGCTGCAGGCACGCGTGCTTGTCGCGCTGCCCCTGGCGCACCGTGCCGATGCCCAGGTCACGCGCACGCGCGGAGACGATACGCGAGCTGCGCCCCGTGACGATTGCAACCTCGATGCCAACATCGCGCAGCAGCCGGATTCCCAGACCGTCGCGCACGTCAAAGGCCTTGAGCGCCTCCCCGCGGACCCCGAAATACAGCCGCCCGTCGGTGAGCACTCCGTCGACATCGAGGGCCACCAGACGCACCCGGTTGGCGCGCCGCGCCAGCGCCAAGCCGCCGAGCGAGCTCATCAGATCACCTTTGCCGCCATCAGATCGTGCGTGTGCAGCGCGCCCACCAGGCGTCCTTGCGCATCGAGCACGAGCAGCTGGTTTTTTCGGTGCGCATCGAGCAACTGCGCCGCTTGCGCGGCCAGCGCATCGGCGCCGATCGTGAGCGGCGCCACGGTCATCACGTCGGCAACCACGGTTGCACGCACGTCGGCTCCGCGCTCCAGCAGGCGACGCAAATCGCCGTCGGTGAAAATCCCCGCCAGCCGGCCGTCGGACTCGACGATTGCCGTCATCCCCAGCTGCTTGCGGCTGATCTCGTGCAGCGCCTCCATGACACTGGCGCTGCGCGCAACAGTAGGAATGGCCTGGCCCGTGCGCATGATGTCGGCCACACGCATGAGCAGACGCCGGCCGAGCGCACCGCCGGGGTGAGAACGCGCGAAGTCCTGAGTGCCAAAACCGCGTGCGTCCAGGCAGGCGATGGCAAGCGCGTCGCCGAGCGCCAGCATTGCCGCCGTCGAGGAGGTCGGCGCCAGGTTCAGCGGACACGCCTCACGCTCAACGCGGCAGTCGAGGTGCACATCGGCCGCCTGGGCCAGAGGCGAGGTCTTCGAGCCGGTGACCGCGATCAGAGGCGTGCCCTCACGCTTGAAAATCGGCACGATCGTCATGAGTTCGGGCGAGGAACCCGAATTGGAGAAGGCGAGAAAAACGTCGCCCGGCGTGACCATTCCCAGATCCCCGTGCGCCGCCTCGGCGGCGTGCACGAACATCGCCGGTGTTCCGGTCGATGCGAGCGTCGAGGCGACCTTGCGCCCGATGTGTCCGCTTTTGCCGATCCCACTGACAACGACCCGCCCGCGGCAGTCGAGCAGCAGATCGACGGCGTGCAAAAACGCGCCGTCCAGACGCGCGCCCAGGGCGGCGATGGCCTGCGCTTCGACCTCGATGACCGCGCGCGCGAGCGCCAACGCCGACTCGCCGGCTCGAGGGCGGCGTCGGGTCGTGGCCACGTATGGGGTCGCGGGTGCCTTGTTCATTGCTGCGGTAGCAGGCCGTCGATGATACTCTCGGGGTGCTCAAAGCTGGCACGGGAATTGCTCATCCATGCGGCAATTGCGGGTCGCGGCCCTTGCCACGTTCCCGACGCCGCCCCTGGCCCCCCATCGCCGATGCCGACCGCGCTTGAACTCACGCTGCTGCTGCTTGCCGCCTCGGTCGTGGGGGTGGCTGCGGTGCGTCTGTTTGAACAGCCTCCCGTGCTGGGCTACCTGATCGTCGGCATCGCCATCGGCCCGCACGCTCTGGCGTTGGCACCCGACACGGCCGAAACGCGCCACCTGGCGCAGCTCGGGATCGTCTTTCTCATGTTCTCCGTGGGTCTGGAGTTCTCGCTTGCGCGCCTGCGCAGCATGCGCAGCATTGCGCTGGGCCTGGGAGTCACCCAGGTCTTGACCACGGTGGCCGCCGTCTTGGCCGCCGGTGCGCTCGTCGGCCCCTACCTGGGCGTGAGTCTGCCTGGGGCCTTTGCGCTGGGCGCAGCGCTGGCCATGTCATCGACCGCCATCCTGATGAAAATGCTCGTCGAGCGCCTCGAGCTCGACACCGAGCACGGACGGCGCATCGTCGGGGTCTTGCTGCTGCAGGACCTTGCGGTCGTGCCTTTGCTAGTCATCGTACCGTCCCTTTCCTCACCCACGGCGCAGTTGGGCGCGGCGGTGCTGGTTGCCGGCGCGAAGGCCGCCGCCTTGCTCGCGGTCTTGCTGCTGGGGGGTCGCTGGCTGCTCCACGGTTGGTTTCACCTGGTCGCCAAGCGCCGCTCGCAGGAGCTGTTCATGCTCAACTTGCTGCTGCTCACGCTCGGGCTGGCCTGGCTGGCCGAGCAGATGGGGCTTTCGCCGGCGCTGGGCGCATTCATCGCGGGCATGCTGCTGTCGGAGACGGAGTACCGCCACTACGTGGAGGAGGACGTCAAGCCGTTTCGCGAGGTCCTCTTGGGTCTGTTTTTCGTGACCATTGGCATGGCGCTGGACCTGCGCGTCGTGCTGGCGCAGCTGCCCTGGGTCCTCGCGGCGCTGCTCGTGGCGGTGGGCTTTCGCTTCGCGCTCACGCTGGGCTTGGCGCGCTACTTCGGCGCCGGTCCCGGCAACGCGATCAAGACCGCACTGACCTTGGCCGCCGCGGGCGAGTTTGGCTTCGTCCTCATCAACTTGGCGGCCGACCACGAGCTGTTGACCGCCTCGCTGCAGCAGGTGGTCCTGGCCGCGATGCTGCTCTCGATGCTGGCCACGCCCTTTTTGCTCGCCGGCGGGGCGCGCCTGGCGCTGCGCTTTGGTGGCTCCGAGTGGATGCTGCGGGCCGTGGAGCTGCATCGCATCGCCGCACGCACGATGTCCACGGAGCGCCACGTCGTCATCTGCGGCTACGGCCGAAGCGGCCAGCACCTTGCCAAGATGCTCGAGCAAGAAAACATTGGCTACGTGGCCCTGGACCTGGATCCGGACCGCGTTCGCGAGGCGGCGGCGGCGGGCCACGCGGTCGTCTACGGCGACGCGATGCGTCGCGAGACGCTCATGGCTGCCGGCATCACACGCGCGGCCGCGGTCGTCGTGAGCTTTAGCGACGTGCGGGCCGCGCTGCGCGTGATCGCGTTTGCGCACGAACTCAATCCTCACATCCCCGTCATCGTGCGCACGCAAGACGATGCCGATCTGGACCGCTTGCTTGCTGCGGGCGCAACCGAAGTTGTGCCAGAGGTTTTTGAAGGCAGTCTCATGCTCGGTTCTCACGCACTGGTGCTGCTGGGGGTGCCACTGGCACGGGTGATCCGGCGCGTGCGCGACGCGCGCGATTCGCGCTACCGGCTGCTGCGCGGCTATTTTCATGGCGCCGACGACACGCAAGACGGTCTGGCCGAACCCGATCAGGTGCGCCTGCACACCATCGTGCTGGCTGAGGACGCGCCGGCGGTCGGCCGTAGCCTCGAGGAGCTGGACTTGCGCGCCACGGGCGTGGAGGTCACCGCGGTTCGGCGGCGCGGCATCGTGGGGGACAATCCCAGCGGGGATCTGGTCTTGCAGCCGGGCGATGTCGTCGTCTTGCGCGGCACCGTCGACGCGCTCGAAGCCGGCGAACAGCGGCTGCTGCTGTCGGCCTAGCGCTCCGCAGGCGCGATGCGGTCGATTGACCCGGGCCGCTTCGTCTGCGACGATGTGCCGAGGGGAGATCCGCCGCCGTGAATTCGCCGCATCAAACTTCCGTGCCCGTGATTGAGCAAACCAGCGCCGGCAGCGGCCTGCGCTGGTGGTCCGATTCCTTCTCCTGGCTCTTCGGCGAACTCGCCCGCCTGGGAGTGTGGGTCGGCATGCTGCTTTGCTGCTTGCTCATCCTCACCCCCCTGCACTGGGTCCCGCTGCTCGGCTGGAGCGCATCGCACCTGCTCTGGTTCGTTTTTTCGGGCGGCCTGATGGTCGCGGCACGCAACACGCAAATGGGCCAGGTACCACGCTTCGGCGAGCTCTTTGCCGGCTTCGGTCCGCAAAGCGGCGCGCTCCTGGGGGCGGGACTCCTCGTGCTGGCCGCGACGCTGGCCGTGGTCGGCTTGATGCTGGCCGTCGGCTTAGGCGCGCTCCTGGGATCGCTGGCGGGTGCCGCATCCCTGGAGTCGGTCGCGCAGCGTACGGCCACGCTGATGAGTATCGGTTGGGGCGCGGCGCTCGTTATGCTGCTGTGTCTGGTGCTGTTCGTGCCCATCTCGATGGCCGCCTGGCTTGCCCCGGCGCTGATCATGCTGCGCGGAGCAAGGCCCTTCGATGCATTGCGCTGGAGCCTGCAGGCTTGCGGCCGCAACCTCGGTGCCCTGACCGTCTATGGCCTGGTTGGAATCGGCCTCGCGCTGGTGGCGACCCTGATGTTTTTTATCGGCTGGCTGGTTTTGCTGCCGCTGGTCTTTCTTTCAACCTATGCGGCGTATCGGCAGATGTTTGCCGCCGACGACGTGCTCGATCCGGAGCCCGGGCGGCCGGCTCCCTGAGTGCGGCCCGCCGGCCGGTCTCCTCTTTCCTCGTTGCTCCCCTACGCGGCAGCCGTCGCCGCGGGTGCCAGCACGCGGCGCAGGTACCACGCCGTGTGGCTGCCCGGCGTCGCCGCAACATCCCCGGGCGTTCCCGCTGCAACGATGCGGCCTCCGTCCCGACCGCCTTCCGGTCCCAGATCGATGATCCAGTCGGCCGCCTGGATGACGTCCAGATTGTGCTCGATGATCACCACCGTGTTGCCCGCGTCGCGCAGCCGATGCAGCAGTGCCAGGAGCAGCGCGATGTCATGAAAATGCAATCCGGTGGTCGGCTCGTCGAGCACGTAGAGCGTGCGGCCGGTATCGCGTTTGGAGAGCTCTTGCGCAAGCTTCAAACGCTGCGCTTCACCTCCCGAGAGCGTGGTTGCGCTTTGTCCCAGGCGCAAGTACCCCAGGCCGACCTCGGCCAGCGTGCGCAGCTTGCGCTCGAGCGCGGGCACGGCGCCGAAGACCTCTTGGGCCTGCGCAACACTTAACTCCAGCACCTCGGCGATGTTGCGCCCCTTGTACAGCACCTCAAGGGTCTCGCGGTTGTAGCGCTTGCCCGAACAGCTTTCGCACGAAACGAAGATATCGGGCAGAAAGTGCATCTCCACTTTGATGAGTCCGTCGCCCTGACAAGCCTCACAGCGACCGCCGGCCACGTTAAAGGAGAAGCGCCCTGCGCCGTAGCCGCGTTCGCGCGCCGTCACCGTAGCCGCGAACAGTTCCCGGATGGGCCCGAACAAGCCGGCGTAGGTCGCCGGATTGCTGCGGGGCGTGCGCCCAATCGGCGCCTGGTCGATGCTCACGACCCGGTCGAGCTGCTCCAGGCCCTCGATGGCAGCGTATGGCGCCGGTTCGACGCGCGTGCCTTGGAGCTCGCGGGCCAGCGCGAGCGCCAGCGTGTCGTTGACCAGCGTGGACTTGCCAGAGCCCGACACTCCGGTGACGCACACCATCCGGCCCAGAGGCAGCTCGAGGTCGACCCCGCGCAAATTATTGCCGCTGGCGCCCCGCAGCCGCAGCCAATGCGCCGCCGGCGCCCAAGCCCTGCGTGCCGGCGCGATCCGGCGCCGGCCGGACAGAAATGCACCTGTGAGCGATTGCTCCTGCGCGATGATCTGCTCCGGGGAGCCGCGCGCGATCACCGCACCGCCTTGCTCGCCTGCCCCCGGTCCCATGTCGATCAGGTAGTCGGCGTTGCGGATCATCTCCCCGTCGTGTTCGACCACGAGCACCGTGTTACCCAGATCGCGCAACCGTTGCAGCATCTGGATCAGGCGCCCGTTGTCGCGCGGGTGCAAGCCGATCGAAGGTTCGTCGAGCACGTAGAGCACCCCCGTGAGGCCCGAGCCGATCTGCGAGGCAAGGCGTATGCGCTGGGCCTCGCCTCCGGACAAAGTGTCGGCGGCGCGCTCCAGGCACAGGTAGCCCAGGCCCACGTCCGTGAGAAAGCGCAGGCGCGAGCCGATCTCCGCGACAATGGGCTGCGCGACCTCGCGACGCCCTGCCTCCAGTCCCAGCGCTTCGATCAGCTCGCGCGCCTCCGTGAGCGGCAACGCCTCGATTTCGAAGATCGCGCGCCGCTGCGCACCCTGGCCAACAAGCACGTGACGCGCTTCGCGCCGCAGCCGCGCGCCCCCGCAGTCCGGACACGTCCGCAGACCGCGCAGTCGCGCCAGGGCTTCGCGCACTGGAGGCGAATCGCTCTCGCGCCAACGTCGCTCGAGCGTCGGCAGCACACCGGCGAAGGCCGGCGGCGCATCGCTGCCGTAGAGCACAATACGGCGGAAGGCTTCGGGCAGGTGCTCCCAGGGCTGCGCCGCATCCACGCCAAAGCGCTCGGCAAGCGCAGCCAGGCGGGCGTGCGCGCTGCGGTTGCGCGCGTCCCAGCCGCTGATCGCGCCGGCGCCCAGCGTGAGCTCGGGGTGCGCAACGACGCGCTCGGGATCGAAGAACTCCACCTTGCCCAGTCCCGCACAGCTCGGGCACGCGCCGTAGGGATTGTTAAAGGAGAACAGCCGCGGCTCCAGGGTCGGCGCCACGTAGCCACAGCGGGGACAGGCGTAGCGCCCCGAAAAGCGCGACTCCTCGCCTTTGTCGACGTCGAGGAGGTGCACCATGCCATCGGCCAGACGCAGCGCGGTCTCGATGGACTCGGCCAGGCGCGTGCGGGCGGAAGCGCGAACGCGCAGGCGATCGACGACGACCTCGAAGCTGTGGTTTTCGCCTTGCCCCAGAGCCGGCAACGAGTCCTCCTCGATGATCGTGCCGTCGACGCGAAAGCGCACAAAGCCCCGAACCCGCAGGTCCTCGAACAGTTCGCGGTGCCCGCCTTTGCGCGACAGCACCAGGGGTGCCAGCACGAGCAAGGCCGTTCCTTCGGCCATCGCCAGAGCGTGCTCCACGATTTGCGCGACACTGTGCGCCTGCAATGCGATCTCGGGGTGATCGGGACAGTGTGCCTGGCCGGCACGCGCGTACAGCAGTCGCAGATAATCGTGTATTTCGGTGACGGTCCCCACGGTCGAGCGCGGATTGGCGCCGGCACTGCGCTGCTGGATCGCGATGGCCGGGCACAGGCCTTCGATCTGGTCGACGTCGGGCTTCTCCATGATCTGGAGAAACTGGCGCGCGTACGACGAGAGCGACTCGACATAGCGGCGCTGACCCTCGGCGTAGAGGGTGTCAAAGGCGAGCGAACTCTTGCCGGAACCCGAAACGCCCGTGATGACGATCAGGCGATTGCGCGGCAGATCGACGTCGACGTTGCGCAGGTTGTGGGTGCGCGCCCCGCGCACACGTATGTGATCCATTGAATCCGGCCCCCGGGGGCACCGCGCGGCGGGTGCCGCGTTCCCCGGCCTACTCGTCCTGGCGGGAGCCGGCGGTCGTGCCCTTTTCGGGGAGCGCATTATTGTCGAAGCGCTCGCCGCGCCGCGCACCGCGTCCCAACTCCACGCCGAGCTGCTTGAGCTTGCGATACAGGTGCGTGCGCTCCAGCCCCGCGCGGTCGGCAACGCGCGTCATGCTGTAGCTTTCTTTCGAAAGCTGGTACTCGAAATACACCCGCTCGAACTGGTCTCTAGCCTCGCGCAGCGGCTGATCCAGATTGATGGCAAGGCCCTGTGCGCCGGCACTGGCGCGCTCACGAGCCGGCTCGCTCGGGGCCGCACGCCCGCGCGCTAAGGAGGGCTCTTCGACGGCGCCCGCACCCGCCGAGGGCGCAAGACGCGCCCCGCGCAGCCGCTGCACCTGATCGAGACCGCTGCGCACAGCGCCCAGCAGACGCGCGAGCGCGATGGGCTTTTCAAGGAAATCGAGCGCGCCCAGGCGCGTAGCTTCGCCGGCGGTCTCCAGCGTCGCGTGGCCAGACATCATGATGACCGGAACCGTCAGCGGGCCCGCGGCGACCCACTCCTTGAGCAAGGTCACGCCGTCGGTGTCGGGCATCCAGATATCGAGAAAGATCAGGTCCGGGGCCGACTGCCGCCGCACTTCGCGCGCCGACGCGGCGCTGTCAGCCGTCGCCACGACATGCCCCTCGTCGGAAAGTATTTCGGACAACAATTCGCGAATTCCGATTTCGTCGTCTACAACCAGTATGTTTGCCATGGGTACTTCGCGTACGTCAAAGGGCCTCGGCAACCGGCGAGAGGGCGCGCGCCAGCCGATGAAGGACTATGGTTACGGTTGCTCCGCAGCCGCCGTCACGATTCACGACCTCTATCCTACCGTCGTGCTCGTCAATAATCTTTTTCACAAGAGCCAACCCCAAGCCCGTGCCCCGCGGTTTGGTCGTAATGTAGGGTTCGAAAGCGCGCCTAAGTATATTCGCCGGAAAGCCCGGGCCGTTGTCCTCGACCGATAGGCGCACGGCGCGGGCCGCGGGCTGCGCGCCCGCACTGCCCGGGGGCTCGATGGATACGAGCTCCGTGCGCACCACGACCAGTCCGGGCCGGCCGCTCTGGCCCCGGGCCAGGGCTTCGGCTTGGCCCCCTGCAATGGATTCGAGCGCATTTCCGACGAGATTATGGATCACCTGGCGGATTTGTCCGGCATCGGCCTCGAGCAGCGGCAAGTCCGCGGCGAGCTGCAATTCCACTTGTGTCGCGCCGGCCCTGGCGCCCGGCACGCCACTGCCGGCCTCGAAGCTCTCGGCGCCGTAGAGTGCGCCGACCTCCTCCACGAGAGCGTTCAAATCGAGCGGGGCGGGCCGCGCCGCCGGCAGCCGCGCGTAATCGCGAAACTCATCGACCATGCGCTTCATTGCGGCCACCTGGCTCACAATGGTGGAGGTGCCCCGCTCGAGCACCTGCAGCTGCTGCGGGTCGAGGGCGGCGCTGAGCTTCATGCGCAGCCGCTCCGCGGCGAGCTGGATGGGCGTGAGCGGATTTTTGATTTCGTGCGCGAGGCGGCGCGCGACCTCGCCCCAGGCCACGGCGCGCTGCGCGGAGATGACCTGCGTGATGTCGTCAAAGACCACGACATATCCGAGGCCATCTTCCAGCGGCAGGCGCGAACCGCGCACGAGCAGCGCCAGCGGCGCAGCATCGGGCGGGGAGCCAAAGCGCTGAAGCTGCATTTGCTGCTGCCAGGAATCTTTCGGAGTCGCAACCAGCGCCTGGTCGCGAAATGCACTCGACAAGAGCTGCGCGAGTTGCGGCATCGCCTCTTGCAGCGGCCGGCCCGCGCGGCTGGCCAGTGGCATGCCCAGAATCCGACCGGCACCGTAGTTGGCCGTGACGACGGCAAAATTCTTGTCAAGAACGATGACCCCGGCCGACAGGTTCGCCAGCAAACGCTCAAGGTAGGCGCGGGCCGTCTCCAGCTGGCGCGAGCGCGTCTCCACCGCGTCGCGGGCCTCCGTGAGCTGGCGCGTCATGGCATTGAAGGCCTGCGGCAGCAAGTTGAGCTCGTCGTTGCCCGGAAATTCCCGGACCGGGCGAAAGTCGCCTTCGGCCACCGCCTTGGTACCCGCGGCCAGCTCGACCAGCGGCGCCGTCATCGAGGAGGCGAGCAGCACGCCGGAGGCAATCGCGGCAAACACCGCAAGCAGCAGCGTGAGCGTCAGGGTAAGCCGGTAGATGCCTCGCAGTCCCGAGCGCGCGAGCGACAGCTCCTGGTACTCGCCGTAGCCTGTTTGCAGTGTCTTTGCGTTGGCGGCCACCGCAGGGGCGACCGTCTGCGTGAGCTGCAAGAAGCGCGGCTCTTCGATGTGAATCGGCCCTGCCAAGGGCAGAAGCAGGCCCGAGCGGGCGCGGGCGTCGGCTGCCGGAAGCGACGCGCTGCCAAATCCGTGCTCGCTCGTTCCGAGCGGGATGGGAACGATGACACGGGTGCGCAGACCTGCGAGCGGCTCGGTGGCAAGTTCGTCGCCCTCGATGAGCGCATAGCCGCCGGCCGCGAGCGCGCTGCGCAGCAGCGCCGGAGACGGCAGCGTGGGCGCGAGGTCAAAGCCCGGAGCGCTACTGGACCAGACGAGCTTGCCGCTCGCGCTCACGATTGTGGCCTGCTGAACCCCCACGCGCTCTCGCAGCCGCTCCAGGTCGCGGGGCCCTTCGGGCGCGGAGACGTCGACCAGCTCCAGCGCCATGGCACGCGCCTTGGCTTTGAGCTCGTCGCGCTGCGTCTCCAGGACTGCGCGGCCCAGCGACAGACCCGACTCCAGCGCGCCTTCGACTTTCACGTCAAACCACGATTCGACCGAGCGCAATAGAAACTGGGACGAGACCACATACACGAGTGCGCCCGGCACGACCCCCATAAGCGCAAAGGCGATGGCGAAACGCGCCATCAGGCGCGCGCCGAAGCGCCGGGCGCGCACGCGGCGCAAAAGCCGCACCGCCAGCGCGGTGACGAGCACGAACAACACCAGCGTGATGGCCCCGTTGGCGGCCAACAAGATCGGGTAGTTGCGCTCAAACGCACGGGAGTTGCTGCTGGCCGAAGTGAGCACGAACAGCAACACGCCCGCCAGCGATAGGCCGGCAATCAGGCCGTAGCGGATGATGCGGGACATGGTTCAGGCCTGCCGTTGCGGGTGCTGCACGAAATCGTCGTCAGTTCGGGCTGTCGCTCGTGCGCGTAAGTCTGGACCAATCCGACGCCAGCATCCAGTCCGGATCGGTCAAGGCGCTGACTTGAAAGGGTTTGGGCAGCATGGAAGTGTCCAGGCGCATGCGGATGCGACCGTGGGTGTTGCTGCCCTCGAACAAGTCGGAATCGCCGATGCGCCACTGGGTCACGCGTCGCATTGTGCCCAAGGCCTGGTCCAGCGAATCAAAAGGCTGCGCCAAGGCGCCTCGCGCCAGCCGGTACTGGCGCGTGAGAGGACTGAAACTGAGGCGGTATTCGATGGCATCGTCGAGCAGGTGCTTGTCAAACCAGTACCAGCGGCTGCGCGTGACCTCCACCTCGATCACGAAATACAGGGCGATGCCATGGTCGACGGCCTCGCGCAGCGACGACGGGAGCTCGAGCTCGAACTGGGCGTCAACGAAGGTGCCCGGATCGGCGCCGGAGCGCATGCTGAAGGCTGCGTGCGAAACCGTGATGCGATCTTCGGCCTGCGCGTGCCACGGCGCACCCGCCAAGGCGAGCAGCAAGGCGACGCACCCGACACGGCTCCACAGCCGGCGCGCAGCGGCCAAGGCGAGATGGAAGCGCTCTCGGACTTGGCCACCGTAGGAAAGAGCCGATGCGCGCATGTTGGTCTTAGATCTTTTCGAGCAGCGCGTAAAAAAAACCGTCGTGCACAACGGGTTCGGCCCCTTCCAACCAGGCTTTGGCGGCGTCATCTGCGAAACTGGGCAGCAGCTGCACACCGGACAGATCCCCGCCGGGAAGCGCGAGCCGTCGCGCCCCGCGCTGGCGGCGCACGAATGATGCAATCTGTTCTCGGCCCTCTTCGGCAAAAACCGAACACACCGCGTAGAGCAATCTACCAGCCGGAGCCAGCAGCGGCCACAGGGCATCGAGCATTTTGGCCTGCTGCGTTGCCAATTTCGCAACATCGGCGGCTCGCCGCAATAAGGGGATATCGGGGTGGCGGCGCACCACGCCCGAGGCCGTGCAGGGCGCATCGAGCAAGATCCGATCGTAAGGCGTTCCGTCCCAGTACGTCTGCGGGCGAAGCACGTCGGCAACGAAAACGCGCGCGCGCCCTGCGCCCAATCCGAGGCGCTGCAGATTCGCATCGATGCGCGCCGCGCGTTGCGCGTCGACTTCGACGGCATCGACGCGACAATCGCCCAGCTCGAGAAGGTGAGCGCACTTTCCGCCCGGCGCCGCGCAGGCATCGAGCACGCGCATCTCTTCGCCCACGTCGAGCCAGGGCGCCGCAAGCTGGGCGCCTGCGTCCTGTACCGACACGACACCCGCGGCAAATCCCGGAACCCGGTCAACGGGCATCGCGCGGTGCAACCAAATCGCGGAGGCGCCCACGCGACTTGCCTGCAGTTTCGCAGAGGCAAAGTCGGCCAGAACTTGCGCCGGCGACGCTCTTCGACGGTTCACGCGCAAAACCAGAGGCGGTGCCCGGAGCTGCGCGGCCAAAAGCTCGTGCGCGCGGTCCGCGCCGTACTCGGCCTGCAGCCGCTGCAGCCACCACGCGGGCACGTTAAAGCGCCGCGCCGGGTCCGCCGCGGCCTGCGCCTCGAGCTGCTCGCGCCGTCGCAAGAATTCACGCAGTACCGCATTGACCAGCGCCGCGGCCGCCGCGGTCGACGCCTGCAGGCGCGCTGCGCGCACCGCCTGATCGACGAGCGTGAATTCGGTGTAGCCACGCGCGAGCAGCTGGGCCAGGCATACGGCCAGCAAAGATGCCACGGGCGCGCTCGCGGGCCGATGGAGCAGCTGCCCGAGAAGGTATTCGAGCATGGCGCTTCGACGCACCGCCGCCGCCGCGACGTCGCGCACCGCGCCGCGCACACTGGCGTCGTCGCGCCGCTCGGCCGGCACCTCCTCGCGCAGCACGCGCTCGAGCGCCGGCTCCAAGGACTGGCCCGCACGCACCTGCGACCAGACCGTGCCCGCCCACGCGAGCGCATCGGCCAATGCCGCAGCGCCCGGGCGCTTGGCCTCCTCAGTCGTCATCGCCAGCTTGTTCGGGCGCGCCCCATCGGGCCCCCACCGCAATGGGCGTGCGCGCCACAAATTCGCGCGCCTCCAGACGTCGGCCGCCGGCGCGCTGCAACTGCTGCAGACACAGCGAGCCCTCACCGCATGCCACAACGATGCCTTGCGCATCGACGGAAAGCACCGTTCCAGGCACCGGGCCGCGGACCGCGTGCGAAGCGCCGCCCGGCGCCCGCGTCGCGTGGGCGCGCCAGATTTTGATGGTCTGGTCGCCCATCGCGCTGCACGCCCCCGGAAACGGGTCAAACGCGCGCACGCGGGCTGCGAGCCGCTCGGCGCAATCGTTCCAGTCGATCCATGCTTCGGACTTCTCGACCTTGCGTGCGTAAGCGACGCCCTCCGACGGCTGCGGCCGCGGCTGCAACTGCCCGCTTGCGATCTGACGCAGGGCCGTCACAATCAGCCGTCCACCGAGCTGGGCAAGCTGCTCGGTGAGCACTCCCGCGGTAATTTCGGGGTCGATGTCAACGGCCTGCATCAGAAGGATCGGCCCCGTATCCAAGCCCTCATCCATCTGCATGATCGTTATGCCGGTGCGCGTGTCGCCGGCTTCGATGGCTCGCACCACGGGTGCCGCTCCGCGCCAGCGCGGGAGCAAGGACGCGTGAATGTTGATTGCCCTGACGGCGCCGCCGCTCACGGGCAATCCGCGCGGCAGTTGCAGAACCGAGGCGGGTAGCAGCAGGCCGTAGGCCGCCACCACCAGCACGTCGGGCACGGCGGCGCGCAGCTGCATCAGCGCCCGCTCGGCTTCCTGGCCAGCGCGCTCCACGCGCAGGCTCGAGGGCGTGATTACCGCGATGCCGTGCTCGAGCGCCAGGCGCTTGACGGCGCACGCTTGCACGTGCTGGCCGCGCCCCGCGGGCCGGTCGGGCTGCGTCAGCACCAGAGGCACGTCAAATCCCGCGGCCAGCAGTGCCTGCAGCGCGCGGGCCGCGAAGGCCGGTGTCCCGGCAAAGGCGATGCGCATGAGCGGCCGGCCCTTCGCGCGCTAGCTGCGCGCGCGTCGCTTGCGCAGCTTGGCGCGCACCCGCGCCTGCTTGAGCAAGGACAGATGCTCGACAAACACGACGCCGTCGAGATGATCGATCTCGTGCTGCACGCACACCGCCAAATTGCCCGTGCATTCGAGCTCGAAGTGCACGCCTTCGACATCTTGCGCGCGCACCCGAATCTGCGCCGGCCGCCGCACCAGCTCGTAGATCCCCGGCACCGACAAGCAACCCTCCTCACAAACGGCCAGTTCCGAGGACGTCCAGGCCAGTTCGGGATTGACGAAAACCCGCAACTCGCTTTTGGACTCCGAAAGGTCCATGACAACCACCCGCTGGAGCACATTGACCTGCGTTGCGGCCAAACCTACACCAGTGGCACCATACATGGTCTCGCTCATGTCGCGCACGAGCGCACGCAAAGCCTCATCAAAGACCGTGACCGGCTGGGCGACCCGATGCAGCCGCGGATCCGGGTATTCGAGTATCGTCAGTACGGCCATAGCCTGCGGTACTAAACGCGGAAATGGCGGGGAATAACCCGATACAGTGAGCGAACCATCCGCAAAGATTCGTTGCGACCGGCGCCCATTCGGTGGAAAATTTCGACTCCGGGCCGCTGGCGCAGCACGGTGCCACGAGCCGCGGACGCGCTACGGACTACTTCGATGAAGGCCCTACCAAACATGACGATCGCCTGCACGCATCACTTGCTTTCCCTGGCTCGCCGACTCGCCGGCACGGGCGGCGCCCGCGAGTCTAGCGTTGTCGCCGCGCACAGTGTATGCGCGCGAGACCACGCTCCGGGCTCTGTGCTGCTCGCCGCAGTTCTCGGGTGCTGTGCTGCAATGGCGGTGGGGCCGACTGCGGCCGCATCCTCCGAGCGCTATCCGATTACGCCCGAGCAACGCGAAACGGCCGAAAAAGTTGCCAACCGCGGCGTGCCGATCGAGGACCTTTCGCCCAACGCACCGGCGAGCTACACGATCAAGCGCGGCGACACGCTCTGGGGAATTTCTACGCTGTACCTGAAGTCACCCTGGCGTTGGCCGGAACTCTGGGGCATGAACCGCACCCAGATTCAAAATCCGCACCTGATCTACCCGGGGCAGACCCTGGTGCTGGTCAAGACCGCCGACGGCCGCGCGCAACTCGTTCTGGCCGGCGGCGCACCCGCGCCGAAGGAGCCCGCGGCGCCGGCCGCGCCGCCACCGGCGCCGCCACCGCCGGCACCTGCTCCGGCTCCGACCGAGAAGCTCAGCCCG
>Ga0187780_10000856_pt1 | contig 22681 bp, 17 predicted proteins | sample 1015_Q2_SP10_20__FD_132429 | JGI IMG/M metagenome (GOLD analysis project Ga0187780, IMG submission 132429) | Tropical peat soil microbial communities from peatlands in Department of Meta, Colombia - 1015_Q2_SP10_20_MG | ecosystem: Environmental > Terrestrial > Soil > Wetlands > Peat | place... | reverse complement strand
TTCGCCAGCATGTTCCTCTACGAGCTGCCGCCGGGAAGCTCCTCCACGCCGGTTAAGCATCTCTACGAGGAGGTCACTTACGTCCTCGACGGCACCGGCAGCACGCAGCTCGAATTCCCGGATGGCGCCAAGCGCAGCTTCGAATGGGGCGCGCGCAGCCTCTTCGCCATCCCGCTCAACGCGAAGCACCGACATTTCAACGGCAGCGGACAGAAGCGCGCGCTGATGGTCAGCACCACCAACATGCCGCTCGTGATGAACCTCTTCCACAACGAGAAGTTCATCTTCAACACCGAAGCGCCTTTCACCGATCGCATCGGCAAAGACGAATATTACTCCGGCGAGGGCGACCTCGTCCTCGTACGCCAGGGCAGCCATATGTGGGAGACGAATTTCGTCCCCGACCTCGAGCAGCTCGGGCTGCAAGCTTACGAAGCCCGCGGGGCGAACAGCGCCAATATCAAGTTCGTGCTCGCGGATTCCAGCATGCACGCGCACATCTCGGAAATGCCGCCCGGTACCTACAAGAAGGGGCATCGCCACGGGCCCGGCGCTCATGTGATGTGTGTCGTCGGCACGGGCTATTCGCTGCTCTGGTTCGAGGGCGAGAAGGATTTCCTGCGCATCGACTGGAAGCACGGCGTGGTGTTCCCGCCCGCAGACCGCCAGCTCCACCAGCATTTCAACACCAGCAACCGGAACGCGCGCTACCTCGCGACCAATGTGGGCGGCATCCGCTACCCCTTCACGGCCGCTTCACGCCGCACGGGCGGCGAAGAGGGCGACGAGCTGGGCGCGACGGCGCGCAGCGTCAAGGATGGCGGCGACCAGATTGAATACGAAGATCAGGATGCGCGTATCCATCTGCTCTGGCTCGCCGAGATGAAGAAGAACGGCGGCAAGGTGGATCCTGTCATGTTCAAATGGTTCCCGGAAAAAGCGGCGGCGGAATAGACGGCCCAGGCGTAGCGCCGTGATCGCGCGGACACTCCTGGCGGCGGGCCTCGCCGTCGTCCTGATCCGCGATGCGGCAGCGGAAGATACGCTGCCGAAGATCATTATTTCCTATAGCCAGCAAGTCGGCGACGAGCTGCCTCTCTTCGTCACGGAAGACGCCGGCTATTTCAAAGACCACGGCCTCGACGTGACCGAACAGCTCCTGCCGGCGCAGCAAGGCATCCCGGCGCTGCTGAACGGCCAGGTGCAGTTCAATTCGATCGGCGCCGGCGATTCGTTGTCCGCGGCCGCCCAGGGAGTCCATCTCAAATACGTTGCGGCCTTCGCGCCCTATTACGCGTTCCAATTCTGGGCGCGCCCAGATTACGGCACAGCCGAAAAACTTAGGGGCCAGAAGGTTGGCGTCGCGAGCTTCACCGGGACGGCCTATGTCGCGACGGTACTCGCGCTGCGCGAGCTCGGCCTGACGCCGGGCGACGTCATCATAACGCCGCTCGGAACATCGCAGAATACGGCCGCGGCGATCATGGCAGGAAGCATCGCTGCGCTCGCATCGATCCCGCCGATCACCGATGAGTTTCGCAAGCGCGGCTACGTCGAGCTCGTGGACCTGATGCCGAAGAAGATCCCCAACCTCACCACCGGGCTGGTCGCGCTCGACGACTATGTCGCGTCCCACCGCGACATCGTGCAGCGCGCAGTCGATGCTTTTGCCGAAGGGTTGCAGCGGGACAAGACTGACAAGGCTTTCGTCGAGCAGGTAATCGCGAAGCGTCTCGGCGTCAAGGATCCGGCCGCCCTGGGCGAAATCTACGATTTCTACCATTCCTCGATCGCGCAGGATTGGCCGATGCCCGAGCCAGGTATGCTCGCTTCGGCGCAGAGCATCCTCGGCCTACAAAATCCCAAGATCAAGACGGTCGACGCAGCGAGCTTGATCGATCGAAGCTTCGTTGCCGACACGATCGCGCGCTTGGGCAACAAGTAGGCGCCCGCGCGCTTATACGCGCCACGCGTCGAAATGGCGCTCAAGCCAGCGGACGAGCGCGGAAAACGCCATGCCGGCCGCGGCGAATATGACGAGGCCGCAGAACACCATCGCGGTTTCGAATTGCTGTCCCGCATTTTCGATCATCGCGCCGATCCCATGCTGAGCGCCCAGCAGCTCGGCGACGAACACCCCGATCAGCGCCTGTCCGACCGCGAGCCTGAGGCCGCCGAGGATGAAGGGGACCGATCCCGGCAGCGCCACGGTGCGAAAAATCTGCAGGTCGTTCGCGCCGAAACAGCGCGCCACGCGGAGAAGGTGCGAATCGAGGCTGCGGATACCGCTGCTCGTGTTGATGAGGACGGGGAACACGGACGTCAGGAACACCAGCGCCACCTTGCTGCTCATGCCGATGCCGAGCCAGACGATGAGGAGCGGCGCCAGGGCGACGCGCGGGATGGCGTAGAGGAATGTGACGAGAGGATCGACGAGGTAGCCGAGCTTCACATACCAGCCGATGGCGAGGCCGAGCACGATTCCAACCGCGGTTGCGAGCAAGAAGCCGTAGAGAAACTCCTGCCCGCTGGCAGCAAAATCGGCGAGTATGTCGGGCGACGAGAAGAAGTCGCCGAACGCGCCCACGACCTCTGCCGGTGAAGGAAGCAAGATCGGGGGCTCCAGGCCGAACGTCGCCTCCAGCTGCCAGGCGGCGAAAAGCGCGAGCAGGAAGAGGCCTCCCCATAGCAGCCGCTGCACGCGCTCGCTGATTCGCGCACCGGAGGGTCGGCGGGCGGCAATCTCCGAATCCTGCAGAATGACCGTTGCCATGGAGCCGCTCCTTCCGCTCAGCTGGTCTCGGATTGCGCCGCGCCTTTTCCCGCACGCAGCGCCTCCGCCACGGTGCGGACATAAGCCAGAAATTCCGGCGTCAAGCGCGCTTCGGCGCGCGGCTCCGCCAGGCTTACGCGGATTTCGCGCAAGATTCGGCCGGGTCGCCGGCTGAAGACGCAGACGCGGTCGGCGAGGAACACCGCCTCGCCGATATCGTGGGTGACGAAAAGCGCCGTCACCTTGGCGCGCCGGCAGATGGCAAGAAGCTCGACCTGAAGTGTCTCGCGCGTCTGCGCATCGACCGAGGCGAAAGGCTCGTCGAGCAGTAGCAGTTCAGGCTCGACGGCCAGAGCGCGGGCGAGGTTGGCGCGCTGCTGCATGCCGCCCGAGAGCTGGTGAGGGTAGACATGCGCGAAGTCGGCGAGGCCGACGAGGGCAAGGAGTTCCCGGCCGCGCGCGATCACTTCGCGCATCGCCAGCTTGCCGGAGAGCTCGAGACCATAGGTGACGTTGTGGAGCACGTCGCGCCAGGGGAGGAGCCCGGGCTGCTGAAACACCATGGCGCGGTCGGGACCGGGGCGGCCGATCTTCTTGCCCTTGAGGGTGAGCTCGCCCGAAGAGATCGGCAGAAACCCCGCGACCGCGTTGAGCAGCGTGGTCTTGCCGCAACCGGAAGGCCCGACCACACAGAGCAACTCGCCCTGCCGCACCGAGAGATCGATGCGATCGATTGCGAGGACGATCCCGCCATCCTTGCCCGCGGCGTAGGCCACGGAAAGCTGGCGGGCGCAGAGATAATCCTCCGGTGCGCCAAGGGGCGGCGGCGCGGGTCGCTCGGCTTGCTGCGACGGGAGGCTCACGCGCGCCCCACCATGATCACCTCGCGGGGAGATAGGCCTCGGTATAAAACTGCGTCATATCGGGCGGCGTGTCGAAGGTTCGCATCTCGACAAAAGCTTGCCGCAGCGCCTCGACCGCTGCGCGGCGGAATTTGCCGTCGTCGGAGAAATACGGCATCTGCTGGTCGTATTCCTGGCTTTCGACCTCGGGCGAGAATTTCGTGTAGACCCGCACGAGCTCAACGGTCTCCTTCTTGTTCACTCGCATCCAGGCCATAGTCTCGAACCAGGCCGCAAGGAAGCGCCTCACGCCGTCCGGATCCTGGGCAAGGATCTTCTTCGAGGCGAAGATCACTTCCGCTAGAAAATCCTCGCCGACATCGAAAGAGGGTAGCAAGACCCGGCCGCGCTTCGTCAGCGCAAGCTCGAGGCCGATCGCGGGCGAGCCCACGATCCCGTCGATCTGGTGGGTGGTCATGAGCGCCACCTGACTCTGCATCTCTCCGCCGGTCGGCACGAGGGTGACCGCGTCTAGGCTCCAACCCTTCTGATACATCAGACGGTGCATCAGCCATTCGGTCAGCGAGCCGACCGTCGTGATGCCCATCTTGGCGCCCCTGAGCGCGTCGGTCGTCGTGCCCGGAAAGTCCCAGCGCACCACGATCCCGATGGGCGGCCGGCTCGATTTCGCCGCCACGCCAAGCTCAGGCGATCCTTTCGCGAGGAATTGGAAGTCCGTGCTGCCGCCGATCACGATATCGATCACGTCGGCAACGATGCCCTGATGGACCTTGGCCCCACCCTGGAAATCGGTCACTTCGATATCGAGCCCGTGGTGTGAGTAAAACCCCTTGGCGATGCCGACGCGCACGGGCAGGAAGGTAAACGTGTTGGGTACGGCGGTGCCGACGCGGAGCGTCTCAGCAAGAGCCGGAACCGCAAGGATGAGGGCGACAGCGAGGTTAATGAAGGTCGCGAGCCGGATGGTCGGTGCCATGGTAAAGCCTGCCGCTTAAACGCTTTTCCCGGTTTCTTGTGCGCGACGCTGCGCCCAGGTCGCCCGTCCTGTCAACCGCGGGCGCAGCCCCACCCCGTCCACCGGGGTGGCGCGGACCTACCGACAGGGGTTAGGATCGGACCAAGCCTCATTGGAGGGTGCCATGGTGGAAACGGTTAGCGACGAGAAGGTTCGCGCCTACGCCGATTTCGACAACCGGCAGCGCGTCAAGAACGTCGTCGAGAAGCGGGGCTCGGCCAAGACCCTGCCGGTCATCGATTTCTCCGCCTATACCGACAACGCATCCCTCGCGGAGCGCCGACGCGTCGCACAGGCTCTGCACGACGCCTGCACCTATACCGGCTTCTTCTACCTCGCCAATCACGGCATCAGCGCGGCGGAGCTCGACCTCGCGCATGATTGGGGCCGCGTCTTTTTCGAATTGCCGCGCGAGGTGAAGGCGGCTTGCGGCTACTCACCCGTCGGCGGCCGGACGCCGAATCCCGTCCGAGATGAGGAAGCCGATCAGAAAGAGACCTACAGCCCGCCGCGCCCGCTCCTTCCCGGCGAGACCGACCATCCCTCCCGCACCATGGGGCGGTCGGCATGGCCCGACCCCGCGCTGATGCCCGGTTTCAAGGAATTCCTCGAGCCTCACATCGTGAAGCGCATCCGCATCGCACAGCGGCTTTGCCGCGCGCTCTCCCTGAGTCTCGACCTGCCCGAAGACTATCTCGACGAGGCACATCGCTTCCCGACCGGCTCGACGACGTACAATTATTATTTCCCGCTTGATCCGCTGAAGGTCGGCCGGACGCAATGGGGGATCTCGCCGCATACCGATTACGGCAGCTTCAGCCTCCTGTCGCAGGACGAGCTCGGCGGATTGGAGGTGCGCGATCCTTCGGGCGAATGGATCGAAATGCCGCCGAAGCGCGGCATGTTCGTCGTCAATATCGCGGATCTCATGGCACGCTGGACGAACGGTATCTATGTCTCGAGCCTTCACCGCGCGTCGAATTTCAATCCCAGCGGCCGCGCGCGAATCTCGCTGCCGCTGTTCTTCAACCCGTTCTATGAAACCATGATCGAGTGCCTGCCAAGCTGCAAGGGTGCGGACCGGCCCGCGAAATACGAGCCGGTCATGGCCGGACCTTATGTCCGCTCCCTGGTCGAGCAATCTCAACGCATTGGCCGGCCGGGACTGATGCGCGAGGCGGCGGGCAAACGCATGGAGCTGTCCGAAGGCGATTGAAATCGCCTGCCGCACTTATTCCGGCATGAACGCCGCCACTTTTGCCGCGCGCCGGTCGCGTACCGCGCTGTAGATCGCGTCGCCGATCGCGAGGGCGCGCAAGCCTTCCTCGGGCGGCGTCATCGGCTCGCCCCTGCCTTCGATCGCACGGTTGAATTGCTCGATCTCGAGGCGGAAGCATTCGCTCGCCGCAAAGCGCTGCACCGTGCTGCCGCTCGCATTGACGAGAGTCAGGGTGGGTGTTGGGTCGCCGCTGGCTCCGGTGAGATAAGTGTATGAGTGTTCGATCACCAGCGTTCCCTTGGTGCCGTGAATCTCGAAGGGCCGACGCGCGAAGGACGTCGCGTAGCTTGCGGCCGCGTAGCCGATCGCGCCGCCCGACAGTTTCAGCAGTATGCCCACGACGCGCTCATCAGGCGGATCATTCTTGGAGGCGTCGGTCAGCGCCGACACCTCATCGATCCTCTGACCAGCGATAAAGGCGAGCGTGTCATGGGCGTGGTCGCCGATGCTCACGACAATGCCGCCCGCCCGCATCCTGGGATCGTTGCGCCAACTTGTCCCGGCGGAGGTTGCGCGTGGCGTCGTCATGCCGAGGGCGATTTGCACATGGACGAGCTTCACCTCGCCGATCTCGCCTTCGAGCACCTTGCGCCGCGCTTCCTGATGCACGGCTTCGTGGCGCTGGTTGAACACGACGCCGAGCTTCACGCCGTGCTGCCGGCAGGTGGAAATCGCCTTCGCGCATGCGGCGACCGAGATCGCCAATGGCTTCTCGACCAGCACATGCTTGCCGGCTTTCGCCGCTGCGATTGCATGGTCTGCGTGAAGCCCGTCCGGCGTCGCGTCGTAGATCGCATCGACCTGCCGGTCGCCCAGGGCCTCATCGAGCGCGGTGTAGACGCGCGGGATTCCCTGGTCGCGAGCAAATGCCTCGCCGCGGGCGCGGTCGCGGCTCACGACGGCGACGAGCTCCGCGCCTTCGGCTCGCTTCATTTGGGGCACGACGCTTCGCGTCGCATGCCTGCCGGGACCAAGCAAAACCCAACGGATCGTCATCGCGCCACCTCGACCGTTCAACCGGATGCGACCGGCCGGACTTAGATCGGCCAAACGACATTTGCCACAGGATTCGGGCGCTGCTGGACCGAAGCTGCCGGCTGCGCGCGCGGAACTGATTGCCGCATGAGCGCTGCCGGAACCGCCGCGCCGGCTTGCCTCGAGGGGGACGCGTCGGCGAGGCCATTAGCCTGGTCGCAAGGATCGCGAGGCCGAGGGTCTCGGCAAGCCGTTCGTGCCGGCACCGTAAGTCGAGATCTCGCCGAGCGCGATGAAATTCAGGGTCGCCGCGGGATATTGAGATTCACCGTGACGCTTTTTCGCTGGGTGAAGCTTTCGAGCATGCCTTCGAGCGAGAACTCGCGGCCGATCCCGCTCTCCTTGTAGCCGCCATAGGACTGCCCGAGCTGCTGGCCGATGCCCTGATTCACCTGCACCCAGCCGGATTCGATCGCGTGCGCCGTCTTGAGCCCGCTCCCGATGTCATGCGTCCAGACAAAGGCGGCCAGGCCATAATGGCTGTCATTCGCCATGCGGATCGCATCGGCCTGGTTGCGCCACGGGATGGCGACAAGCACCGGGCCGAAAATCTCTTCACGCGCCAGCCGCCAATCATTAGACGCGTCGGCGAAAACCGTCGGGATGGCGAAATAGCCCCTGCTCAGCGGGCCATCCTTCGGCGGAAGTCCGCCGAAGACCAGGCGCGCGTCTTTGCGCTGCAAGCCTTCGGCGACATAGGCGCAGACTTTGCGGAACTGCTTCTCGTTGATGATGCTCCCGATATCGTTGGTCTCATCCAGCGGATCGCCGATCTTGAGCGACTCGGTCCTGTGGCGCAGCTTCGCGAGGAAGCTGTCGAAAATGTCGGCGTGCAAGAACAAGCGCGATCCCGCGGTGCAGGACTGGCTTTGACGCGTAAAACGCATGCTCGCGATGATCCCATCGACGACCCAGTCCTCGTCGGCATCGGGATAGACGATCGAGGGGCTTTTGCCGCCGAGCTCGAGCGAGACGGGCACGATGCGCTCGGCCGCCGCGCGCATGACGAGCTTCCCGACCTCGGTCGACCCAGTGAAAGAGAGCTTGCGCACGAGCGGATGCTCTGCGAGCGGCGCGCCGCATTCCTCGCCGAGGCCGGTCAGAACATTGAGCACGCCGGGCGGAAGGAATTCCTGGCAGGCTTTCGCCATCATCAGGACGGCGAGCGGCGCGTCTTCCGCCGCTTTCAGGACGAGCGTGTTCCCCGCGCAGAGCGCGGGGGCGATCTTCAACGCGCCGAGCATGACGGGTGCGTTCCACGGAATGATGGCGCCTACCACGCCCAGGGGCTCGCGCCGCGAGTAGCTCAAGACATTTTCGCCGAGCGGGACCGTTTCACCTTTCAACTCGCCGGCGACGCCGCCAAAGTAGCGGAAGATATCGGTCGTGAGCTTCGCTTCCGGCCGAGCCTGGGTGCGCAACGCGTTGCCGGTCTCCAGCGCGATCGTGCGTGCGAGCTCTTCCTCGATCTTTTCCATCGCGTCGGCGATGCGCAGCAGCAATCGACCACGCTCGCGTGCTGCAACCCTGCTCCAGGCCGGAAAGGCCTTCGCCGCCGCTTCAACGGCGAGGTTCACGTCCGCCGCAGCCCCACGCGGAACATCGGCGATTGGTATGCGCTTAGCCGGATTCTCGATGCTCAGCACCGCGCCGGAGACGCTTCTGACCCAATTCCCGTCGATCAGCATCTGCGCGTGCCGCAGCTCGACAGCGGGCGGCGGCGTGTGTTCCGTCACCGACATGGGCCCTCCTCTCCCCCGGCAGCCGTCGCGCCGGCGCGCGCCGATTTCATGGCACGCATCCTCTTGGGATCGATATTGGCGCGGCGACCCGCGCGCGGCAAGAAGGCCGCGCCACGATCGCGCCACGCGGAGCGCTTACGCCTTTTTGCGGCTTCGCGTCTTGGCGACTTCGGGCTGCTGCGTTTCCTGCGCCTTACCGCCTCCCTTCACGGGCAGCAGCAGGTTTTGCTGCCGGCGATCCGGTTGACGCGCCCGCTTCTTCTGCGCGCCGGTCTCGCCGCCGCCCTGCGCCGCGACGCTCTGCTTCAGCGCCGCCATAAGATCGATGACGTTCGAGGGCTCCTCGGCCCTGCGCGCGGCAGGCTTGATGCCTTTCACCTTGGCTTCGACGAGAGCGCGAAGCGCGTCCTGGTAGCGATCGTGGAAGGTGCCGGGATCGAATTTCTTGGAGAGACGCTTGACGATGGTCATCGCCATCTCGACCATCTCGGGGTCGATCGCGCTCTTGATCTTGTCGAATTCGGCCGCGCGGACCTCGTTCTCCGCGCGCAGTGTCGATAGCAGCAAGCCGTCCTCGAACGGCTCCAAAGCGACGAGCCTTTCGCGGCTGGAGAGCACGACACGTCCGATCGCCGCTTTCTTCGTCTTCGCCATCGCGTGCGCGATCACGCGATAGGCTTCATTCGCGTGACTGCCATCGGGATAGACATAATAGGCGGCGTCGAAATAGAGCGGGCTGATATCGGCTCGATCGACGAACTGGGTGATGTCGACCGTCTTCGACGATTCGATCTGAAGATCGTCGAGCTCTTCCTTGGACAGGACCACGTATTGGCCGCGCTCGAACTCATAGCCCTTCACGAGCTCGCTCCGCTCCACCGGCTCGCCAGTTTCGGAATCCACAGGCTGGAGCGAAATCCGGTTGCCCGTCTTTGGATTGAGCTGATTGAGGCGGATGCGCTCCGACTCCGAGGTCGCGGGCGAGAGATAGATCGGGCATGACACGAGCGACAGGCGCAAGTGGCCTGACCAGCTTGGGCGCGGCATAAAGCCTCCGATTTGAGCGAAATACTTATGACCCAGAAGCAATCATGGTCGCGACTCGTTGAAGCTCAGTCAATCCGTAACCCGGCGCCGATAATTTAAAATCACGTGTAGTTGCCAAATTGTTCTCGGATTACGTGCGCGCCAAACCGGCGTAACACTTGTCCTGCCAGTGAAATTCATCCGGTGGGGTCGTGGCAAAGTCCGAAACGAGCCTTCGTGAGTACAAACGGAAGCGCGATTTCGCGCGTACGCCCGAGCCCTCAGGGTCGGTGGCGGCCGGTCCCAAGCATGGGTTGAACTTCGTCGTGCAGAAACATGCGGCGCGGCGCCTGCATTACGATTTTCGCCTCGAGTTGAACGGCGTCCTGAAGAGTTGGGCCGTGCCGCGGGGCCCGAGCCTCGACCCGATGGCAAAGCGGCTTGCCGTCCATGTCGAGGACCATCCGGTCGAATATGGCGGGTTCGAGGGGATCATTCCCAAGGGGGAATACGGCGGCGGCACGGTCATGCTCTGGGACCGCGGCTCGTGGGAGCCGATCGGCGATGCCGAAGCGGGCTATGCGAAGGGGAGCCTCAAATTCACGCTGCACGGCAAGAAGCTGAACGGCGCCTGGGCGCTCGTCAAAATGCGCAGCCGCCGCGCCGAGGACCGGGATGCGGACAATTGGCTCCTGATCAAGGAACGCGACCGATGGGCCGTGCCCGGCAGCGATGACGCGGTCTTGAGCGCGGATGAAAGCGTGGCGACCGGTCGCGACATGAAGTCGATTGCGACCGATTCCGATCGCCTCTGGAGCTCGAAAAGCGGCGAGCTCGCCTCGCCGAAAGGTGCCACAAACGCAAAGGCGAAGAAACGAATCAAGAAGGCGCTTCTCGACCCTGCCAAGATCCCGGGCGCGAAGCGCAAGAAGTCCGTGTCTCATTTCACGCCGCAGCTCGCTACCGTTGCCGCGGAAGCGCCGAGCGGCAACGAGTGGCTGCACGAAATCAAATTCGACGGCTACCGCATCCTCGCGCATCTGCGTGGAGCCCGCGTCGAGCTGCGCAGCCGCAACGGGCTCGACTGGACAAAACGCTTTCCCGAAATCGCGCGCGCGCTCGGCGAGCTTGACGTCGGCGAAGCCTTGCTCGACGGCGAAATCGTCCATTTTTCCAACAATGGCGTAACGAATTTTTCGGCCCTCCAGAACGATCTCGCCGAGAAGCACACAAGCAAGCTCGCCTATGTCCTCTTCGACCTTCTCTACCTCGATGGCTGGGACTTGACGGACACGACGCTCGAGGAGCGCAAGCGCGTGCTGAGCGTCGTGCTCGAGCCAACGGATGGATCGAGGCTGCGCTACTGCGACCATCAGCTCGGAAAAGGAAAAGAGTTCTTTTCGAGCGCATGCCGGTTCGGGCTCGAAGGAATCGTGTCGAAGCGGCGCGACGCCCTTTACCGCTCGGGGCGAGCTTCGACTTGGCTCAAATGCAAATGCGGAACGCGCGACGAATTCGTCGTCGTCGGCTTCACGGATCCGGCGGGCGCTCGCGAGGGCTTCGGCGCTCTTCTCGTCGGCTATCACACGCCCGGCGGCGACCTCGTTTTTGCCGGCAAGGTCGGGACCGGCTATTCGACGAAGCTCCTTGCGGATCTGCGCAAAAGGCTCGGCGCGCTCGAGCGCAAGCAGGCAACCGTAAAGCTGCCGGCGAGCATCCCCGCGCGCGGCGTTCACTGGGTCAAACCCGAACTCGTCGCCGAGGTCAGCTTCGCGGATTGGACCCGCGACCGCATGCTGCGGCAGGCAAGCTTCCAAGGAATCCGCGAAGACAAGAAACCGGGGGAAATCGTCCTCGAACCGGTCGGCATCGGCGAGGGGCCCAAGGCCGGCAGCGAAAACCGTGCGCTCGAAATCCGGCGAGACGGCTCGGCAGACGTGCTCGGCGTTCGCATCACCCATGCAGAGCGCGTTCTCTACCCCGCTCAGGGGACCACGAAGCTCGACATCGCCGCCTATTACGAGCGGACGGCGGACTGGATCCTGCCGCATGTTGCGCGACGCCCGTTGAGCCTGGTGCGATGTCCGGAAGGGGTGGACGGGCAGCATTTCTTCCAGAAGCATCACACAGCAGGCATGCCCAACGGGTTGCTGCCCATCGAGGTGCCAATCGACGGCAAGCGCGAATCCTATGTGATGATCGAAGATCTCAGCGGATTGCTCGGTCTCGTGCAGCTGGGGGTGCTCGAGATCCATCCTTGGGGTTCGACGGCGGACGAGCTGGAGCGGCCCGACCGGCTCATCTTCGACCTCGATCCTGATGAGGGGCTTGCCTGGGACCGAGTGATCGAAGCCGCTTTGGCGGTGCGCGACAGGCTCGTGATGCTCGGGCTTAGGAGCTTTCCCAAGACGACCGGCGGCAAGGGGCTACATGTCGTCGTCCCGATCCGGCCGACCGTCGATTGGACCGCAGCCAAGGAATTTACCCGCGTGCTCGTCGCCTCGCTCGCGACGCAGCAGCCGGCGCTCTACACCGCGTCCCTCTCGAAGAAAGCGCGCCGCGGGCGCATCTTCATCGACTATCTGCGCAATGGCCGCGGCGCCACCGCCGTCGCCGCCTATTCGACGCGCGCCAAATCGACGCCGACCGTCTCAGCACCGCTGAGCTGGGAAGAGGTCGAGCAGGGAATTCGGTCGGATACCTTCACGATCCTCAATTTGCCGCAGCGTCTGCAATCGCTCCGTCAGGACCCGTGGAAGGACTTTGCCGCCGTCAAGCAAGCGATCACGCCGAAAATCCTGCGGAAGCTACAAGGTTGACGAGCGCCCACACGCGCGGGTGCCTTAACGCTTCAGTTCTCACGGTGCGACCTATTATGTTCCCGCCTGCCATCCCTGAGTTGCGGGAATGGCGAGCTCACTGCGCCTTTGATTGAGAAAAGGCCTGGCTGAAGCCGGTCCAATCGCGCAGATCGCACCATCCGCCCGGCTTGGCTTGACAGACGACCTTGCTCTGCGTTGACGCCGCTTGCTCGGATGGTGCCTCGGCATGCGCCAGAGCGATGCCCATGGCAATGACGACCACGCCAAATGCCATGCCAAAAACGCTCGCCTGATACGGAAACAGGATCGGTTTTCCACGCATGATCCTCTCCTCGCCTGACCTATGCGAAGAGGATGGGAGCGCCGCGGCCTCCCGAGAATGGGGCAATTCCCAAATTGACCTTTTGGCCGGCTCAGATAATCGCAACGCAAGGTCCCGAAACATGCGATCTTGTGCCGGCCTATAGCCTTGCCCGAGCCAGGATGAAGCCCGCCCCCTTCGAATACCACGCGCCTCAGACCGTCGAGCAGGCGGTCGCGCTCCTGGCGGAATTGGCGCCGCTTAACGGGCGTGTGCTTGCCGGCGGGCAGAGCCTTGTCCCGGCCATGAGCTTCCGCCTCGCCCGCCCCGCCCATCTCGTCGACATCAACGGCATTGCCGCGCTCGCGCGCTGTACGGTTGCCGCGCAGCACTTGGCGATTGGAGCCGGGGTCCGCCACGCCGCTTTCCATCGACCTGCCGTCGGGGGACCCTTGGGCCGGCTCCTTGCCATGATCGTGCGGCACATCGCGCATGAGCCGATCCGGCGGCGCGGGACGTTTTGCGGCAGCCTCGCGCACGCCGATCCCGCCTCGGAATGGTGCTGCGTCGCGGTAACGCTCGGCGCCACCCTCGTCGCGCAGAGCGCCCATGGCGCGCGGCATATCCGCGCTGCGGATTTCTTCACGGGCGTGATGACGACGACGCTTGCCGAGAACGAGCTTCTCGCTGAAGCGCGGCTCCCCTTGCTGCCGCCGGATACTCGGGTCGGATTCGTCGAATTCAGCCGGCGCGCGGGCGATTTCGCGCTCGGCATGGCGCTCGCGACTTACCGGCTCGTCGGTGGGCGCATTGCCGACGCCCGGCTCGGTATCGGCGGGATCGAGAGCCGTCCGCGCCGCGTCAGCGAGGCCGAGCGAATCCTCGAGGGCGGCGCGCCGACCGCTGAATGCTTCGCCGCGGCCGCGGCCGCAGTGGCGCAGTCGGTCGCGCCGATGACCGATGCGACCGCCGAAGCGGCATACCGGCGCGAGCTCATCGCAAGCCTTTCCCGACGCGCTTTGGAGCAGGCGGCATGAGCGGCACGTGCGATCTTGCCCTCGAAATCAACGGCCGACACTACGATCTCGCGGTCGAGCCGCGCCGCCTTCTCGCCGATGTCATTCGCGACGATTGCGGGCTCACCGGCACCCATACCGGCTGCGAGCACGGCGTTTGCGGCGCTTGCACCGTGCTGCTCGATGGCGAGCCCATCCGCTCCTGCTTGATGTTCGCCGTTCAGGCCGCAGGGAGGAAGATCCGCACCGTCGAGGGCCTCTCCTCCGGCGCCGAGCTCCATCCGCTGCAGAGCGCTTTCATTGCCGAGCACGGCTTGCAATGCGGTTTCTGCACCCCCGGCTTCCTGATGCTGGCGGCCGAGCTACTCGCGCGCGAGCCGGGGATCGGCGAGGCCGAGCTGCGCGAGGCCTTATCCGCCAACCTCTGCCGCTGCACCGGTTACGATACCATCATCAGGGCCGTGCGCACGGCGGCTGCGACGATGCGTGGACGCTCATGAACGAGAAGACGCGATTCATCGGCCAGTCCGTTGCGCGGCTCGAAGATCCGCCGCTCGTCGCCGGACGCGGGCGCTTCGTCGCCGACGTCTCTTTTCCACATCAGCTCCATATGCGCGTCGTGCGCTCCGCCCACGCTCACGGACGCATCCTTTCGATCGCCACAACGGAGGCAAAGGCCGCGCCGGGCGTCTACACGGTGTGGACGGCCGCGGACATTCCCGAGGTGCCGCCGATCGATTTCCGCGAAGGGCGCATCGAGCGCCTCGAGCCGTTCCGGCAGCCGGTCCTGGCCAAGACCTATCTGCGCTATGTCGGCGAACCGGTCGCCGTGGTTTTCGCCGACGATCCCTATCGCGCCGAAGACGCGGCCGATCTCGTCGCGATCGAGGTCGAGGAGCTGCCGCCCTTGATGGCAGCCGACCTTCCGCCGGGCGAGTTCGAGCCCGGCCGCTCCACCGTGGCCGAGATCGTGCGCCAGGGCTACGGCGATGTCGAGGCTGCGTTCCGCGGGGCGGCGACGATCGTCGAGCTCGATCTCGCGATCGGGCGTCATTCGGGCGTTCCGCTCGAGACCCGCGGCGCGGTCGCGCGCTACGACGCGGCGCGCGACCTGCTCGAGGTTTACGGCGCCGCCAAAGTCCCGCATCGTAACCGCGAGGCGATCGCCCGCATGCTCGGCCGCGGCCTGGCCGCCGTGCATTTCTACGAGGGCAATGTCGGCGGCGGCTTCGGCGTCCGCGGCGAGCTCTATCCCGAGGACGTGCTGGTCTGCGTCGCGGCGATGCGCCTCGGGCGGCCGGTCAAATGGATCGAAGACCGGCGCGAGCATCTGATGGCCACCAACCATTCGCGGCAACAGCGCCATCGCATCCGCGCCGCGGTCGATCGCGACGGGCGCATCCTCGCGATCGACGACGAGTTCTTCCACGATCAGGGCGCGTATTTGCGTACCCATGGCGTGCGCGTGCCGCATATGACCTGCGGCATCCTGCCCGGCCCCTATCGTCTGCCCGCCTATCGCGCGGTCGGTCATGTGCGTCTTACCAACAAGACGCCGGCTGCGACCTATCGCGCCCCCGGGCGTTACGAGACTACCTTCGTGCGCGAAAGGCTGATCGACGCCATCGGGCACAAGCTCGGCCTCGATCCGAACGAGATCCGCCGGCGCAACGCGATCAGCCCCTCGGAAATGCCCTATGCCCGGCCACTCGAAGCCCTGGGCGAAGAGATCGAATATGATTCGGGCGACTACATCGGCCTCCTCGACAAGGCGCTCGCCGCAGTCGGCTGGCACAAGCTCCAGGCCGACCTCCAAGCGCGCCGCGCCAAGGGCGAAGCGGTCGGCGCGGGGCTTGCGCTCTTTGTCGAGAAGAGCGGCCTCGGTCCCACGGATGGCGTGCGCATCACCGTCGACACCGGCGGGCTCGTCGAGGTCGTCACCGGCGGCGCCTCGATCGGTCAGGGCTTCGAGACGGCGATGGCGCAGATCTGCGCCGAGACGCTGGGCGTCGACTACCGGCGCATTCGTGTCGTGCACGGACGCACGGACCAGATCGAGCATGGGATCGGCGCGCATGCTTCGCGTGCGACAGTCATGACCGGCTCCGCAACGCACAGCGCCGCGCTGAAGCTGCGCGCCAAAGCGCTCGATCTCGCCGCGGAACTGATGCAGGCGCCCCAGGACGCACTCGACATCGTCGACGGCGTTGTCCGGCGCCGCGACTTACCTGGCGGCGCCTCGATGAGTCTCGGCGAGATTGCGCGGCACCTCGCGCCGGGCTCGCGCACCCGTGGCGACCGCGAGCCGGGCCTCACGGTCACGGGCTGGTTCACGACGGAGCACCAGGTCTATCCCTACGGCGTCCACATCGCGGTGGTGCGCGTCGATCGCGAGACCGGCGGCGTCGCGGTCGAGCGCTATTTCGCGGCCTACGACATCGGCCGCGCGGTCAACCCGAAGCTCGTGATGGGGCAAATCGCCGGCGGCTTCGCGCAAGGCCTGGGCGGCGCTCTTTACGAGGAATTCGTGTATGACAAGCAGGGCCAGCCCCTCGCCGTGACCTTCGCCGATTACCTGATGCCGACCTTGGCCGAAACGCCGCCGATCGAGATCCTGCTGACCGAAGACGCGCCGAGCCCTTGCAACCCGCTCGGGATCAAGGGCGCGGGCGAAAGCGGCATCAACCCCGTGGGCGCGGCGATCGCCTCGGCGATCGATGCGGCGATCGAGATTCCGGGCGCCGTGACGGCGCTGCCCGTGACCCCGCAGCGCTTGCGCGCGATCCTCAAGGTGCATGGCAAGCAAGCGACGAATACGCCACGCTAGAATAGCAGAGCTGTTCTTAGAATTTCGGGAAGGGAATACCGGGGAATTTGCGTTTCAGCTCCGCGCGGCGCTCGGCGCTTACATCGACGACGGTCGGGAAGCTGCCCGCGAGCTTGCGGTCATAGGGAATGCAGGCGTCGATCAGGACACGATTGTTGAAATTGCCCGGAAGGTACAGCGGATCGCGCTTTGACGACCAAGCCTTCTGGATGACGTCGATATCGCAGACCGGATCGAAGCGCGTGCCCATCGCCCAGAGCACCTGATCGAGATCGCCCGCATCGATGTCGTCGTCGACGACGACGGTCCATTTGCCGTTATACGCCCCACCCTGGCAGGACGAGGCAATGTGCAGCGCCTGGCGGGCATGGCCGGGATAGCGCTGGCGGATCTGGATCACGGTGAAGCGGGTCGCGGGGCCGCCCTCGTGGTTCCACACCCCGAGCACATCGGGCACGCCGCAGGCCTCCAAGGCACGCCAGACTTCCGCGCTGCCGGCAATGCCCTTGAGGAGGCCGGTCTCATCCGTGGGCTTGTGCTGGGGCGCGCAGGTGAGGATCGGATTGTCGCGGTAGAGGATCGTCTTCACGTCGAGATAGGGCCGCGCCACCGAATCATCGGAGTAATAGCCCATCCATTCGCCGAACGGACCCTCGGGCTTCACATGACCCGGGATGGTTTCGGCCTCGATCGCGATCTCGGCATCGGCGGGAATGGGAAAGCCGGTATAAGGCCCGCGCACGACATCGATCGGCGCGCCGCGGATACCGCCTGCGATGTCCATCTCGCCGAGCCCCTCGGGAAGCGGGCTCGAGGACAGCATGAAGAGCAGCGGGTCCTGGCCGCAAAGCACCACGACCTTCATCGATTTGCCGCGCTCGAAATTCTTGTCGCGATGGATGCGGCCGTGCTTGCCCTCGGTGATCTGGCAGCCGATCGTTTTGCCGTCATAGACCTGGCAGCGATAGGCGCCGAGATTGAACCAGCCGGCGTCCGGATCCTGCGTCATTACGCAATCCGCCGTGCCGATGAAGCGCGCCGTGTCCTTTTCGTGATGCTTCGGCACCGGGAATTTCAGCACGTCGACCGCGTCGCCCTCGAGGACGTTCTGCAGGATGGGCCCGTCATTCACCCAGCGCGGCGCCACCGGCTCGAGCCGCCGGATGCGCTCGTGATAGGTCTTCACGATGTCGACCTTGCGCTCGTAATCGAGCGGGAGACCGAGCGTCAGGGCGATGCGCCGGATGGACGACAATTGCCCGTAAAGGGTGCGGAAGCCCTTGGGATAGCCCGGCACGGCGTCGAAAAGGATCGCCGGCGCGTTGCCGCGGCTCTTCTCGGTGAGGAGCTGCGTGATGGCGCCCATCTCGGCGTCCCAATCCGCGCCGTCGACGCGCAACAACTCGCCCATGTCCTCGACGCGCTCGAGCCAGCCGCGCAAGCCCTGATAGCCGGTCTTCTCCCGTGCGCCCCGCGCGGCGCTCGCGTCAGCCATCCTGCTCCCCTACCCCTTTCCAGAACCTGCGGGTTTACTGAGCCGCGCGATGGGCCTGGCGCTGGATTTCCAGATTGACGAGCTCGTAAGCCGACCGCGTGTCCTCGAGCATGCCCCAGCTCTTGAGCCATTCGTAAGTGCGCAGCATCTCGTCGGGCGGGATGGGCGCGGGATCGCACACGACAATGCGGCCGGGGCGCAAATCCTCGACCTTCATCTGCGCGATCTCGGGATCTTTGGCCTTGTGATAGTCGATGAAGTAGTGGAGGTAGGCGGGCTTGTTGGCGTTGATCCGCCGTACCGCCTCGCGCACCGCGCGGTTGAAGGCCGCGTAGGTCTCGGCGTCGACGCGGTCCGAGGCGACCTCGGTGCCGTGATAGAAGGCCGAGCAGATGGACCGGCAGCCCTTCTTCTCGGCCAAGGAGATATAGGGCTCGGTCAGCGTCGTCGCCTCGATCTCGCCCTTCATCATCAGATCGAAACGGTAGCGCGAGCCGTTCGGCGCGCGGCAAATATTGATGAGATCGCGCGGCAGGAAGCCTTCGAGCATGTGCAGCGAGAGATAATGCGTGCCGAAGTAGAAGGGCACGCCGACGGTGCGTCCCGCAAGCTGCTGCGGCGTGAAGACCGGCGAGTCCGGACGCACGACGATCGCGGCATAGCTTACGATCGCGCGGCGGCCCACCTGGCGGCTGCCGACCTTCGTGTCCTGGACACGGCAGTAATTCCCCCATTCGCAGGCGTTGTACATATCCGCCTTGCCCTGCTCGACGAGCTTGCCATGGCTCGCGAAGGGCGTGACGCCTTTCGGGCTGGTCACGTCGAGCTGCAGCTTCTTGTCGACGCCTTGCTCGCGATCGACCCATTCAATGATGAGACCCTCCTTCTCGAAGAGCCCCTCATCGTCCGCGACGAGCTCGGGTAGGCCCTGAAACGGCGCGGTGGTCTCGAGGATCAATTTCTTCACGATTTCACCTCCTTCGGTGAAACATCGCCTGCAGAATAAGCGATGATAGGTGCCCGCCGCGAAGCAAATCAAGCTCCGGCGCATCGCGCGACATGCTGCTCGGGCGTGGCTGGAACGGAGCCGCGTTAACCAGTCCGCCTGCGCGCGTCCTTCGCGTGAAAGCCGAGGCACTAGGAAAGGGCGGTGCGGTCGGGCACTATGCGGAAGCGTTGCGGCTGTAATTTCCGGGCGAGGACGCCATGCACAAGATCGCGATTCCGCAATTCATGATCGACCGCGTGATTCAACTGCGGGGCAAGGAGCATTGCTTCGAGGATTTCGATCCCGCGCGTACTGCGCTGCTCGTCGTCGATATGCAAAACGGGTTCCTCATGCCGGGCGTCGCGCATGCGCTGTGCGAGAACGCGCAGCAGATCGTGCCCAACATCAACCGGCTCGCGCGCGCTGCGCGCGAGGCCGGTGCGAGCGTAGTCTGGATCCAGGGCGTCTTCCGGGAGGAGACGCTCGCGAGCTGGTCGGTCTCCTATGAAATGGCGGGGCCCGCCGCCACCAAGCGGCGCATCGCCTCGCTGACCCGTGGCAACAAGGGATGGGAGCTGTGGCCGGAGCTCGACGTGAAGCCCGAAGACCTGCATGTCGAGAAGACGCGCTTCAGCGCCTTCATCCAGGGCTCTTCGACGATCGAGGAGCAACTGCGCGCCCGTGGCGTCGACACGGTGCTGGTCACCGGGACGGTCACCAATGTGTGCTGCGAATCGACGGCGCGCGACGCGATGATGCGCAACTTCCGGGCGATCATGGTGACTGACGCCAACGCCACCTTCACCGACGAGGAGCATAACGCGTCGCTCATGTCGTTCTACCTCGTCTTCGGCGACATCATGTCAACGGATTTCGCGATCACTTGCCTTTCGCGCAACGCCGCCAAGCGGCGCGCCGCCGAGTGACGCGGTCCGACGATGACCCATCCTGACCTCTCGCCCCAGCAGCGCGCGTGGTTCGAAGCCGCCACGGCGCACATCGACCTCGAGCGCCTCTACCGCCTCAACCGCGAGATTACGGCGATCCACAGCCCCACGGGGCGCGAGCGCGCGGCGAGCGAGCACATGGTGCGATACCTCGCTGCGATCGGCCTCGAGGCGAGCTATCAGCCGATGGGCGAGGCTTCGGGCAATGCGATCGGGCGCATTCGCGGCAACGGTGGCGGCCCGTCACTGCTCCTCTACGCGCCGATCGACACGCATCTCGAAGGCAACGCCGAAGACCTGCCCTGGGCCGGGCCCGCTCTCCGCGCCGACATGGTGCCCGAGGCGCGCGACGCCGACGGGCTCGTCATCGGTCTCGGCGCGTCCAATCCGAAGGCGATGGTGGCGACGCTTGCCGAAGCGGTGCGCGTGGTGCGCGCGGCCAATGTACCGCTCAAGGGCGACCTCATTCTCGCCTATGCCGGCGGCGGCATGCCCGTCGACCTGGCCGCGCACGGAAATCGGGGCTTGAGCGACGGCGTTTCCCATCTCTTGACCCGCGGCGTGCATACCGACTTCGCCTTGGTGATGAAGCCGGGCAACGCCGTCTACCACGAGGAGCCCGGCCTTTGCTGGTTCAAGGTCACGGTCAAGGGAACCCTGGGCTATGCCGGCATGCCGCACAATCTCCCGCGCTTCCGCAGCTCGATCGTGCCGGCAGCGAAGATCATTCTGGCGCTCGAGGACTGGCTCCCGCGCTATACCGAGCGCAACAGCTCGGGCCAGGTCACCGCACAGGGCTGGATCTCGGCCGTCCGCTCGGGCTTGCCGGAGCGGACCGCCTTTCCGTCCGCGACCACGGAGATCTACTTCGATCTGCGCTGCAACCCGCGCACGCCGCCCGCCGAGGTCAAGGCGCAATTGGCAGAGGAACTCGCGGCCATCGTCGCGCGCAATCCCAGCATGGACCTCGAATTGGAGATGATCGCCGCGCTGCCCGGCGCCTCGACCGATCCCGGGAGCTGGATCGTCCAATCGGCGATCCGCGCCTGGGAGCAGGTCGAGGGCAAGCCCCATCTGGCGCCGCCGCGCACAAGCGGCCAGACCGACATTTCGATGATCCGCAATCTCGGCATTCCGACGGCGCGAACCGGCTGGGCCAGCACGCCCGAAAAGACGCCCGAGGAATACCGCCAGGGACTGGGCGGCATGGGCGTGGCCTTTCCGCCGGACTTTGCCGTGACCTGCCGCAAGCTCGTCTACTCGATCATCGATACCTGCACGCGCACGCGCGCGGAGGTTGGAGCCCAGCGCAAGGCATGAACGCCGCGCAACATTAGAATCGGCTCGTCCTCGACTTCCTCCTTCATTGGGCGCTCTCACCGGGTGACGGCGGCGCGATCGCCGAAACGCGTTGCGACGAAGGCCATCGCCATCGCAATCAGCACCGTGACGACGCCCACGACGGAGGCGGCTTCGAGCCGCCCCGAGGTGGCGTAGCCGAACATCAGCAGCGGCAGGGTCTGCGTGCCCGGGGTCGCCACGAGGACCGTCGCGCTGATATCCTTCACCGCCGCCATGAAAGAGATGACGAACACGTTCGCGACGGTCGGCGCGATCAGCGGGGCGGTGATGCCGCGGACGGTCGCGAACAGCGTCGCGCCGCTCATGAGCGAGGCCTCCTCGAGCTCGCGCGAAATCTGCGAGATCGATGCCTCGAACATGTGGGTGGCGAAGGGAAGGCCTTGGACCATGAGCACCACGATCAAAGCGAGAGCGGTTCCATAGGCGAGGCGCAAAGCGGTCACGTTCAGGAAGATCGAAGCGAAGGCCGTGCCGAGGAGCACGCCGGGGAGGGCCCAGGGGAGCCAGATTGCCAGCGAGAGCGCCGACTTGCCCGGGAAGGCGTGCCGCGCGATGAACCAGGCCAGGGCGAGATAGAACAGCGTCCCGGCGGTGGCGACAGTCACGCCGATGAGGAGGGACTGGTTGAGGGCGCTCGCAAACGGCGGGCTCGCGAGGACTGTAAGCCAATGCTCGCTCGTCAAGGGATGCGCGATATCGAAGAAGCCGAAGAGCCGGCTGAAGGAGCTCAGCGCGACCATCGCGAAGGGAAGCAGCACGGTCGTGGCAATCAGGAGAAAGAGCAGCGCCGACACGACATAGGAGAAGCGCGTCCGCGCGCGCGGCAGGAGGCGCGCGCCCTTCCCGGTCACGGTCGCGGCCATGCGCGCCCAGCGCAGCAACAGCCGATAGCAGACAACGAGGACGAAGAGGATGACGAGAAAGAAGGTGCTTAACGCCATCGCCTGCGGCTCATCCGGCGGCGTGTAGCGCAGCAGGTTGAAGACGCGCGTCGAATAGACAAGGATGCCGCTGGGCACGCCAAGCAATTGCTCCACCTCGAAGGCTTCGAGCGAGCGGATGAGGCCGGCGATGAACGCGATGAGCAGCGTCGGCGCGATGAGCGGCAGCGTCACGCGTCGCAACGTCATCACCACGCCGGCGCCCGACATGGTCGCCGCCTCCTCGTAGGACGAGTCGATGAGCCGCTG
>Ga0187780_10000854_pt1 | contig 22717 bp, 22 predicted proteins | sample 1015_Q2_SP10_20__FD_132429 | JGI IMG/M metagenome (GOLD analysis project Ga0187780, IMG submission 132429) | Tropical peat soil microbial communities from peatlands in Department of Meta, Colombia - 1015_Q2_SP10_20_MG | ecosystem: Environmental > Terrestrial > Soil > Wetlands > Peat | place... | reverse complement strand
TATTGGAATATGAATATCACATCAGCGTCAGCAATGTCCTGCTTGAACAGGTTTCCCAGAATGACGTGAGCGTTTCGCGCTCTGAGCTTCGCTATGAGCCATCGGATAGGCTCTATCTCAACTCCTTTCACATGATCGCACACCTTTGCGGCTTCTATAAGAACTTCTCCCGTTCCACATCCAAGGTCGTAGAAGACCTCCTCTCGCTTAAGGGCCACCAGTGTGAGCGCCTCAGCCACAACCTCCCTCGGCGTACGACCATATGCTGCGCCCCCTGCCAGCAGAGGATAGTACACAGAAGCCACGATGTACGCTACCACCAGCCCAATTGCGCTCACTATTACGTCCACAAGAACGCTCATCTCATCTTTTCCGAAGCTTCCGTGCCCTGTTTCTAACAGTACCTCTCGAGTATAAATATCGTTACAGATAGGCGCATGAGTCAAACAATAATGGCAGCCAGCTGCAACTTGGGCGCGTAGCATAAAACGCTGCAGCATCTTATGCCTCCCGTATATCGCTGTTCTGGAACTGGAAGTAGACCTGTGTGGTTGATGATGTTTGCATGCCTTAAGAGGATCTGCGGCCGCAGAATGTCCATGCAGTTGCGAACGAGGTATGGCAAACGAGTGACGGAGCGTATGCGAGTGGATGTCCACGTAGCCCCGTCTCAGCGTTTGCCGATTAACGACAAATCTTTATTGCCTGGACAAACGGGGCTTCAAGAAACCTCCTGCTTGTTGAAGCGCGTGTTGTTATTCTCTCCTACGTAACAACACCACGGCCAACCCGAGAAAGACCGAGGCAAAGATAAAGAGCGCGACGACGTCAGGATATATCCGATCTAGGCCCCACCCACGCACGATGACTGAGCGCACCGCGTCGACTGCGTAGGTCGGGGGGAGCAGATACGACACAGGCCGCAGCCACTCTGGAATTGCTTGTATGGGCCAAAAGATGCCAGAGAGGAGAAACGCAGGAAGGACGACGATGGGCAGAAACTGAACTGCTTGTGCTTCTCGGCGAGCAAGACTTGAGAGCAGTATCCCGAGCCCTTCTGACACGATGGCAAGCAAGGCAATGACCACGAACGCGAGCAGCACGTTGCCCACGATCGTGACGTTAAAAAGAGCGACGGCAACCGTAAGTAAGAGCACTGACTGTGCGGTCCCGATGATGCCGAACGCAGCAGCGTACCCCGCGACCAACTCGCTCTCCTCCAGTGGAGAGGCGAGCAGCCGAAGAAGCGTTCCCGACGTCCGTTCACCCACAAACGCGATGAGTGTGAGGAGCGTTGTGAGCTGCCACACGGCAATGCAGATGATGCCCGGCGCAAAGAAATCGATAAACTGCGCGTGAGCACCGTAAATAGCGTTGCTTGCGTCCACGGAGACCGGCGCTTGGCGGCCGAGGCCCTGTATTGTGTGTGCGACTGCGCTATTAACCACGCCGATAATGGGATCCGACACGTTGGGGTTGCTCTTGTCAGCGAGCACTTGAATCGTCCTATTTCCAGGTGCGACTGATGTGTGACCTGATGCCTGCGCCATTACCGACTGGGTAAAGTGTGGGGGGAAGACGATTACGGCAGTTGCACTGCCGTTTTGCACTTGGCCCACAGCATCGCTTTCGCTATTCGCATACGCAACGTTGACCACGTTCGTGTCAAAGTTGGAGATGATTTTGTCAGAAAGTGAGCTGCGTGCTGGTGCGGTGTCACCGTTGACCACCACCACGCGCACGTCCTTGACAGTGCCGGTAAAGGCGACCCCAAAGATGCTGATGACGAGCAGCGGGGCGATAAAAATGAGCGCGAGCTGCCGGCGATCGTTCTTAAGGTCACGCAAGACGCGCTTCGTCACTGCAAACGTGCGCGACAGCTTCATCGCGCCCCCTGAGTTTGTGCGTAGGACAAAAACGCGTCCTCGAGCGAGTCGGTGTGCGTCAACTCGAGAAGCTCCTGGGGGGACCCTTCGGCGATAAGGCGGCCTTCGCGCATGAAGCCGATGCGATCGCAGTGGCGCGCCTCGTCCATATAGTGGGTGGTGATGAGGATCGTGATGCCTTGGTCGCGTAGCTGCTCAAAGTAGCGCCAAAACGAGGCGCGCAGATCTGGATCGACGCCGATCGTCGGCTCATCGAGAAACAGGAGCTGCGGCTCGTGCAGCAAGGCGCAGGCGAGCGAGGTGCGGTGCTGCATGCCGCCGCTCAGGTGATCGACCAGCGTGTCTTTGAAATCCTGGAGGTCGATAAGCCGGAGCAGTGCTTGTTCGCGTGCCTCGATCTGCTGTTTGCTGAGTCCGAACACCTCGCCGTAAAACACGAGGTTCTCGTGCACGGTTAACCCCCGGTACATCGCCAGCTCCTGCGGCATGTAACCGATACTCGACGCGGTGCGTGTATCAGGAACCTTCCTGCCGAGCACATGTGCTTCTCCTGACGATGGCCGTAACAATCCGCAGAGGATCTTGATAGTCGTCGTCTTACCGGAGCCGTTCGGGCCGAGCAGTCCATAGATTTCGCCTTTCTTTACGTCAAAGGAAATGTGGTCAACGGCGACGAAGTCGCCGAATCTTTTGACGAGGCTCGTGGCTTGAACGGCACTATGGCCTACGTCTTTGGGCACAGCGCGCTTCAGTCGCACCTCAAGTACGCCGTCCCTATAATCAGCCGTGGCCCTATGCGGGTCAACCCGTACAGGAAGCGTGACGCTTGTCGAGTACTTTCCCGATTCGTTTGCCACGGTAATGTCGAGCCTGCTTTCCGTACCCGCAAGCCGGATATCAGCTCGATTGACGTCCGGCATCTCAGCAACAATGTGAATCTCGTCGATCGTTTCTGTGATGCTGACAGGAATATCGCTCATATTTTCACTCGCTCAGTGAGGTCCAAGCATTGTTTAACTGCAGAGGATCTTGATGGTTGTCGTTTTTCCGCCATTCAGGCCAAATAGTCCATAGATCTCGCCATGCTTGACTCGGCGCGATAGGTTGTTAATGGCTTTGAAGCCGTCAAAATCCTTTTCAAGATCTTGCATGCAGATGTCGCCTTTTATATAGGCTCGCCGTGCTCAGCTACCGTCTTCTCGACGGCGCCTGTGGTTTATTTATCTTCCGATCCTACGGCTCAGTCAAGCGGAGGAGACCCATTGCGGTATTACGACGACATCGAATAAGACCGGTTTAGGTGCATCTAATAACCCTCAGTTATTTTACTTCGATTTTTTTGCGCTTCAGTCCTCTGCCAATAGAGCACCGATACCGATGCGGGTTCTTCATCTTGGAGGTCACGAAGGATATATGCCGCTCAAATAAAGATCGCAAAGTCACACCATTTCACAACATTAAAGTAGCTCTCGATTTTTATGGAAGTACAATGGGCACGGAATCACCCCAAGAAAGCACGCCGCACAAAATGGTGACGGTTTTTGAGTCCGCCGAACTGGTGCTCTATGGGGCGGTGGCCGTGTTGCTTGTCATCATTGCGATCATCTCGCTGTTTGACGAGGTGACGGCTATCGGCACGTACTTCGCTAATGAAACGCCTATACTCGGGGTCCAAGCGCTTCTTAACACGGTTATCATCCTCGAACTGCTCATGACGGTCGTTGGCTACTTGAAGACAAAATCGATCAGTCTCGGGCTGCTGCTTGGCGCTGGTCTCACGGCAATGATACGGAAGATCATCACGGTAGGATACGTGCCCTTAGCCGCACAGGACTTCGTGCTCGCCTTGCTTGCGATAGCCATTCTCGTCGCGGCGATCTTCTTTGTCGGCGATAGAACGGTGCATACGTGAATAAGGCACTCGTTGAATGCGAACAGAACTCGCTCATCAGCCTTGTGCGCGATCACGGAACATCGCCACTCTCAAGCGATCATCCGGCCCTCTTTTTCGCGCGTCGCGTCATTGGTTCTAAGAGCAGCGTCAACGTAAAAAGCACGAACTGAAATCGCAACATTGATATAAGGCGCAGTATCGCTATAGACAAACTCTATAGCCGCTCGGGAAGACGTGTGGCGGTTCTGGTCGACGGAGGAATATGTTCGACCTCACGTACATAGGAAAACAACGAAATACGGCTCTCTTCCTCCTCCTCGTCATAGCGATCGTGCTTTTGCTCTTATACATGGTCTGGCCGTGGAAGTACGCCTTGCTGTTAACCCTCTGGGGCGCGTACGTCCTGTGGTGGCCGACAGTGTGGCTCGAAAAGTACATTCATCGGCGCGGGTTGGCGGCTCTCATCGTCATCGTCGCTGTTGGCGTTGTCCTGGCGCTTGCGCTCGTCCACATAACATTTATCGTCGGGCAGCAGATTGCACAGATAGTAGCATCATCAACAAGCTCGAACGCAACGATTACTTCAGGCCTTACCAACACCGTCAAGCTCGCCAACCCGGGCCTGGCAAAAGCCGCCCCTACACTCGCACTCATCGGAGCCCTCGCGGCCGGAGGCAGCAGCATAACGACGGTCTTCACTCATACCGCAAGCGGCGTCGTACGGACTATTCTCGTTAACATACCCTTGTTATTGCTCCAGCTCATCATCGTTTTTTTCCTGCTGCTTGGCATCCTCTATAGGGGCGACACCATCGTCAACGACTTTAAGGGCGCCGTTCCAGCGAAGTATCGGCCGACCGTCAATCGATTCTTAGACCACCTCAACCCGATCTACTACACGTTCTTCGTCATATACGTCGCTGTGGCCATCATTTGCGGGGTACTCGCAGCTGTTGTGTACGGATTACTCGGGGTGCCGTTTTTCATCACATTCGCCGTCTTCATCGTGTTCGTCGGTCTCATTCCTTCTATCGGACGCGCCCTCATTTACATCCCGCTCGCGATTTGGCTCCTGATTCAAGGACACACGGTCACGGGGCTTGCCGTGCTTATCTTTAGCATCGTCGTATTTGAACTGATTCTTCGGTATACCATCCAGCCACGGTGGATGGAACGGACCGGTCGGGTGCCGCGCCCGCTTTCGCTCATCGCGTTCACGTTCGCTCTGGCGGCGTTCGGCCCCGTCGGATTTGCGATCGGACCCGCTCTCGTTGGTTTTGCGCTTGCTATGTGGCGGACCTACAAGGATATCCAAAAGGAACAGGAAGAACAGGCGCCAGCCGTCGCACAGGCGAGTGGATCTTGAAAACGTGCTCACCCTTGAAGTCGCGAGTGCCCACAGCACTGGCGTAAGGCTGTTCTTCCAAGCCGGTCATCAACCACTTTTAAGGGGTGCGCGTCTTCTCTACGTGGACTTCAATACGCGGGGCTAATGCTGTGGTGAGTTGGAACCAGGAAGGCGCGATTGCGCGGCGCTGCTGCGGTCGTCTCTCTCGTTGTGTACACTCCGCGAGCGGATGACAGTACGCTATTCTCCTCCCAGGTCTTCAGCAGACCCTTCAATGCAGAACCAGAGGTTACTCAGCTCGTACTGGTCCCAGACGGAGCAGTCAGGACAAATACAACGCTTTCGCTCGAGATTCTTCGGGTGCTTCCCTCGTGTACAAAAGAGCCCGTTATCGAGGTTATTCTCATCATAGGTCGGGCACTCGCCGTTGTAGCAGATGCACCTCTTGTAATTATCTTGGTTATCAGGAACGTTCATTTTTGGTTCACCACTTTGTTTTGCGTTTCGCCGTTAGCATGCGCGGAGTACTACACACAACTTTGTATTCGTTTCCCGCTCAAACGCGGATCAAGGAGCAACGAGAGCTCTCACCGCCCGCAACGGCCAGTCCCAACAGGCGCTCTCTTTCGATGAAGCAACGGAAATAACGGAAGCTTAGCTCTAATCTTCTGAGAAACGCACCACGTGAAAAAAAGCTGCGCCATCATCCGAACTGATGATTAAGCAGCAATTAACGCAGCGAGAACCGAAAAAGCCCCCATGCGTTTATCGTCAAAGGCGAAAAGCATAGTGCACGGTGATTACGATGGGTGAGTACGAAGATACCTTAAATGACATAGAAGCGACGCTTGGCATCATTCCGGGCTTTATGCGAGCCCTTCCACAAGACGTCCTTGTGCACGATTGGCCGCTCTGGAAGCGGTACAGCTTAGAACAGACCGCTATTCCCAGCAAGTATCGTGAGCTCGGTGGGTTGGCTACTGCAGCCAACATAAAGTGTCCGTACTGTCAGTTGATGCACACTGCGATGGCGAAGTTTCACGGAGCGACACAAGAGGAGCTTGCTGAGGTCTACTATCTTGCAAGCCTCACGGCACGGTGGAGCGCCATGCTTCACGCACAGAATTACGACTGGGATACGTTTGTGAACGAGGCCAAGCAGATGGGAGAAGGGCTCCAGAAAAGAACACGAAAATAGGATGCTGAATACGATCTGGTCTCGCTGGACTTAGGTGTGATACCGTTTCTCATTATGGTCTCTTCTCCTTAGGAATACGCGTGTATGACGTGTGTATACGATATTGGCGAGACGTAGACCGATAGCAGATTCTATAGGAGAACCCGTAAGCTGTGTTTCGTCTGTTTCTGGATTTCGCCCTTTCAGCGGGAAAAAAGAAAGACTGCCGACGTGTTTTAAGCAACTAACAAGGGGTTTATTATGTCAGACCAAAAAGACGCAACACGGTTTACCGAAGCAGCCAATAGGGCGCTGCTCAACGAACTGAGCTGGGGCGACACGCAGGATTTTGAATCTGCTAGCCGTGGCTTCATTGCGAGCTTAGACGATCCAGTTATCACCGACGCTGACACGCGTTCGGTCTGGGAGTTGAACGCGTGGTCTTTCCTTGAGGAGGAATCCGCCCCTCCGACGGTAAACCCGAGCTTGTGGAGGCAGTCTCGGCTGTTAGCGCTCCATCACGGCTTGTTCAAAGTCACTGACGGCGTGTATCAGATCCGCGGCTTTGACTTATCAGTGATGAGTATCGTTGCGACCAACACCGGTTACATCGTCATCGATCCATTCGTTTCCGCCGAACCCGCGCGGGCCGGGATAGAGTTAGTGTATCAGCACGTCGCCAAGAAGCCGGTTGTGGCCGTTATTTACACACATAGCCACGTTGACCACTGGGGCGGCGTTAAGGGAGTCATCTCTTTAGCTGAGGTACAGGCAGGCAAGATTAAAGTCATTGCCCCTGAGCATTTCGTGGAGCACGCTATTAGCGAGAACATCATCGCTGGCAACGTGATGAGCCGTCGCGCCAGCTACATGTACGGCAACCTGCTGCCCAAAGGAGTGAAAGGGCAGGTGGGCGCTGGATTGGGACAGACGACGTCGACGGGGCTTGTTACGCTCATCGAGCCAACCGACTATGTGACGGAAACCGGCCAGACGATGACGGTTGACGGCGTGGAAATTGAGTTCCAGCTCACACCAAACACTGAAGCGCCGGCCGAGATGAACTTCCTCTTCCTTAAGCACCGGGCGCTTTGCATGGCCGAAAACTGCACGCACACTATGCACAACCTCTACACCTTGCGTGGGGCGCAAGTGCGCGATTCCAAGGCGTGGGCACACTTCATTGACGAAGCAATCGATCGTTTCGCTGGCAGATATGACGTTATTTTTGCGAGCCATCATTGGCCTACGTGGGGAGCGGCGGCCTGTGTTGACTTTCTAAAAAAGCAGCGTGACATGTACAAATACCTCCACGACGAAACCCTGCGGCTCGCTAATCATGGGTATACCATGCTGGAGATCCCTGAAATCATCAAGCTGCCAAGTGAGCTGTTCAAGGCGTGGTACAACCGGGGATACTACGGCAGCGTGAGCCACAACGTCAAATCAATTTACCAGCGGTATCTGGGCTTTTTTGATGGCAACCCGGCCACTTTACAGCCTCTGCCGCCGCAGGAGGCAGGAGAGAGGTATGTTAGTTTTATGGGCGGAGCCGAAAGCCTGCTAGCTAAAGCACGCCAGTCGTTTGCCGAAGGCGACTATCGCTGGGTCGCGCAGGTGGTCAACCATCTGGTGTTTGCCAACCCCGATAACGCCGAGGCCCGCGCTTTGCTGGCTGATGCCTTGGAACAGCTCGGCTATCAAGCCGAATCCGGCCCGTGGCGCAACTTCTACCTGAGCGGGGCGAAGGAACTACGTGACGGCGTTATGGTTCTGCCGGTCCCTCAAGTGGCTACGGATACCGTCAGGGCCACCCCGCTCGATATGTTCTTCGACCTCTTGGCGGTGCGACTCATCGGCCCTAAAGCCGTGGGCAAGGTCATGACATTCAACGCTAACTTTACCGATATCAATGAGCAGTACGTGCTCACGGTCGAAAACGGGGTGCTGAATTACGCAAAAAGCACGCAAGCCGACAAAGCCGATGCCACGCTGACCACGACCCGTGCCGTGTTGGATCAGGTTGCGCTGGGCGAAGCCAGACTCGTCGACAAGCTAGCGACCGGTGAAGCTAAGATTGAAGGGAGCCAAGAAAAACTAATCGAGTTTCTGTCGTTGATGGACACCTTTGAGTTCTGGTTCAACATTGTCACGCCTTAGAACGCAACGGCGTCATACGCCTCCCGTGTGTCGCTGTCCCGGGACTGGAAGCAGACCCGCACAGTGTTCACGTTCGTCTGTCCTAAGAGGAATTGTACCCTCCAGATGCCCATACCATTCCCGATGAGGTCGGCGCCATACGAGTGGCGGAGCGTGCGGTCCGTGTCCATACGTCCATGCAATAGATGAGAGAGTCTCATCACTCTTTCATTTCAAAGCCAGAGCTTCTTGCACTACTTCATCAGCGCGGCGTGCTTCCGATGTCTGAATCAGCTTCACAAGTCCTGGGGAGTCGTCAATGAGACACTTAAAGACTCTTGTCTTCCGTGCTCTCGTTTTGCTGAGCGCGGGACCCCTCATCGCCGCCCAGAAGGTCCACAAGCCACCGCGCCTCCGTGAAGCTACTCAGCAAAACCCGCAGCAATAGCGTGATGGGTACCGCGATCAGCGTGCCGAGCGGCCCGAGTAGCCACCCCCAGAAGAACACCGAAATGAGCACGACCCACGCCGGGATGTTGAGCCCCTTGCCCGCAGAGCGCGGGAAGAACCAGTACTCGGCGACGATGTTGACGACGGCAAAGACGATGATGACGGCGATCGCGCCGACAGGCCCGTATTCTATCCACCCCAGCAAAGCGGGCGGAATCGTGGCTAAGATGAAGCCGATGTACGGGATGAAGCTGAAGACGAAGAGCAGGACACCCCACAGCAGCGCAAAGTCGATGCCCGCAACAACGAGAAAGATGGTCGCGGGAACCGCCATAAACGCGTTTACTTTCGTGCGTATGACCAGAAAGTTCCACAGATCTTGCCGGACTGCAAGCAGCGGCGCAAACAGGGGGCTCGAGTCCACGTACTCCACGAGTTCGGGGGAACGGAACCGAGGAAATGCGATTAAGAAGAAGACGAACAACGTAATCAAAATAATGAGCTGAAAGACCGCGCTGCTGACCGCGTGCAGGATTGCGCTGCTCGCTTGCAGCACGAACTTGTCGCTGAGGATGTTAGTGCCCTGCACAGTGGCGTTCATCTCGAGGCCTTGGAGCGACGATCGCGTGGCTCCAAGCGTCGCATTTGTGGCAGAAGGTTGATTAAAGGCCTGACGAATCGAAAAATAAATCAACGCGATAAAACCCCCACCAAGTGCGAGCGTTCCAGCGACCATCACCGCTAAGGCGCGAACCGTGGAAAGCCCCCTGTTTTCAAGTCGTTGGAGCAATGGACTCGTGAGCGTTGCTAAGAAGATGGCAAAGAGAACTGGGGCTACGATTTCGGCCGCGAACTTCACACCAGCGAGGATGATAATTGCGCTTGCCACGATGATCAGTACGCGGGCTAGAGGCGACGTAGGCAAGCCACCCAACTCATCTCCCGTGTTCGGGGTCATCTTGCATCTACCTCTCCCAGAACCGACTGACGTATCCAATGACCATCGTCTTGGCTCAATCGGGAACGGGCCTGTGGCACTTTGGCGTTGAGGCTGTTGGTTAGTTTCTCACTTAAAGTTGACGATGTTCGATCGCTGAACCGAGACGCACCATCACGGTGGCTCTTTTGTGACAACGTCGATGGAGAGACTGCCAAACTCGACGGCACACCGTGGTCACAAGTCGCACGAGGAAGGGTCACCGAAAAAAGAGAAGGGGAGTGAACTACACCCATCTCCCTAGGATACCCGATACAATCGCTTCCAATCCAAATATGATCAGGGCCACCGCGAGCAATACGACAGCCACTCCTAAGCCGAGCGGCGGGTATACCAGCACGACAAAGCCGAGGACAATTGCAATTACGCCGACGATTATCGTCCCAGGCGAGCCACGTCCGAGGCTTGCGAAACCAGCGAAGATCAGTGCCAAGGCCAGCAGATAGACGAGCGTCAGTGTTCCGTAAATGAGCGGATTGATTAGTACTGCGAGAGCGAGTAGAATCGCTATGATCGAAAGAATAAGGTTAAGCAATCGCCGCCAACCTGAGATGCCTTGTGTAAAAACCCGTGCGAACTCTATACATCCTAGCACAATGAGCCCGACCGCGAGAAAACCTACGAGCAATCCTAGCGTGGCTCCGGGATATCTGACCGCGCGGGCGCCTAGGGCAATCAGGATGATGCCGATGATGATCTCTACTATGCGTAGCCATGTCGAAGCTTTTTCTTGAGCCATTAGATTCTCACCTCCTTGCCATTTGAACAGATTACGCTTTTATGTGTGCGACGACGTATTTAACAAGCTCCCTCCGAAAAGATCTGCCGCTGCCAAGCCACGAGCTAAAAAACGGGGGAAAGAGCTCCTACACCCGGATTAGTTCGGCTTGCCTATCAACCGTTTGATATTGGTGCCCCTCCCGTGGTTCTTCTGCATTGACCGGCTCGTTTTCTTATCTCGCTCCCTTTCTGCGCCGACGAGCTGGTAGCTCAGGGACCTCTTGGAGCTCAGGGGCGTCGGGACTCATAGCAGCCACCTTCCGCGCATAGAGCGCGGCTCCTGGCTGGGCGGTAATTCCGTGTGCGAACACGCTCAGAATCACAGTGATAAGGACTATCAGTACGATCTCGGCGCCAACGGAGTGCAAGGCCGGTTCCTCCAGCGCTACGAGCACGAGGACGACTGACGCGAGCCCTCGCGGACCAAACCAACCAAGGAACAGCACCGAGCTGCGTCGCAACCGAGCGCCGATGAGAGAAATCGCGACGGGCAGCATGCGAACCACCGTAAGGCTGAGGATCCCGTACACAACGATCGTCAAGCTGAGCGCTCCGAGCAGTGACGTCGCCACGACGCCCACGAGGAAGAAGATCGCGAGCAAAAGGAGCTCACCCTCTGCCTCGCTGAAGTCGGCCACTGCCTCTTCGACATCGCCTACGATGGCGCCAGTGGCAAGTCCTCCCACAAAGGCGGCAATGAAGCCGCTGCCGCCGATCGGCCCTGCCAGCGCCCAGGCGAGGACGGCGAGGGCCAAGAAGCTGAGACGCTTAAACGTCTTGGTCATCCACCCGCGTCGCGCGGAGCTACGTATAAGCCACCCTCCGACCACCCCCACGAATAGGCCGATAAGCACGCCGATGCCGATCTGCTCGACCGCCACCACCAAGAAATGTGGCGGCTCAACGCCTTCTTGGATTGCCGCGAGGGCGAGGAACACGATGAGAAACGGAACTGAGCCACCGTCGTTTAGTCCGCTCTCAACGTTCAGTGCCTCGCGAATGCGGACAGGCACCCGCTTGCTCGTCACAATCGCTTGGCCGAGGCCTGCGTCGGTCGGCGCGAGAACCGCACCCACGACAGCCGCCTGCCAGATGGAGAGGGACGTAAAAAGAAGCATCGCGATCACGGCCCCGGCGGCAATCGTGAGAGGCAACCCGATAATAAGCAGCCTGCCAGGCAACGCGATATTCTGTCGAAAAAGGGAGATTTTGATACGGGACGCGTCGGTGAACAAGACTAACGAGAGGGCGATACTCCCGATAAGCAACAGCGCATCAAAGTTGAGCGACGAGCTGATGAGATGTGTGGTGCCAAAGAGCGCCCCTGCGATAATGAATACCATGGGAGCCGTCACATCTAGTCTCTCTATCCGGCGAGAGACAAGCGCAAATATGGCAACTACCGCCGCAAAAGCCGCGAACTCCATCTCGTACATCAGGAATCTCCTCTCGCTCGTACGCCTCCACGCCGCACGTCACTCTATCTCCGGTTGCCATTCTTGGTATGAAGGCTATTTCAGCGCCGCAGGGGCGCCACTTCTGTCCCGTGCGTCTCTCGGACCGCAGTGTCAGCCGTGAAGCGATGCATCAGCAGCGTGCATACTGGTCTACATAAACCACTACTTAGAGATAATCGTCTCGGTTCACGTGAAATCCCTATGTTTTCAACCATTAGTCGTCAAACTTGAGAAAAGGCGCCCCTCGTCACCGATTTCGCTCTCTAAAAGCAAAACCGGGTCTCCTCTTTCTCATGCTCTTCAGCGTCAAGCTTCGAGAAATCATTCGCGGCACGCTGATCCTGTTCGCAGGCATTGGAGGCGTATTCGTTGCGGCGATCAACGTGTTCATACTCTACGCACCCCCGAGCAAAACGGGCGCAGAAACCGCTGTGAATACGATATTTCGGTTTATCGGTTGTGCGGTCGGTACTGCTGTTCCCGGGGAACTCCTCACCTTGTATACGGCCCCTATCACGATTCTCATTTCAGGAGTCACTCAGGTCGTGCTCGCTCCGTCGGAGCACGCGTTCGCGCATCGCTGCTATCGCGCTCGTGCTGAGCCTCATAGGAGTCGCAACGGCATACTCGCTGAAGAGGGCCCCGGTGTCGAACTATCAGGGCAGCAAGAGACCAGCAGCCTCCCGCGTAGCAAGGCGCAGCCACTGACCGTTATGAGAGCTCAAAGATGATGATCGCCCCGGAAACTAGTCTAGTCGTTACCGCCGCGCCAGTCAGTGAGCAATTCAGCACGCTGCGGCACCAGATGCCTGGCTATTGTGATAGCGTTTAGCCGAACTTTGCCCCTTCGAGCCGAATGCCCCTTAAAATGGCGTAGGTCAAATCGACACCGTTCAAGTTCGCCCCTCGCAAATCAGCGTTCGTCAGGTCTGCCCCTTTTAGCAGCGCAAGGCTCAAATCGGCCTGTTGCAGGTTAGCATCGATAAGGAGGGCACCCTTGAGGTTTGAGCTGTGAAGGTTTGCGCGAGCAAGGTTCGCCCCGCTAAGCTGCGCTCTTTCCATCGTGGCGTATGTGAGCGTCACGTCAGAAAGATCGGCGCCAACGAGGGTTGCCCCATAAAGCGTGACCTTGTCCATCTGCGCCCCCGTCAAGGCCGCGCTACGCAGCGTGCTAAAGCTCAAATCAGCGGCTTCCAGATCAGCGCCTCGTAGATCGGCCTCGCTCAGATCCGTCCAGCCCAGCTCTGCCTGTCGCAAATCCGCCTCTCGCAGAACAGCCCGTCGCCCCCCGGGCTGGCCGGCGAGCCACTTTGCGTGACGGTCGACGAGCGCTTTGATCGCTACCGGATCCATGCCTACGTCGTCTCTTTCGGCGGTGCGCTGCTCGATGCAGGCATAACGCTCGCTAGCATCGCCAAGGCTGGTCCCACAAAGAGTCCGGCCCACGCAACGAGCGCGATCACCCCGAGGATAAAGATAGCGACGCGCGACCACGCGCCGGTTCGCTCCCTGCGTCTTAACGCGATTCGCAGCGTAAGAATTCCCACTATAATGGGGACGAGCACAAAGACGAGGGTGATGATCGCCTCAGATTCGACCGACGAATGTGAAATCGCAAGTAGCATCTGTGCAAGGGTAGTTGCTCCTGTTCCGATGAACAAGAGGCCCGCGAGCGTCCCCAGCAAGGTGAATGGCGAACGCAACGAGGCGTGCATACCTCCCCCCCTCGCGAGAATTGCCAGCCCGACGACGACGACAAGAAACATCGGGGCGAGCACGATAAGGGGATTCTGCCCCTCCCACGCGTGTACCTTCAGGACGTTATAGGGGATGAGCAGGTACTCGATGGGGCTGTACGTTTCGCGCTCTCCGATCGCGACCCCGTAATTGCCGCCACGGTTACCGTCATATACGGCGACGTAGTAGGTCGCAGAAGCCGGTGCCTTCACCTCGACATCTCCAAGAGCGTAGAAGCTGCCCGGACCGAAGCTCTCGTACGTGGCTTTATCAGGCTGCTGACCCTGGACGACCACGCTTGACGCTCCAGGAGGTGTCGTGACCTGTGATGGGACGGTTCCGTTGCTCGTCAGGCCAGGTCCCATAAGCACAAAGCCGGGTACAAAATCGAGATTTGGTGCCTCGGCGCTCTTGTACAATTGCACTGAAATCGTCTGGCCTCTCTCCATATCGAAGCGGTAGTACCGTACTTGTTCAGGCTGGAGCGTAGTGTACAGCGCCCACGACTTGGTAGGATCGTTCACCGTGTACGCTGTGCCGAGACTCGTGTTGTTGTTGGGAAATACAGGCGAATGCGCTGAGACAACGGGCGGCATCAGCGTACAGATAACAAAAACGGCGAAGAAGGCGACAAGCGCTCGATTCATAGTGCGTCCTAGCGTTGCTTGGGTAAAAGGCTTTCGCAAGCATCGTATGAGCGCGGCGGACCGAGAGGGAACGTCAGCTAGATTGCCTAGGAGATACAAACAGCAGGTGACAGCTATGCGCGCACTGAAACGACGTAACGGTGCGTGTGCATGCCCTCAGGGAGAGCCCAAGAATGAATAGACTCGCTAAGGAAAAAAGCCCGTACCTGCTCCAACACGCTGAGAACCCCGTCGACTGGTATCCGTGGGGACAGGAAGCGTTCGAAAAGGCGAGGCAACAAGACAAACCTATCCTTCTCTCGATAGGCTATTCGGCGTGCCACTGGTGCCACGTGATGGCGCACGAATCCTTCGAGGATCCAGAGATTGCCACCATGATAAACAACGCGTTTGTGAGCGTCAAGGTCGATCGTGAGGAGCGACCGGATATTGACGACGTGTACATGTCGGTCTGCCAGATACTGACCGGCCACGGGGGATGGCCCCTTAACGTAATTATGACGCCCGAGGGCAAACCGTTCTTCGCAACCACGTACATCCCTAAGGAGACCAGGTTCGGGAGAACGGGAATGAGTGAGCTTGTACCACGTATAGCGGACGCGTGGCATCACAAGAGGACCGAGATCGAGAAATCGGCGACAGAAGTTGTTTCCGTGCTCCGCGCGTCATCGCTTCGCACTCCTGGTAACGATATCTCGGCATCGATGATCCAGATCGCGTACGAAGAGCTCGTCTGCGCCTTCGATGAATTGCACGGCGGATTTGGGACGGCCCCGAAGTTCCCCACCCCCCATAACCTCACGTTCCTGCTTCGCTACTGGAGACGAACGGGCACAGGCACACCGTTGAAGATGGTGGAAAAGACGCTTCAGGCGATGCGGCGTGGCGGCCTGTACGATCACGTGGGGTTTGGTTCTCATCGATACGCTACCGACGCGGGATGGTTGGTCCCGCACTTCGAGAAGATGCTCTACGACCAGGCGCTCCTCGGACTCGCGTACGTCGAGGCCTATCAGGCGACCGGAAACGATGAGTATGCACGCACCACGCGTGAGGTGTTCTCGTTTGTTTCGCGGGAGCTGACGTCGCCAGAAGGCGGATTTTATGCGGCCATTGATGCCGATAGCGAAGGACAGGAGGGCGCGTTTTACCTATGGGGTCAAGACGAGATTGAGGGCGCACTCACAAAGGGGGAGGCAGAGCTGGCCCGCCGGGTGTTCAACATCAGCGCCGGCGGTAATTTCAGTGACGAAAGCACGGGGAAGCGGACGGGAAAGAACATACTCCACACGACGAGACCGCCTAAAGCGCTCGCATCGGAACTGAAACTGTCGGAAGAGACCCTTAGCCATCACGTTGAATCGATTCGGCAGAAGCTTTACGCGAAGCGGGACCAGAGGGCCCATCCGCAACGAGACGACAAGGTGCTGACCGACTGGAACGGCCTCATGATCGCCGCACTGGCCAAAGGTGCGCGAGCCCTACAGGAGCCACGCTACGCCGATATGGCAGAGCGGGCGGCCGATTTCATACTCGAGCATATGCGAGATGCTGAAGGAAGGCTCCTGCATCGCTACCGGGGAAACGAAGCGGCGGTCACAGGATTGCTCGACGATTACGCGTTCCTCGCATGGGGTCTTTTCGAACTCTACGAAACCACGTTCGAGACGCGCCACCTCACGCACGCGCTGGAACTCGTAGAGCATACACTGGGACATTTTCGGGATGTCAATGGCGGCGGATTCTACTCGACTGCGGACTACGCCGACTCCCTCATTGTGCGCAGGAAAGACGCCTATGACGGTGCGACTCCCTCCGGTAATTCGGTGATGTTGATGATCCTGACGTTTCTAGGACATCTGACAGGGGGAGTAAGCTACGTCGATGCTGCATCAGGAATAGGACGGGCATTCTCACAGGAAGTCGAACGCGCGCCCCACGCCTATACATGCCTGTTGAGCGCCCTTGATTTCGCTATCGGTCCGTCATACAAGACCGTCATTTGCGGCGACTCGCGCTCAAAGGAGACCGAAACCATGCTCAGAGCGCTCGGCACAGAGTACGCGCCGAATAACGTGGTCATTTTTCGGCCCGCAGAGCTGGAAAAGCCGGACATAGCAGAAATCGCCCCCTCCACGGTCTACCAGACGTGCATTGATGCAAAGCCCACTGCGTACGTCTGCCAAAATTACGCGTGCGCCACTCCGACGACAGACATCGACGAGATGCTGCGATTGCTTGAACACGGAGCGAAGCGCACCGACTGACAGGCACTCACGCAAAATTAGACGTTATGAAGCGAAACGTAGGCTCCGCGACCTGTCAGTTCCGAAGCGTTTATACCCAACCGCTTTAAGTGGACGTCTCTGCGTATCAGCGATGCAGCGACTGGAATCGATGCAGCCACCGCAAGACTTTCATGTACGCGGGATACTCGTGATTTGGAATACTAGCAAAAGGTGAACTGTGTGGCAATCACCCAAGATCAGGATCCAAAACGCGTAGTCGCGGACAGGACGCTCGTGCTGATCGTCGTGGTGCTCGCCTCATTTCTGACGCCGTTTGATGTATCAGCGGTGAATCTCGCCCTCCCCTCCATCGGGACCGAATTTTCGATGGATGCGGTCACGCTCGCGTGGGTCGCGACATCGTACCTCCTCACTTTAGCGATATTTCTCGTTCCGTTCGGTAGGATCGCGGACATCTACGGCAGAAAGAGGATCTTCGTCTACGGAACCGCGCTCTTCGCGATCGCTTCCTTTCTGATCTCGCTCTCCTTCTCAAGCGCGACCGTCATCGCATTTAGGGCGCTCGAGGGTTTTGCGGCGTCTATGATCACGGGCACCGGAGTCGCGATACTCACCTCGGTGTATCCTACAGGTGAGAAAGGCAAAGCCCTTGGCATAAGCGTCGCCGCCGTCTACCTTGGCCTATCTGCCGGGCCGTTTCTCGGAGGGCTCATGACGCAGTACATCGGCTGGCGCAGTATCTTCTACATCAATATCCCGTTGGGCATCAGCATCGTCGCAATAAGCGTGACCAAGATGAAAGGGGAGTGGGTCGAGGCAAAGGGGGAACGGTTTGATCGTATCGGCTCGATCATATATGGGCTTACGCTCTTCTCGCTGGTGTGTGGCCTCACACTCATTCCCGCCCCCTTAGGCATTGGGCTTATCGTCGTTGGTGCCGGAAGTGCTGCAATATTCGTCTTCTGGGAGATGCGGACACGATTTCCCGTCCTTCACGTAAGCCTCCTCGCGAGGAATCGCGCGTTTGCTCTCTCAAACGTGGCGGCATTGATCAACTACAGCGCGACATTCGCAGTGACTCTCCTCCTAAGCCTCTATCTGCAAAGCGTAAGAGATTTCAGCCCTGAGATAGCGGGCACAATCCTGGTATCACAGCCCATCGTCCAGGCTGGCATATCGCCAGTCGCAGGAAGACTGTCAGACCGAATCGAACCCCGCATCGTCGCGTCGATTGGCATGGGAATGACCGCGATGGGACTCGCGCCCTTCATTTTCTTAACAGAGACGACTCCAATAACGATGGTCGTAGCGAGTTTAGCCGTGCTCGGTTTCGGCTTCGGCCTGTTCTCCTCTCCGAACACTAACGCCGTAATGAGCTCTGTTGAGAGCCGCTTTTACGGGGTTGCGTCAGGGACGGTCGCGACGATGCGCACGATAGGGCAAGTGGTGAGCCTGGCGCTCGTCGAGCTCATTTTTGCGCTTATTATCGGACAGATGGCGATTACTCCTGGGTCGTATGAGTTATTTCTCCAGAGCAACCAAATTGCCTTTTCGCTGTTTACCGGCCTCTGTGTCGCCGGCATATTTGCCTCGCTAACGCGCGGGAAGGTACATTAACACGCGCTGCGAGGCGTATCGTGGGCGGAAGCGGACATACGCGGCGTTACATCGCTACGCAAAGTAGCTCGCACTCGACCTATCAAAGTCCTCTACAAGCTTGATTTTTAGATCCTTTGGTTGCCAGGACACGTTGGGGTACACGAGGTGAGGAATGAAGCGCTCGGTATTTGCCGCGAGCAGAGTGGCGAGGTGCTCCTCGCCAAAGATGCCCTTGGTAATCTCGTGTACTCGCTGTCTGACCGCGCGTTCGCTGAACAACCCCAACGAATGCAAGTACTCGTGGAGCTGCACGTGAAAAACGTAGGGTTTCCATAGCGTGGGATTCGTCTCCTTGATTCGCTCAAGTGGTATCTCGTTCATGACGATGATATTCGAGCCTACGGGATAAAACGCGCCGAGAAAGCCGTTCGGATGGTTGCCCAGGTTTGCCAGACCGAGCATAATGCCGCCCCTGCTCATACCCGTTGCTGTCTGCACCGTTGCTTTTACCACTTCAAAAATATCAGATAGTGTTTGTGCGTTATCGAATTGCTTGATTAGATACTCGTTCATGTGTCTCCGCAGTCGGTCACGCTCGTGACTCCGAGCGTGACTAACAATGTCTTTAGATATATGTTAAGATATGATGGTACTTAAGGGTTTCACCAGCGACCCGCAGATCGCGGCTCTTGCCGTTCACCACGTGTCTGTGTGTATCCGATCCTCCCTAAACCGCTCTTGCGTTGCAGGCTTATCAGCGGGATAACCAAGCACGACGAACGCCAGCGGGATCACCCCTTCCGGGAGCTGACAGTGCTTCGTGAACCCGGCGACGTATCCTTCCATCGGGTATACCCCAGTCCAGACGGCTCCCAGTCCGAGTGCGTGAGCGGCAAGAGCAGATTCTGGGTCGCTGCTGAACAATCCTGTACCCAAAATCCAGGTACGATCGCCTTGCGGGTGTCTCCGCAAATAAGAATACCCACGGGCGCGTCTCTCACCATGCTGGCGAACGGACTGAACGTTGGGATAGCATCAAGTATTGTTCGATTCTTGATGACGATAAACTCCCACAGCTGTTCGTTCGCTGCAGACGGCGCGCTCATCGCTGCGGCGAGAAGCTTCTTGATCGTCCCGTCTTCGATCTGCTGATTCGTATAACGCCGTATGCTCCTTCGTGTGTGAATCGCCTCGAATGTGTCCATCACTCGTCCCTCCGTCGTTTCGTTTACGAAAGACCGATGGATCGAACTAGGCTCTAACACGGCTAATTCGATCTGTGGCCCCGATATATGCCAACATAGGCACGACAGACTCTTCGGTTTAATGCTATTTATGCGCTCTCTGCACAACGCACAAAAGAAATGGCAACAGCAGTATCTGAGAGAGTCTTCCCCGTTTGGCAGAATATCAGCAGACTATCCGTCCGTTGCCGCCGACACAGCGCGTCAGCGGGTACGGCAGTTTTTGTGTGATCTTTGACGTGCTCACGCCGGTCGCAGCGCTTATCACGACTGCTTCTTGTCGATGTTTTCGCTCGTGACTTTGCGCACCCGCAATGCGAGCCTGTCGTACACACACGCGGCGCCATCTGCGCATTCAGTGAACATATCCTGAAGGAAATGCACGCTATCAGCAAACGTGACCTCGACAAAATCGGCCCCTGTTACGGTCAGATTCACGAGGTGATGAAGAGTATCATTTCTCTGCTCAATGATTCCTCTCTCCACGAAGTAGCTGATTATGGATGTGCACGTTCCGCGGTCGTAGCGCAGCTTACGTGCGATGGTGCGAACGTCACCACACGTGTTGATGTTTCCTTTAGTCGCAGCATACAGCGCACGGATAAACTGATCTTCCTTGCATCGCATAGCGTCGAATCGTCGTGACATAGTCTCGCCTCTATCACCACTTGTGTACATAACATCATGCGTGCCGACCTCATATAATTTCGTGTGACGAATCGCGGCACTCACTCGTCCGCTTCATCTGACGCTCCCCTATCTGATAACTCGAAGTGGATGCCTTTATCCCCCGGATAAGGCCCACAGTGATCATGCTCGCCGTATCGGATGTCTGCAGGAATCCCTTCAGGAAAAGCGTTGCACGTCTCTTTTTTCTCTGGGTGACGATGTACACATTGAAAGCAGCGCGGCACGTTCGCTAGTAGCATTTTCTTAACTCCATATAGGACACGCCTGCTCTGTCGATCAAATTTCGCTAAGAGCACGGTGAAATAACTGGAGGACGCATGACCACACTGAACGCTCTCAGCACGCCAAGGGCGCTGAAACGTACAAGGATGCCCTAATATCGCTACAGATGGCGAGCAGCGCTTCTTACATAGGCTTATAAGCTCGTGAATGCACACCTTTGTTTGTATGTACATCGGTAAATCAATCCGCCTTGAGCGTATTTTCAATCGCAGCACGAACAATACCATTATCGTGCCGATGGATCACGGCGTGAGTGTCGGTCCAATCAAGGGATTGGAGGATCTTCGAGTCGCCGTAAACAGGGTAGCTGAAGGCGGAGCTAACGCCGTGCTTGGCCATATCGGCCTCGCAAAACACGGCCACAGAGGATACGGGCGTGATGTCGGATTAATAATGCATCTTTCGGCGAGCACATCGCTTGCCCCAGATCCAAATCACAAGGTGCTCGTGAGGAGTGTTGAAGAAGCACTAAAGTTCGGTGCGGACGCCGTTAGTGTCCACGTCAACATTGGCGCGCAGTACGAAGCTGAAATGCTCGCCACGCTCGGGCGAATTTCAGAACGATGCGACTACTGGGGAATGCCGCTCCTCGCGATGATGTATCCACGTGGCGACAAAGTGGAAAACGAGCACGATGTCGAGCACGTTAAGCTTGTTGCCCGCGTCGGCGCGGAGTTGGGGGCAGACATCGTTAAAACAAACTACACGGGCGACATAGACTCCTTCGAAGAAGTGGTTAAAGGATGCCCTGTGCCGGTCGTCGTGGCAGGCGGTCCTCAAATGGACACAGAACAGGAGCTGCTGCAGATGGTGAGAGATTCGCTAGACGCGGGTGGTCGTGGCGTGGCGATTGGAAGAAATATATTCCAGGCCAGCGATCCAACAAACGTCGTCAGGAGAATCGCGCGGGTCGTACACGAAGGATACGACGCAGACGAGGCGATGCGACCATGATGTGAACGCACAGCTCACGCGAAGGGTGTGATAGCACACCTACGAGAAAGCGCGGGGGCGGGTGATACTTCATAAACGCGGTGCTCGCTCACATAAGACGAGGTGTCTGCCGCCTTGTGTCGTTAACAGGCTACACTACGTACCATTTGATGACCTGCTTTAAGCCAGCTTTCACAGCGGTCATCATCAACGTGCCAAAGCTTCCTGATACAGCTCGCCGTAGTGCCGTCCGCGTGAGAAGCCACATCAAAGTAAAGCGGATAGCGTATAGCTCGGCAAAAGCGACTAGTCGGGTGATAACCCACGCGCCGATGACGACGAGCCATAGGAAGATAAGGGCGAAGAGGCTTAGTGGGAAGGAAATGAGCCTATCGATAAAAACGGTCCCGAGAATCGCCACTGAGAGGAGGATCGCAAGAGTACGCCACACAGCGAACCGCCGCTTTTTGCGGCGGAGCACTTGATCGATGAAGCTATCGACGATCTGATCTCGGTACTCCGGATTCTCATCCGCCGCAAGAATCGTCGCTTCTAGGTCATCATACACTTGGCTCGCTTGCATGCCCACGAGAGAATCTAACGTGCCCACGTATATAAACGTACGTTTGAAAAACAAGGATGAGACGCGAGTTAACTCCTTCTAGTGACGACGTACGCGGCGATTACCAGTGCCGCCAGGGCAGCGACGACCTCGAAGCCCGGTATGGGACTTCGACTTTTCGCAGCAGTTGCCGTCGGATTGCCGACTTGAATGGACATCGTTCTGTTCTCGCTTGTGAGGTTACCGCTTACCGCGTGGAATTGCAGGTCGTAATTGCCCGATACGCCGCCTGCCACCGTTATGTTCACTGGGAACATAGCCGTCGAATTGGAGGCGATATCGTAGGCGCCTCCGTTGTCCACGCTAATGTCTTTTGGCAGGTTTTCAAAGACGAGGTACGTCGAGTTTGCAATATCGGCGCCTTTGTTCATCACGGTGACATTCACCCCTATGTTACTACCTGCATACGCGGGAGCTGAGATCCCAGTCACGGTGAGCGTCGCGTTACTCGTCGCGTTACTCGTCGCGTTACTCGTCGCGTTACTCGTCGCTCCGCTCGTCTGATTTGTCGTCGCTCCGCTCGTCTGATTTGTCGTCGCTCCGCTCGTCTGATTTGTCGTCACGTTGTGGCTCGAAATGGTCAAGT
>Ga0187780_10000852_pt1 | contig 22726 bp, 15 predicted proteins | sample 1015_Q2_SP10_20__FD_132429 | JGI IMG/M metagenome (GOLD analysis project Ga0187780, IMG submission 132429) | Tropical peat soil microbial communities from peatlands in Department of Meta, Colombia - 1015_Q2_SP10_20_MG | ecosystem: Environmental > Terrestrial > Soil > Wetlands > Peat | place... | reverse complement strand
GCCGGGTCCATCGCTGCATGTGCTCCCTCGCTCGCTCGTCGCGTGACCGGCAGAGCCGGTCGGGAGCCCCCGGGCCCGGGCGCACCCGAGCCGGCACCAGGCTTATCCGCTAGCTGACTCGTACGTCGACAAGGGCCCGGGCGGTAACCGGTCAAGTCCGGGCCCGGTGCTGCCGAAATTGCTTTGGGCAACAGTTGCCACTCCCGCCTCACGGGTGACGACGAGAACACCAGGGCCCGGACAAGGACGCTCCCCCATGTCGATGCGCAAGGTGGACAGACCCGTTCTCCGGCGCCGCCGCCGGCCGCAGGCCGCGGCCGCGTCGTGGCGCCCCCTCGGCATCCTCGCGCCCGAGCCGCATCAGCCGCCCGAGGCGGCCGAGCCAGGTGCGCCCCAGCCAGGTACGCCCCAGCCCGGCGCCACGAGGACGGGTTTGTCCCGCGGCGTGGTGGCGTTCCTGGGCGCCGAGGTGCTCCTCATGGCGGCCGCGGCGTCGGGCCTGCTCGGCGCGGCGGAGCCCGACGCGGTCATGGTGCTCGGTCTCATGACCGTGGCCGCCGTCTTCGTCGGGCTCCGGCGGAACCGTCCCCTGTTGCGTTGGCCGTGGCTGGGCATCGCCGGCGCACTGATGCTCTTCCTCGTCGCCGGTGTCACCCGTGCGGATCTCCACACGCTCGGCAACCTGACCGTGACCCGCTCGTTGGTCCCCGACCTCGTCGACCTCCCCGGCTACCTGCTGCTGGCCGCCGGGTTCCTCGGGTTCATCTACGCACGGGCCAAAGAACGCGAGCGGCCGCTCGGGATCGTCCTCGATGGCCTCATCGCGGCCACGGCGCTCCTGGCGCTGGCCTGGGTCTACGTCATGGGCCCCCTGCTCGAGCACCGGCAGACCCCGCTGCCCGTCCGCCTGGTCCTCGCCTGCTACCCGACGATGTCGATCTTCATGGTCGTCATCACGTTCCGGATCGCGTTCAGCCCGGACCAGGAGCGGCGGTTCGCCTACTGGGCACTGCTGACGGCCATGACATGCATGTTCATCGGCGACTCGATGTACATGTTCGCCGAGATCAACACGCTGCACGTGGCCGGGCGCTTCCTCGACACCCCGTATCTCCTCGCCTATTTCTTCGCCGGTGCGATGGCATTGCATCCCTCGATGCGGGCCCTCACCGAGCCGGCGCCCATAGCCCGGGTGAAGTCCTCCCCGGCGCGCATCGCACTGGTCGCGGTGGCCCTGCTCATCCCGGCCACCCTGGTCCTCGACCGGCCGAGCTCGGCGGTGAGCGATCGCTTCGCGCTGTTCACGATCGTCGCCCTGTTGGCCGCGGCGGCGGTGATGCGGATCGTCCAGGCCCTCCACGCCACGGAGCGCTCCGAGGCCCGGATGGCGCACCAGGCCATGCACGACAGCCTCACCGGTCTGCCGAACCGGCGCATGGTGCACCAGCACCTCACCGCGGTGCTGCGCCGGCCGCCGGTCGACGACACCCACGTGGCGGTGATGTTCCTGGACCTCGACCGCTTCAAGCTGGTCAACGACACGCTCGGCCACACCCATGGCGACGAGCTCCTCATCAGCGTCGGCCGACGTCTCCAGGCCCACGTCCGGACCAGCGACCTGGTCACCAGGATCGGCGGCGACGAGTTCATGATCGTCCTCGGGGACGTGGCCAGCGTGAGCCATGCCCTCGACCTCGCCAACCGCCTACGGGCGTGCCTACGGGAGCCGTTCATCGTGCACGGGACCGAGTTCTACGTGTCGGCAAGCGTCGGGCTCTCGTTCGCGGCCAACGGCGATCCCACCGCGGATGCCGAGGTGCTCGTGCGCGAAGCCGATACGGCCATGTACCAGGCGAAGGACGCCGGGCGGGACTCGGTGGCGGTCTTCGACGAGTCGATGCGGACGAAGGTCTCCGAGCGCGTGGAGCTCGAGAACGACCTGCGTCACGCCGTCGAGCTGCGCCAGCTGCACCTGGTCTACCAGCCGATCCTCCGGCTCCCGCACGGGCCCATCGAGGGGGTGGAGGCCCTGGTCCGTTGGGCGCACCCCACTCTCGGTGTCATCCCGCCGGCCAAGTTCATCCCGCTCGCCGAGGAGAACGGCCTCATCGTCGACATCGGCTCGTGGGTCATGGAGGAGGCGCTGCGCCAGCTGGCGGCCTGGCGTCACCAGGGCCCGCACATGGCCGACCTCCACGTGGCCGTCAACCTCTCCGCGGCACAGCTCCACGACGAGACACTGGTGCCGGCGGTGCACGCCGCGCTCGAACGCTGCGGGCTCGACGGCGATGCGCTGTGCCTCGAGCTCACCGAGTCCCTGGTGATGGACGATCCCGACGTGGCGGTGAGCGTGCTCTCGCAGCTGCGCGCGCTCGATGTCAAGCTGGCCATCGACGACTTCGGCACGGAGTACTCGTCTCTCGCCTACCTGAAGCGCTTCCCGGTCACCAGCCTGAAGATCGACAAGTCCTTCGTGGACAGCCTCGACGAGAACGACAGCTCCGACGCGACACTGGTGGCCGCCGTGGTGGCCATGGCGCACGCGCTCGGAATCACCGCCATCGCCGAGGGGGTCGAGACGCCCACGCAGGCGAGGCGGCTCGTGGACCTCGGATGCGACTCCGTCCAGGGATACCTCTATTCGCGCCCTGTGCGTGCCGAACGCCTTCCGCACGTGGTCGAGGCGCTCTGGGAGCACAGCGCACCTCTGGCCGACGTCTCCTGAAAAGAACCGATCGAAGCTCAGGCCTCGGAGGACCGGGTCAGCCTCAGGGATGTCCCAGGGTGCGGATCCCCGTTGCCGCCGCCAATTCGGCGCGTCCTCGGGCGACGGCGACGGCGGCCTCGAGATCCAGGGGTTCCACGACCGCCTCGAGACCCGTCCCCTCGAACACGATGTGGTGGAGGTTCATGTCCGCCGCCGCGAACCGACCCTTGACGTCGGGCAGATAGCACCACACCGGCAGGCTTGCCGGCGACCCCAGATAGGGGAGCGGGCCGACACCGGCGAAACCCGCGAAGGTCAGGTGCAGCTTGCTCTGCATCATGCGGAAGATGGGCATGTCCAGGATGCAGACGAAGTACTCGATGCCGCACCGCCGCGCCGTCTGGACCAGCCCCTGATAGAGCCCCAGCGTGGCGAGCCCGATCACCGCCTTGCCGCGGTACTCCGAGGCCACCGCCATGGTGGCGACGTCCCAGATCCGCCCGGGCACGAGCGCCACGCCGGTCCGTTCGAACATGGCCTCCACGTCGTCGTGCCACACCGGGCCGATGTCGTCGAAGGTCTTGAACCCCGCCGCGGACGGCACGACGATCCGCATCGCCCCGACCGGCAGCTCCCTGAGATGGTCGACGACACAGAGGAAGATGCTCGACGGCTCGTACTGCCCGTACTCCTTGGCCAGGAGCTCGGGCGTGTTCCCGAAGGTCTCGAGGAAGACCTCCTCCTCCACCCTGCGAGCGAGATCGGCGCCCGGATCGTCGGGGCCGAAGAGGTACAGGCCGAAGGGGACCGCGCTCGGCCCGCCCATCACCCGGCGCACCAGCCGGCGCACGGGCTCTGCGGCCTCGGCCCCCATCGTCAGCGAGCCCCCGGGTCGGAAGGTCCCAACGTCAGAAGGCCTTCGCCACGATCTCCCGGGCGCCGAAGGACACCCGGGTGTGGTCCACGGCGCGGCCCATGTCGAAGGGCTTGCAGGTGTAGATGTCCACGCTGAAGAACAGGATCGGGGACTCCCACGCGTAGACGTGGACCCCGGAGGCCTCCCAGTGGATCCACCCCGCCCAGCCGTAGCGATCGGACTCGTGGGTGACGGGGTCGAGCAGGACCTTCATCTCGCAGAGCTCGGAGAGCCCGAGGAGGTAGTCCTTGATGGCGGCGTCGTCGATGGGCGCAGCGGGGATCCCCTCGACGACGAGGCGCTGGCGGCAGATCATCGGGGCCAGATCGGGAATGTCGTCCGTGAAGGACGGGGAGGACGCCTGGAGCATTTGCGCATACTAAGGAGCTTGTGTCGAATGTTGCAATAGTGATTTTTGTGACCAATGGGACAGCGGACAGCCGGTCCCGCCGACCGCCCCAAGTGATCACGCATCGCGGTCGATAGACACTGTTGGGTGCGGTAATTCTCGGGATGATGGCCGTCGGCAAGCAACTGTCCGGCTGGCCAACCGTCCCACTAGGCTCCGGGCCAACAGTCGACACGATCCGAGAGCTAATGACTACCTCTTGTAGCGATGGGTTGGCGGTGGTACCGTGCCGGGAGCGGGGTCTCAGGCGGGCGGGCCGTGACCGGGGGCCCAGGGGGCAGCGGTGACCGAGCACGCCGAGCGAGCCGGCCGGAACGGCGGTGCGGTGCCCGACGAGCACGTCGCCTTGCCGATCGACCCCTCCGACCCGTCCACGGCCGACGGCGGCCCGGCCCACGGCCACCCCTTCGGCACGGATTTCTTCGAGCAGCTGGTGGAGACCGCCCCCGACGGGATCGTCGTCGTGGACGCCCGGGGCACGATCCGGCTGGCCAACCGCCAGGCCGAACTGCTCTTCGGCTGGCGGCGCGACGACCTCGTCGGCCAGCCCGTCGAGCTGCTCGTCCCCGATCGTGTGCGCCACGCGCACCCCGAGCACCGGGCCCGGTACGCGGGCAGCCCGCGTACGAGGCCCATGGCCGCGGGCCTCGAGCTCACCGCGCGCAAGGCCGACGGGTCGGAGTTCCCGGTGGACATCAGCCTGAGCCCGCTCGACACCGGCGAGGAGATGTGGATCTCCGCCGCCATCCGCGATGCCACGGCCCGAAAGCGCGCCGAGGCCGAGCTGCGACAGGCGTACAAGCGGGCCAGCGCCAGCGTCGCCGAGATGGAGCGCCAGAGCCGCGAGCTGGCCAAGGTCAGCGAGATGGGCGACATGCTCCAGAGCTGCCTGAGCGCCGAGGAGGCCTATGGCGTCATCGCCGCCTTCGCCGCGGACCTCTTCCCCGGGACGAGCGGGATCGTCTACCGGCCCACGGGCTCGCCCGCCACGCTCGAGGGTGTCTCCACCTGGGGTGGCGCGATGCGCCGTTCGTCGATCATCGCGGCCGACGACTGCTGGGCGCTTCGCCGTGGCCGGGTGCACCGCGCCATGGGCAGCCATGCCGAGCTGGCCTGCCGGCACCACGCGTTCATGGACGACAACGGCTGGAGCCTGTGCCTGCCGCTGCTCGCCCACGGTGAGCTGCTGGGTCTCCTCCACATCCGCCAGGGGACGACCGAGGACACGAGTGTGGAGCAGTACCCCAACGGCGCGGAGCGCCTGGCCGTCACCGTGGCGGAGAACCTGTCCCTGGCGCTGGCCAACCTGAAGCTGCGCGAGAACCTGCGCGCCCAGTCCGAGCGTGACGTCCTCACAGGGCTGTTCAACCGACGGCACATGGACGAGACCCTCGAGCGCGAGGTGCTGCGTGCCGTGGCCGACGACAAGCACCTGAGCGTGCTCGTCGTGGACATCGACAACTTCAAGACGCTCAACGACACGCGGGGACATCTCGCCGGCGACGAGGCGCTGCGCGACCTGGCCCGCCTGCTGTTGCGATTCACCCGGGGCGGCGACGTCGTGTGCCGCCACGGGGGCGACGAGTTCGTCCTCGTGCTGCCGGGCCTGGAGCGGGCCGCCGCCGCACAGCGTGCCGAGGAGATGCGTGCCGCGTCGTCGGCGGAGCTGCCCTTCACCATCTCGGTGGGCGTGGCTTCCCTTCCCGACGACGGGACTACCGGCCACGAGATGCTTCGCAACGGCGACTTCTTCCTGTACCGGGCCAAGGAGGCGGGGCGGAACCGCGTCGTCTCGGGCGAGTCGCGCCAATGGCAACCCCAGGGCTCCACCCTGGAGCCCACGACGTACGTCGCCGCGGTGCCGCCCTCCTTCGAGGTCGGCGCCGGCCACTGACCTTCGGCGGTCGGGCCCGGGGCCTTCGGCCCTGTGCGCTCCCCGGATGTGGGCTCAGCGTTTCAACATGGTGTCGCGATCTGCACCCGAGCAGCCGGTCGGGGCCCATGCGCCGGGTCCGTCGGCCCCCGCGGCGGACGCGCCGGGTCCGCCGGCCACCGGGGCGGACGCGCGCCGGGCCTTCTGGCTGGCCTGGAAGACGGTCCGCGTCGACGGCGCGCCGGTTGCCTATGGCGAGGCGGGCCGGGGGCGGCCGGTGGTGTTCCTCCACGGATGGGGCCTCGACCACCGCGCGTACAAGCGGGCGCTGGCCCGGCTGGTGGCGGCCGGGGCTCGGGTGCTGGCGCCCGCGCTCCCGGGCTTCGGCGGCTCGGCGGCCGTGGCCGACGCGCAGTCGATCGAGGGGTACGCCGCCTGGCTGGTCCGCTTCCTCGACGCGGTCGGCGTCACCGAGCCCGTGGTCGCCATGGGCCATTCCTTCGGTGGCGGCGTGGCCATCCGCTTCGCCCACGATCACGCGTCGCGGGTACGCGGCCTGGTCCTCATCAACTCGATCGGGGCGTCCGCCTGGACCAAGGAGGGTGAGGGTCTTCGCTCCATGGCCCAACGCCCGTTGTGGGACTGGGGCATCCACTTCCCGGCGGACCTCTGGCCCATCCGCCAGGCGAGGCGGGTGGTCCCGGTCATCGTGGGGGAGGCCGTGCCCAACCTGGTACGCGACCCGAGGTCGTTCCTCCGGGTCGCCGCCCTGGCGCGCCGTGCGGATCTGACCGCGGAGCTCGACGAGCTCAAGCGGCGCCGGCTCCCGGTGGTGGTGCTGTGGGGCAACCGTGACCGCGTGGTGACCCGGGACTCGTTCGAGGAGATGTGCCGGGTCCTCGGCGACCCGCACGCCGTGACCGTGACGGGCACCCACGCGTGGCTCATCGCCGACCCCGAGACGTTCGGCGAGGTGATGACCAACGTCGTCGGCCTCGGCGCGGGGACCGACGAGCTCGACTCGCTCGAGGCGCGCCGCGCGCCGCGCGGCCGCTGGCGCCGTCCGCGGCGCCCCTCGGGAAGGGGCCCCGGGGCCAGCCCGTAGGCCTCGACGGTCCCGGGCCCGTCTCCCGCGCACGGGCGGCGGGCCGTATTGGCCCAGCGGGCCCTCGGCACAGGCGGCGTTAGCATCGCTCGGTGGCGATCGCGACCTCCCCCGCCGAGGCCCCGGCGCCTGCCCCGCGGCCGAGAGCCCGCGCCGGTGCGCTCGACCCCCGGCTCCTACAGACGGCCCACGCCACGCGCCGCTACCTGGTCGTCTCGGTCGCCGTCGGGGTGCTCACCGCACTGGCCGTCGTGTCCCAGGCGTGGCTGATCGCCGACGCGGTGAGCGGGGCCTTCGTGCGCCACCGGTCGCTGGCGGAGCTGCGGGGGCCGGTGGCCGTCCTGCTGGTGGTGGTGGTGTTCCGGGCCCTGCTCGGCTGGGCCACCGAGCGTGCCGCGTTCCGCGCCTCGGCCCGGGCGAAGTCGCAGCTGCGCGCCGCCCTGGTCGAACGGGTGGGCCGGTTGGGACCGGAGGGTATCGAACGCGGCCGGACCGGCGCGCTTGCCATCTTGGCCACGCGCGGCGTCGACGCGTTGGACGCGTACTTCGCCCGGTACCTGCCCCAGGTCTTCCTGTCGGTGATCGTCCCCCTGGCGGTGTTGGTGGTGGTGGCCGGGGCGGACTGGATCTCCGCGCTGATCATCGCCGTGACCGTGCCGCTCATCCCCCTCTTCATGGCCCTGATCGGCGCGGCGACGCGCGATCGAACGGCGCGGCAGGTGCGCACCCTCCAGCGCCTGGCCGGCCACTTCCTCGACGTGGTCGCCGGCCTCCCGACCCTGAAGGTGTTCGGGCGGGCGAAGGCCCAGTCCGCCGTCATCCGCGAGGTCACCGACCGGTACCGGCGCACCACGATGGCCAACCTCAGGCTGGCCTTCCTCTCCTCGCTCGTGCTCGAGTTGCTCGGCACCGTGTCCGTCGCGCTGGTGGCGGTGGCCGTCGGGCTGCGCCTCCTCGGCGGGCACCTCGACTTCCGCACAGCGCTGTTCGTGCTCGTGCTCGCGCCCGAGGCGTACCTCCCGCTGCGCCTCCTCGGCGCCAACTACCACGCCAGCGCCGAGGGGATGAAGGTGGCCGACGAGATCTTCGACGTGCTCGCCCTGCCCGTCCGCACCCCGGGGGTGCGCCGCGACGTGCCCGACCCGGCCACGGTGGCGGTCTCGGTCGAGGACGTCGTGGTGCGCTACCCCGGCCGGGAGCGCCCCGCCCTGGACGGCGTCTCGCTCGTCATCGAGCCGGGCGAGGTCCTGGCGGTGACGGGGCCGAGCGGGTGCGGCAAGTCGACGCTCGTGTCGGTCGTCCTCGGCATGGTGGTGCCCGACGCCGGGCGGGTCATGGTCGGGGACGTCGACCTCGCCGAGCTGGACCTCGACGCCTGGCGCGCCCGGGTGGCGTGGGTGCCGCAGCGTCCCCACCTGTTCTCGGCCAGCGTGGCCGACAACGTCCGGCTGGGACGCCCGGCCGCGGCGCTCGACGAGGTGTGGCAGGCGCTGGCCGACGCCGGCCTCGAGGGTGTCGTGCGGGCGCTGCCCGACGGCGTGGACACGCGCCTGGGCGAACGCGGCGCGGGGCTGTCGGCCGGCGAGCGCCAGCGGGTGGCGCTGGCCCGCGCCTTCCTGCGCGACGCGCCGCTGCTGCTGCTGGACGAGCCGACGGCCGGGCTCGACACGGCCACCGAAGAGGGGATCCTCCAGACCATGCGGGCCGGGCTGCGGGACCGGACCGTGCTGCTGGTGGCCCACCGCCCGTCGCTGGTGGCGATGGCCGACCGGGTGCAGTCCCTGGCGTGAGCGAGACCACGCTCTCCCCCGACGCCCTGGCCGTGACACGGGACGCGCGCGGTGCCGCGACCCGCCCGACCGGCGGGAGCGGCGACGCCCCGGCGTCGGTGCGGCGCACCCTGGGGGTGGCCCGTCCCGCCCGGGCCCGCCTGGCCCTCGCCACCGCCCTCGGTGCGGGGGCGATCGCCGCGACCATCGGGCTCATGGGGACCTCCGCCTGGCTGATCTCGCGCGCCGCCCAGCACCCGCCGGAGTCGGCACTGGCGCTGGCCATCGTGGGCGTCCAGTTCTTCGGGCTGTCACGGGGCTTCTTCCGCTACGGCGAGCGCCTCGTGGGCCACGACGCCGCCTTCCGCGTGCTGTCGGACCTGCGCGTCCGGGTCTACGAGCGCCTCGAGGCGCTCGCCCCCGTGGGGTTGCCGGCTTTTCGCAGCGGGGACCTCCTCGCCCGGCTCGTCCACGACGTCGACTCGCTCCAGGACGTGATCCTCCGGGTCGTCCCGCCCTTCGTCATCGCCACGGTCGTCGGGGCCACCACCGTCGGGGTGATGTGGTGGATCCTGCCCGGTGCGGGGGCGGTCCTCCTCTCGGCCCTTCTCGTGGCCGCCCTCGCCGTGCCCTGGCTCACGGGCGCGCTGGCCCGGCGCAGCGAGTCGCGCCAGGCCGAGGCCCGCGGCGAGCTGGCTGCCGCGGTCATCGACCTGATGGACGGCCAGGCCGACCTGGCCGCCTACGGCGCAACCGACGCGCAGCTGGCCCGGATCGCGGCGGCCGACGCGGAGCTCACCGCCATCTCGTCGAGGGCGGCCGGCACGGCCGGCGTGGGGATCGGTCTCACGACGCTGCTGGCGGGCTTGGCTGCCTTGGGGAGCCTGGTCGTCGGGGTGCCGGCGGTGCACGCGGGGCGCCTCCAGGGCGTGCTCCTCGCCGTCATCGTGCTCGTCCCGCTGGCGGCCTTCGAGCTCGTCGTCGGCCTCCCGGCCGCGACACAGGCGCTGCAGCGGGCGCGCAGCGCGGCGGCCAGGGTCTTCGCCGTCACCGGGGCGCCGCCACTCGTCGAGGACCCGCCGTCTCCCGCCCCGCTGCCCGCGGCGCCCTACGACCTGGTCGCCCAGGGGGTGGTGGCCCACTACCCAGGGGCGGGCGCCCCGGCGCTCGACGGCGCGGGGCTCCGGCTGGGGCCCGGCCGGCGCATCGCGCTGGTGGGCGCCAGCGGCGCGGGAAAGTCGGCCATGGCCGCGGTGCTCCTCCGGTTCCTGCCCTACGACGCGGGCACGGTGCGCCTGTCGGGCACCGACCTCCGCGCCCTGGCGGGCGACGACGTGCGCCGGGTGGTGGGCCTGGTCACACAGGACGCCCACCTCTTCGACACCACGCTGGCCGAGAACCTCCGGATCGGGCGGCGCGGCGCGACCGACGACGAGCTGCACGCCGTGCTGGCCCGCGTGGGGCTCGGTCAGTGGGTGGCCCACCTCTCACAGGGGCTGGCCACCGAGGTGGGCGAGCGTGGTGCGCGCCTCTCGGGCGGCCAGCGCCAGCGCGTGGCCCTGGCGAGGGCCCTGCTGGCCGACTTCGGGATCCTGGTCCTCGACGAGCCGGCCGAGCACCTCGACCCCGAGGCCGCCGACGCCATCACCGCCGACGTGCTCACGCTGACGGCCGGGCGCGCCACGCTACTCATCACCCATCGATTGGTGGGACTTAAGTCCATTGACGAGATCCTCGTCATGGCGCAAGGTCAGATCGTCGAACGAGGGTCGCATGACGACCTACTCGCGTCCGGTGGCAGGTACGCGCAGCTGTGGGGCCGGGAGGACGGAACCGGCTGACCACTCGGGCGACGGAGGCGACGGCGCATGACCACGCTTTCCCGATGGCAGTTCGCGACCACGAGCATCTATCACTTCTTCTTCGTGCCGATCACCATCGGCTTGGCCTTCCTCGTCGCCGTGCTCCAGACGATGTGGTACCGGTCCAAGGACGACACCTACCGCAAGCTCACCCGCTTCTTCGGGACGCTGCTGCTCATCAACGTCGCCGTGGGCGTGGTCACCGGCCTCGTGCAGGAGTTCGAGTTCGGGATGAACTGGTCGGCCTACTCGGCGTACGTGGGTAACGTCTTCGGCGGCCCCCTCGCCATGGAGGGCCTGTTGGCCTTCTTTCTGGAGTCGACCTTCCTCGGCATCTGGCTCTTCGGCTGGAACCGCCTGCCGCGGGGCGTGCACCTGGCCTGCATCTGGGCCGTGTCCTTCGGCACGGCGATCTCGGCGGCCTTCATCATGGCGGCCAACTCCTGGATGCAGCACCCCGTCGGCTACGTGATGAACCCCGCCACCCACCAGCCCCAGCTCAACGACATCTGGGCGCTGTTCACCAACCCCGTCTTCCTGTGGGGCTACGTGCACGTGCTCCTCGCGTCGCTCGTCACCGGGGCGCTCGTCATGCTGGCCGTGTCGGCCTGGCAGCTCCGGCGCCAGCGCCAGGTCGACGCCTTCCGCCGCACCGCGACCATGTCGATCGTCGCCCTCGTGCCGGCCATGGTCCTCATCCTCTTCGTGGGCAGCGAGCTCGGCGTGGTGGAGGCCAAGTACCAGCCCATGAAGATCGCCGCGGCCGAGGCGCAGTGGAACACGTGCACCTCGTGCTCGTTCTCGCTCTTCCAGGTGGGCGGCGGGGCCAACGACCAGACGCCCACGCAGTACGTCGCCATCCCGAACCTGTTGTCGGTGCTCGCCACCAATTCGCTCCACGGCGAGGTGAAGGGGCTGAACCAGCTCCAGGCCCAGTACCAGGCGCAGTACGGGCCGGGCAACTACGTGCCCAACGTCTTCATCCAGTACTGGTCCATGCGGGTCATGGCCTACCTGGCCGTGCTCGTCATCCTCTACGCCCTGTGGGGGGCGTGGCTGGTGCATCGCAAGAAACTCGAGCATTCGCGCCTGTTCCTCGCCGTCGGCGTGTGGGCGGTGATCACCCCGTTCCTCATGAACGCCTCGGGGTGGATGCTCACCGAGAACGGCCGCCAACCGTGGATCGTCCAGGGCCTGATGAAGACCGCGGCCGGTGTGTCGCCGTCGGTGAAGGCGTACGAGGTGTGGATCAGCCTGATCGCCTTCGTCCTCGTCTACATCGCCCTGGGCGTGGCCGACGGCTGGCTCATGATCCGCTACGGCCGCAAGGAGCTCGGTGACGAGGTGCACGGCGGCCCGACCACCGGGGCCGGCGGTGGTGTGAGCCACGACGGTGGACGCGCAGAGCGCGAGCGTGCCGACGACATGGCACTCGTCTACTAGGGGACGGCGACATGGCGACCTTCTGGTTCATCATCGACGTGATCTTCTGGGTGGGCTTCTTCATCCTGGAGGGGTTCGACTTCGGCGTGGGGGCGCTCCATGGGGTGGTCGGGCGCACGGAGCCCGAGCGCCGGCTGGCGGTCAACACCATCGGGCCGTTCTGGGACGGGAACGAGGTCTGGCTGATCGTCGCCGGCGCCGTGATCTTCGCCGCCTTCCCGCTGTGGTACGCGACCATGTTCTCGGCCTTCTACCTCGCGCTCGTCGTCGTGCTCGCCGCGCTGATGGTCCGGGGGGTCTCCTTCGAGTTCCGCTCCAAGGACCGCGACCCGCGCTGGGTGGGGACCTGGCGCTGGTCACTGACGATCGGCAGCGCCCTGATCCCGCTCCTCGTGGGCGTGGCCCTCGGGGACCTGCTCCACGGCCTGCCCATCAACCAGGCGCACCAGTTCACGGGGAATTTCTTCACCCTGCTCCAGCCCTACGGGCTCTGGACGGGCCTGACCCTGCTGTCGTTGTCGCTGTTGTCGGGGGCGACGTTCCTGACCTTGAAGACCACCGGGCCGGTCCACGACCGGGCGATGGCGCTCGCCCCGCGCCTGGGCGTGGTGGCCAGCGCGCTGACCATCGGGTTCGTCGTCTGGACCCAGGTCCAGGTCGCCCGGGGCGTGGTGCCGAGCCTCGTCGACGGCGTCGCCGTGCTCGCCGTGCTCGGCGCGACGTGGGCGGCGCAGCAGCGCGCCCAGGGCTGGGCCTTCCTCTCCGCCTCGCTGGCCGCCGCGTTCAGCGTGATGCTGATCTTCGTCAGCCTCTACCCCCACGTCATGGTCTCGACGACGAACGCGGCCTACTCGCTCACGGTCCACGGCACCGCCAGCCCGCCGTACACGCTCAAGGTGATGACGATCGTGGCGGTCATCTTCACGCCCTTCGTGCTCGCCTACCAGGCGTGGAACTTCTGGGTGTTCCGCAAGCGGCTCTCCAGCCCGCCCGTGGACACGGCGGCGGCCGGCGCGGGCAGCTGAGCGGCGCGCTCAGGCGAGCGGCACCTGCCAGACCAGTCGGGTGCCCCGCGGCAGGTTGGGGCCCAGCTCCATGGTCCCCCCGTGCGCGACGGCCCGGGCGCGCAGGTTCGCCAGCCCGCTGCGGCGGGAGGACTCGCCCATGCCGTTGCCGTTGTCGGTGACGCTGACCGTCAGGTCGTCGTGCACGCTGACGCCGACCTCCACGACGGTGGCCTCGGCGTGGCGGGCGGCGTTGGACAGCGCCTCGCGCACCACGGCCAGGAGGTCGGGGACGAGCGAGTCGGGCACCTGCGTGTCGAGGGGTCCGTCGAATTGCAGGCGCGGCTGGAACCCGAGGGACTTCGACGCCTGCGAGACCACGTCCAGGATCCGCGAGCGTGTGCTCCCCTCGACCTTGGAGCTGGCCCGCAGCTCGAGGGAGAAGATGGCGGACCGGACCTCGCGGATGGTGGCGTCGAGCTCCTCGACTGCCTCGGAGATGCGGTCGCGCGGGCCGCGCTCGCCGATCGTGTTCGAGGCGGCCTGCAGGCCCATCCCCACGGCGAACAGCCGCTGGATGACGTGGTCGTGCAGGTCGCGGGCGATGCGCTCCCGGTCCGCGAGCACCGCCAGCTGCTCCATGTCGGCGCGCACGCGGGCCAGGTCCATGGCAAGCCCCGCCTGGCCGGCGAAGTGCTCGAGCAGCGAGACGTCCTCGGAGGCGAAGGCCTCGCGACCGCGCGAGCGAGCCACGGCCAGCACCCCCGCCAGGCCCGTCGACGTGGTGAGCGGCACGCACACCAGCGGGCCGATGGACTCCTTGTCGATCAGCTCCGTCCACGCGGCGCCGTCCGCGGCGACGTCGGTGGAGGTGATGGGCTTGCCCGAAGTGAGCACGTGACCCACCAGGGACAGGTCGAGGGGGAACTCGGCGCCGAGGAAGGGCTCGGCCAGCTCGCCCACGCCCGCACTGACCACGACCCGGTCGGGGTCGTCGGTGGGCACCGTCACCGTCACGCTGTCGGCGTCGGCGAGCTCGGCGGCGCGCTGGCTGATGAGCCCGAGGCATTCGTCGAGGGTCGACACCGACAGGAGGGCGAGGCGGATCTCGGCGATGGCCTCGAGCCATCGCTCGCGGCGCTGGGCGTAGACGAGGAGCCGCCGCAGCTCCTCGTCGGCGCGCTTGCGGTCGCTGATGTCGCGCATGAGCGCGGCGAAGCCCGTGGGCTGCCCCTGGGGGTCGCGCACCAGCGACAGACGCAGCGACACGTCGACCTCGCTGCCGTCGCGGTGCACCCGGACGGTGTCCGCCGGGGGCACGCGGATGCCGATGCGGACGCGGGCCATGAGCTCTTCGAGCTCGCCACGTGCCCTGGCGGGCACCAGCCGCCACACGGGGCGCCCGATGATCTCCTCGGCGCGATAGCCGAGGAGGTGCTCCGCCGCCGGGTTCCAGCTCGTGACCGTGCCGTTGAGGCTCATCGAGACGATGGCGTCGTCCGACGACGAGACGATCGCGCTCAGGCGCGCCCGCGCGTCCCACTCGGCGCGGCGTTCGGTGAGGTCTCGCACCGCAGCCAGCGTGAGGGGATGCTCAGGGACGCCGAGGGGCGCGAGGGAGATGTCGACCGGGAACTCGGTGCCGTCCGCGCGGCGCGCCCACAGCTCGAGGCCGGCCCCCATGGGGCGCTGGGTCGGGTCGCTCGTGTAGCTGCGCCGGTGCGCGGCGTGATCGGCGCGGAAGCGGTCGGGGACCAGGGCCTCGATGGGTCGGCCGGCGAGCTCGTCCGCGCGGTAGCCGAAGAGGGTCTCGGCCAGGCTGTTGGCGGCCACCACCACCCCGCCCCCGTCGACCACGATGGCGGGGTCGGGCATGAGGCGGACCACGGCCTCGACGAGGTCCGCGGGGACGTCCGCCCTTTCGTGCTCTCTGCCCGACATCGTGGTCACGTCAAACCCCCAGGACACGCCTGTCCGGTCACGATGCTACCGCCACACCGTGGACCGGAGCCGACGGTGAGCGGCCCACCAGCGGCTATGCGCGGCGGTCGTCGATCCCGTAGAAGAGCCGCTCGACGACCCGGCGGCAGCGGCGGGTGACCCGGCGGTACTCCTCGCGCAGGCTCACGGGCGTCGTGCCCAGGCTCCGAGCCAGGCGGGACAGCTGGTGGGCCTCGCTCGGGAGCGCGTCGCCGGGCGCGGCCCCGCCGGCCAGGGCCCCCACGAGGTGCCACCGGTTGCGGGTGTGCTCGCAGAACCGGTAGGCGTCCCGGAGGGCGTCGGCGTCCTCCGGCGCCAATCGGCCGCCGGTCTCCAGGTCGTCGAGGGCGGCCATCGTGCCCGCCCCGCGCACGCCATGGCGCAGCTGGAGCAGCTGCACCGTCCACTCGACGTCCGACAGCGATCCCTTGCCCAGCTTGAGATGGAACTGCGGGTCCTCGCGCGGCGGGATGCGCTCCCGCTCGATGCGCGCCTTCATCCGGCGCACGTCGACCTCCTCCTCGGCGGTGAAGGGCCGCCCGAACACGAAGTCGTCGATCAGGGCCACGAGGCGCGCCCCGAGCTCGACGTCGCCCGCCACGACCCGGGCGCGCACGAGCGCCTGGCGTTCCCACGTCTCGGCCCAGCGCGAGAAGTAGGCGCCGTACCCGGCCAGGTCGCGCGAGAGGCGCCCCTGGGCCCCCTCGGGCCGCAACGCCAGGTCGAGCGTGACCACGCGCTCGGCCGGGCTCGGACCGTGGACGAAGTGCAGGAGCCGCTCGGCCACGGCGTCGCCGTCGCCCCCCTGGTGCACGAAAAGCACGTCCAGGTCGCTGGCGTAGCTCATCTCGGCGCCACCGAGCCGTCCGAGGCCGACCACGCAGAACCCGCGACCCGCGCCGACCAGCTCCAAGGAGACCTCCAGCAGGGCCTCGGCGGTGGCGCTCAGCGCCGTGCCCGTGTCCTCCACCGGGTCCAGGTCGAGCAGGTCGCGCGCGGCGATGCGGACGAACTGGTCCTGGCGGGCGCGCACCAGCTGGCGCCGGCGTCCCGCGTCGTCGTCGGCGCGGACGGCACGCCCGCGGGCCTCGTCGACCAGGACGGCGCGTGTGGCCGGCACGAAGGTGGCGTCGTCGTCGATGCGGGCGATCAGCTCGGGGTTGCGCTCGACGGCCTCGGCCAGCGCCCGGCTCGAGCCGAGGAGGAGGCACAGGCGCCGGGCCGCCTCGGGGGACTCGCGGAAGGTGGCCACCATCACCGACCGGTGGTGTCCGTGGACCCACAGGTTGCGCAGGCCGAGGAGCCCCAGGTCGGGATCGGGGGCGAGCGACAGCCAGTCGAGGAGCAGCGGCAGCATCTGCTCCATGAGCCGCGAGCTGCGCCGGAGGCCGCCGGCGAGCTCCGCGACCGCGGCCCGGGTGCGCGCCGCGTCGGCGAACCCGAAGGCGGCGAGCCGCGTCGCCATCGCGTCGGGGGTCATGCGGCGACCCTCGGCGGCTGGCAGCACCGCGAAGGACTCGAGCAGCGGACGGAAGAACAGGCGCTCGTGGATGATGCGCACCTCGCTCTGGCACACCCGCAGCGCCTCGTCGAAGGCCGCCGGTGCCGTGCGCGACGCGTCGTCCTCGTAGCCGAGGACCCGCGCCAGGCGCTCGTAGGCCTCGGGGTCGGTGGGCAGCGCGTGCGTCTGCTCCTCCTCGACCAGCTGGACCCGGTGCTCCACGGTACGCAAGAACCGGTAGGCGTCCGAAAGGAGCCGCGCGTCCTCCTCGTCGATGTAGCCCGCCTCGCCGAGCCGGGCCAGCGCCCCGAGCGTGGAGGGGTCGCGGATGTCGGGATCGTGACGGCCATGGACGAGCTGGAGGAGCTGCACGGCGAACTCGACGTCGCGGATGCCGCCGGGCGAGCGCTTGAGCTCGCGCCGGCCCCGGGCCGCGTCGGTGGCCACGGCCTCGGTCCGCAGCTTCATGGCCCGGACCTCGGCCAGCTCGTCGGCCGTGATGGTGCGCCCCCACACGGCCGCGGCCGCCTCACGGGCGAACGCGGCGGCCAGCTCGTCGTCGCCCGCGACCGGGCGGGCCTTGAGCAGCGCCTGGAACTCCCATGTGGCGGCCCATCGGTCCCAGTAGGCGCGGTAGCCGGCCAGCGTGCGCGTGAGCGGGCCGGACCGGCCTTCGGGTCGCAGGTCGGCGTCCACGCGAAAGGCGGCTCCCGCGATGCGCAGCACCGATCGCGCCAGGGCATCCGCCTCGGGGCGCCCCGCCGAGTCGCCGCCGCCCTCGCCGGCGACGAACATGACGTCCACGTCGCTGGCGTAGTTGAGCTCGCGTCCGCCGAGCTTGCCCATCCCCACGATGCAGAGCTCCGGACCGCCGGCGAGCGCCAGGGCGCGGGCCAGGACGCGCTCTGCCATGTCGGCCAGCGCCCGGCCCACGGCGGCGAGGTCGTCGTGCCCCAGCAGGTCGCGTGCCGCGATGCGCAGCAGCTCGCGGCGCTTGGCCCCGGCCAGCGCGTCGGCGTCCGCCGTGCGCGACAGGTCCACCGGCTCGGACAGGTCCTCGAGCACGCCGAGCGCCTCGGCGTCCGTCACCAGCACGCGGCCCAGCGAGTTCGACGCCGCCGCCACCGCCACCAGGGCGCGCCCGGCGGTCGACGGCGCGTCGTCCTCCACGAGCCGGGCGAGGTCGTCGGGGCGCTCGTCGGCGAGACGCTCGAGGAGGCGTGCGACCACCGCGGGCGCGGCGCTGCGCGCGGCGGCGTCGAGCAGCTCCGCGGGCACCCCCGGTTGCACACCGGCAGCTTGCCAAAACGGGACGTGGCATGGCCCCCCGGTAGGCTTCGACCGTGCCCCGCATTCGGCTGGCGCTGAGCCAGATCGACACCGTCGTCGGCGACCTCGACGCCAACGTGGAGCGGATCGTGGCCGAGGCGGCAAGAGCCGAGGAGGCCGGTGCGGATCTGGCGGCCTTCCCGGAGCTGACCGTCACGGGGTACCCGCCCGAGGACCTGTTGCTCAAGCCCGGGTTCGTCTCGGACAACCTCACCGCGCTCGACCGGGTGGCCGAGGCGAGCGGCGAGTGCGCGCTGCTCGTGGGGTTCGTCGACGTCGCCGGCGACGCCAGTGTGCCCGAGGCCGTGGGCCGGGCCGCGGGACGGGACATCTCCTCGCTCGAGGCGGCCCTCGAGGGCACACCCCGGCTGCTGCGCAACGCACTGGCCCTCTGCGCCGGCGGGCGGGTCCTCGGCGTCTACCACAAGCACCTGCTCCCCAACTACGGCGTGTTCGACGAGGCGCGCTGGTTCGCGCCGGGCACGGGGGTCCCGCTCCTCTACGACGTCGCCGGGGTGCTCGTGGGCGTGTCGGTGTGCGAGGACCTGTGGTTCCCCGGCGGCCCGGTCCTCGCGCAGGCCCGCGCCGGCGCGACCCTGGTGGTCAACGCCAACGCGTCGCCCTACAGCGTGGGGCGCCTCGCCCAGCGCCACGCCGTCGCCCGGGCGCGGGTGGACGAAGCGGGCTGCGCGATCGCCTACGTGAACCAGGTGGGCGGTCAGGACGAGCTCGTCTTCGACGGCGGGTCCTTCGTCATGGACGGCGCCGGCGACGTCGTCGGCGAGGCGGCGCAGTTCGAGGAGTCGCTGCTCGTCTGCGACCTCGAGCTCGAGGCCGCGCCCTCGGCGACCGGCACGGTGCCCGCGCCCGCGGCGGCGCCGGCGGTGGTCCACGTGCGCGCCATCACCCGGGGCGGGGTGCCGCGGGCGGCCTCGGTCGCTGCCGCGCTGTCCGAGGAGGCCGAGGTGTACGGCGCCCTCGTCCTCGGGACCCGCGACTACGTGCGCAAGAACGGGTTCACCGACGCCGTGATCGGGCTCTCAGGGGGCATCGACTCGTCGCTCGTGGCGGTGGTCGCCGTGGACGCCCTGGGGGCGGCGAACGTGCACGGCGTGTCGATGCCGAGCCGCTACTCGAGCGAGGGGTCCCGGAGCGACGCCGCCGCGCTGGCCGAGGCGCTGGGCATCGAGCTGCTGACCGTGCCGATCGAGCCCGCACACGCGGTCCTGCGCGAGCTGCTGGCCGCGCCGCTCCGACGCGACCTGGTCGGTCTGCCCGACGAGAACCTCCAGTCGCGCATCCGTGGTGTCCTGCTCATGGCCCTGTCGAACGCCGAGGGGTGGATCGTGCTCACCACGGGCAACAAGAGCGAGCTGGCCACGGGCTATTCCACCCTCTACGGCGACTCCGCCGGGGGCTTCGCGGTGATCAAGGACGTGCCCAAGACCCTCGTCTACCGTCTCTGCCGCTACCGCAACACGCTGGCCGGGACCGAGCTCGTGCCCGAGGCCGTCCTGACCAAGGCGCCCAGCGCCGAGCTGCGCCCGGACCAGCGCGACGAGGACTCGCTGCCCCCCTACGAGCTGCTCGACCCGGTGCTCCAGGGTCTCGTCGAGCACGACCGGTCGATCGCCGAGCTCGTCGAGGACGGCTACCCGTCCGACGTGGTCACGAGGGTGGCGGCGCTGGTGGACCTGGCCGAGTACAAGCGTCGGCAGTCGCCGCCGGGGGTCCGCATCACGCCCAAGGCCTTCGGCAAGGACCGCCGAATGCCGATCACCAACCGCTACCGTGAGCGTCTCCCCGTGCCGTCCCGCCCCGAGGGGGGACCCGAGCGATGACCCGAGACCTCGACGACGCCCTGGCCATGTCGCTGGGCACGTCCGCCCTCGACGGACACGTCGCCGACGCCGGCGCGCTCGGGCTTGCCGCGCTCCAACGCCTGCTGGGGAGCTACGTCTGGGTGGAGCGCCGCAGCTTCGAGGTGCTCGGTTCGTGGGTGGCCAACGAGACCGTGCCCGAGGCGCGCATCGCCTTCGACGTCCAGAGCCGCTACCACGCCTGGCATGCCGAGCTGTTGGCCGAGCGCATGCCGGCCGTCGAGGACGTCGACCCCGCCGGGTTCGTGCTGCCGCCGAGCGCGGAGGTCGACCGTCTCCTCGCCTCGCTCGGCGGCGCGCCCGGCTCGGGCCCGGGCGGCGTGCTGGGGCCGTCGAGCGGCGGCACGCTCCTGCGCCTCGTGGGCCTGGCCCGGGTCCTGCTGCCGCGCCTCTCGGCCCAGTACGCGCGCCATCTCCAGCGCTGTGCGCTGGTGGCCGACGCCCCGCTGGCCCGGGCCCTGCGCCTGGTCCTGCGCGACGACCGGGAGGCCTGGGTGGGGACCGAGGCCATGGTCCAGGCCCTGGTCCGGCGCCCGAACGACGTGGCAGTCGTCACCGCCCACCAGCAGGCGCTGGAGGAGCTGGTGGCGGGGGCGGGACCGGGCGTCGTGCCCTGGCCCGTCCCCGGTCCCGCCGGGCACTAGAGGCGTTCGTTGGCCCGCGCAAGCTTGCGCGGATCCGACCGTTGCCACAAAGACCGAGGTCAACGGGCACGACTCGCGGAACGGGGGTCTTGACGTGGCCAGTAGACTTCATCCACAGGTCTTGCTCGCTCGATAGCCCGGGGAGGCGGATGTCGTAGAGCGGACGACGACGGTGTGTGCCCAGGTCGGACGGCACGTGCCGGTGGCAGAGATCTTCTCGCCGGCTCCCCTGGCCGGCACAGGCGACGAAGGGTTTCGAGACGTTGGCGAAAGAGCGCGTCGAGCGAGATGAGGAAGACCTCGTCCGGCTCTACCTGACCGACATCGGGCAGTACCCGCTGCTCACCAAGGACGACGAGGTGCGCCTGGCCCAGACCATCGAGGCGGGCCGCGAAGCGGAGCAGGAGCTGGCCGCCGCCACCAAGGCCGTCACCCCGACCAAGCGCCGCGAGCTGCGTCGCAAGGTCGCCACCGGCGAGGCCGCCCAGCAGACCTTCGTCCAGTCCAACCTCCGGCTCGTGGTCTCCATCGCCAAGAAGTACCAGGCGTCGGGCCTCCCGCTCCTCGACCTCATCCAGGAGGGGAACCTCGGCCTGATGCACGCGGTGGAGAAGTTCGACTGGCGCAAGGGCTTCAAGTTCTCCACCTATGCCACCTGGTGGATCCGCCAGGCCATCACCCGCGGTATCGCCAACACCGGGCGCACCATCCGCCTGCCGGTGCACGCCGGTGACACCCTCGCCCGGGTCCAAAAGGCCCAGGCCCGCCTCGAGCTCAAGTTCGGTCGTCCCGCGACCCTCGCTGAGCTCGGGGCCGAGGTCGAGATGCCCGAGGACAAGCTCATCGAGGCGCTGCGATTCCGCGCGGAGCCGCTGTCGCTCTCCGAGCCCCTGCGCGAGGACGGTGACGCCGAGCTCGGGGACGTCGTGGAGGACCGCTCCGCCGAGTCGCCCTTCGAGGTGGCGGCGACCTCCCTGCTGCCCGACGAGATCAACCGGCTCCTCTCCCCGCTCGACGAGCGCGAGCGCGAGATCCTGCGGTTGCGCTTCGGCCTCGACCGGGGCGAGCCGCGCACGCTCGAGGAGGTCGGCGAGCACTTCAACCTGACGCGCGAGCGGATCCGCCAGATCGAGGCGCGCGCCATGTCGAAGCTGCGCCACCCCTCCTCCGACACCGGCGCCCGCGACCTGCTGACGGTCTGATCGCGGCATCGTCCCAGGTCAACGGGCCTGGGACGGAGCCAGTGCCACGGGTAGGATCGTTCCCCGTGAAGAAACTCATCATCCTCGCCGTCCTCATCGCCCTCGGGTTCATCGCCGCCAGGCGCCTGCGCGAGGCCTGATCCCGCCCCGGCGGGCCGGCCTGCCGGCCGGGCGCCCGGCGCTCAGGTCGGGTGCCGGCCCCGCTGGGCCAGGCGCCACACGAGCAGCAGCGCGCCGGTCGCGGCCAGCGCGCCCCCCGAGATCGCCGCCGCCGCCGGCAGGCTGGGCACCGGCACGCGGTCGCGCAGGCGGACCGGCCGGGTGAACTGGCGGACCTCCCAGTCGCGTTCGCGCGCCAGGCGCGCCAGGACGCGGTCGGGGTTCACCGCGACCGGGTGGCCGACGACCTCCAGCATGGGCACGTCGGTGTAGCTGTCGCTGTAGGCGTAGGACTCGGCGAGGTCGATGTGCTCGAAGAGCGCCAGGTCCCGGATGGCATCCGCCTTGAAGGGCCCGTAGGCGTAGAAGGCCATCTCCCCGGTGTAGCGGCCGTCGAGGTCCACGACCGCCCGGCTGGCGATCGCCCCGTCGACCCCCAGGTACTCGGCCAGCGGCTGGACGATCTCCTCGGGAGAGGCCGAGACGATGTACACCCTCCGCCCCTGGGCCTGGTGGAGTTCGATGAGGTCCAACGCCTCCGCGAAGATGATCGGCTCGACCACCTCGTCGAGCGCGTCGCGCACGATGCGCGACACCTCGCGCTGGTCCCAGCCGCGGGTGAGCTGCAGCACCTGCTCGCGGACGCGTGCCAGCTTCTGCTCGCTCGCACCGAGATGGATGTAGACGAGCTGCGACGCCAGCGCCCGCACGATGGTCGACCGGGTGACGAGGCCCCCGTGGTAGAAGGGCCGGCCGAACGCGGCGATGGAGGCCCGGGCGATGACCGTCTTGTCGAGGTCGAAGAACGCGGCCTCCACGGGGACGAGTCTACGAGCGGGACACGCTACGAGCGTGCCGCCCCGACCAGGATGCGCTGGACCGCGTCCTCGGCGTCGCCGGTGACGAGCAGGAGCACCTCGTCGCCGGCGCCGAGCACGGTGTC
>Ga0187780_10000851_pt1 | contig 22736 bp, 18 predicted proteins | sample 1015_Q2_SP10_20__FD_132429 | JGI IMG/M metagenome (GOLD analysis project Ga0187780, IMG submission 132429) | Tropical peat soil microbial communities from peatlands in Department of Meta, Colombia - 1015_Q2_SP10_20_MG | ecosystem: Environmental > Terrestrial > Soil > Wetlands > Peat | place... | reverse complement strand
CGGCTGAGCAGCCGCAGCCTGTTGCAGCTGGCCGCGGGTCTTGCCGGCTTGCCCTGGGTCCCTGCCGCCCCTCTGGCCACGTGCTCCGCCCACTGATTCACCCCTCAGGCCCGGCCCGCATCAGGGTGTAAACCCGTCGTCGCAGGCAAGCTCGCACGCACTCCCCGGCAGGCCACCGTCAGCCGGGCCCGTCAGCCCGCGCCTGGGCGGCAAAGAGCCAGGCACCCGTGCGCAGCGCGTCGGCAGCAAGCCCACAGCACAGTGACCAACCCGCGCACCGCCCAGCAAGTGACAAAAGTCATCCCGGCGCAGGCCGAAGGTCCTGCTTCGGGCACTATCCGGGAGTCCTGCGGCCAATGCATGCGAGGCGAGCAACGAAGATCACTATGCTCTACGGGAGTCAGGCCGCCCGGTAGACGACGAGTGACACGGCGGCGTACTGGGTGAGGTAAGCCAGGATGGTGGCCGCGTGGAAGACCTCGTGGAACCCGAACCACCGCGGTGACGGGTTGGGCCGCTTCCGGGCGTAGACGACGGCACCGAGGCTGTACATCATGCCTCCGGCCAGGATGAGCGCTAGCACGAGGGCTCCCGCTCCGCGCAGGAGCTGTGGCAGGACGAATAGCGCGACCCAGCCGAGTGCGATGAACAGCGAGGTGATGAGCCAGCGTGGCGCGGGCCGCCAGGCGGGCCGCCAGATGAGCCGGGCCAGGATCCCGGCTCCCGCCGCGCCCCAGATGACCGTGAGCACGCTCAGCCGGGTCCAGCCGCGCAGCGCCAGGACCACCAGGGGAGTATAGGTGCCGGCGATAAGCAGCAGAATGCTCACGTGGTCCAGCCGGGCCAGCAGACCCCTGCGCCGGCTGCCCAGCGGTGACCGGTGGTACGCCGCGGACACCCCGAACAGGGCCACGCATGCCACGCCGTACACGGCGGCGGCGAGCCTGGCCGGCCACGTCGGGGCGAGCGTGACGAGCACGACGCCAGCGGCCGCGGCGACCGGGAATGCCCCCGCGTGCAGCACGCCCCGGAGCCTGGGCGCGGCAGCACCGCCCGGCCCGCACGTGCCAGCCCCGGCACCGGCGGCACCCACGCCACCTCCTCCACTCGCGGTACCTGAGACATCTCGCACGGAACGGCTCCCGTCTGCCAGACCCCAACCGACGATACCGAAGGTTACCGACCAGTAGGCCGGGTACCTGGCCTCGATCGTGAGCTGGCGCGCTGATCGACAGGATCCAGGTGAGCCTTTGTTCTTTAGGGCCCGCAGAGGAACAAAGCGCGGACGTTGACCCGCAGGCGCCCCGCCCATCGCGCGGATAGCCCAGTGAAACTATGGGTTGTTCCGAGACGTCTCCTTACAGCTGGATCGTTGCCTCAATGGTCAAGCGACGGCAGACGTTTTCATACTTGGTATGTGGCACTGGAGCGCCACCTATCTGCCAGTCGATAGTCAGACAGAGCTTTGAGTCCGGGAACGTTTATCCCATGAGCCTCGCCATTTGCACCCGGCCCCTCTCAGCTGTCTCACCTGTCGCAGGCGCCGACTGCCGACTGTGATCGTGGATCGTTACTACCCGCCCGCGGGCGGTAACGATCCACGATCGTGATCTGGTCCCCCGGCCCGGCTGGATCTGCGCGCGCCAGGCTGTCGGCACGCTGCGCGGTAAAGGTAAGCCGTTCCCCTCCGTGCAGGAACGCCGTTGCTTCAGCCTTACAGTCACAGCTGCACCGTCGCCTCGACAGTCAGGCGACAGCAGACGCCTGCCCACTTGGGTACGCGGCCCTGGGATGTACCTGGCTCTCCGCACAAATAGCGTGGCCGATGAGCGAGATGGGCAACGGACAGTATCGTTCGCCACATCGAGCCCAGGGATCACATTTTGGCGGTGGATCCGGGCTCCGTGGCCGATCCGGTGCACCCCGATCCCCCCGATCCACCGCCAAGCCCGGATCGACCACGATAACTGCCGAGAGCCTCGACGGCGCCCACGCCATCGCTCCGTACCGCCGGCGCTAGGGACTCCGGCCGCCGCTCTAACTGCGCCGTTGGCTCGATAACTGCGCCGTTGCCTCGATAACTGCGCCGTTGCCTCAATGATCAAGCGGCGGCAGATAGTTTCACACCTGGCATATGGCTATGGGACGTACCAAACACTTGGCTATGGGACGTACCGAACACTCCCGCAAACCAGGATCCTCCCCGACAACCGGAGGCTGCTGGGGGCTGTCGGACCACACTGTGATGTCTGCGTGCACTGTGTTGTGCAAGGGCGCCGTGATACGTCTGACCCGGGAAAGATCTTGGAAGATCCGGCTGTCATAGAGAGTTTGGCAACCATAGGTACCTAAATCCTCTACTGCAGCCTAATCCTCCACGAAAAAGCCACTGGTACGAATATTTAAGCTAATCGGGCCCGGCCACTAAGCGGATCCATCCGGTGTTCGGCATGTTGCCTGGGTGATCAGGGGTCGGCGGCGCTGAGGATGAGCCGGGCCAGGGCGGCGGGATCGGTGAACGGCGTCATGTGCGCTGCGCCCGGCAGTATCCGCAATCGCGCCCGCGGTAGCCGGCTGGCCAGCGCTGTCATGGCCTCCGGGGTGGACACCTGGTCGAGTTCGGCCGCGATCAGGGTGGCCGGAGCCTGGATGGAGCCGGTGCGGTCGGACCGGTCGTACTCGGCGATGGCATCCAGCGCGGCCGCCCACGACCGGCGCTCTGCCTGCTGCAGGCAGCGGCGCGCGTAGCTGATGACCGGGCCGCCCCGGTCGACCTCGGCCGGGGTGAACCACCGGCCGAGGGCGGCGTCGGCGTCGACCGGGTCACCGGCGCGTAGCCGGGCGGCAGCGGCGGCGAACGCCGGGAACGGGGTGTCGCGGCTGCACACCACGGTCAAGGTGGCGACCCGCTGCGGGACGAGCAGCACGAAGTCGAGCGCGACCTGCCCGCCGAAGGAGTGGCCCACGACGTGCAGGCGGCCGGCCGGCCGGGCTACCTCGGCCGCCAGTCGGGCGGCCAGCGCGCGCTGCGCGTCGCGGGCATCGCCAGCCGGGGTGATCTCGGGGCACGAGACTGTCCCGGACTGCGTCAGGTGCGCGGCCACGCCGTCCCAGACCGCGGGCGTCAGCGGCGTCCCGTGCAGCAGCAGCCAGCAATCCCCCGATCCGGTCATGCGCGTAATGTGCCCCGCCCTGCGCCGCCGTATCCGCCGCGTCCGCCGTATCCGCCGCGTCCGCTGTATCCGCCGCGTCCGCTGGACCCGGCGCGGCCCGCAGCGATCCGCGGGACAGGGAACCTGCGGGCCGGAAACCTCGTTCGGCACTAAAGCGCCGACGCTGGCCGCATCCCGCTGGCCAGCGTCGCGGCGCCGCCAGATCCTGCCCGTCCCGGCGGCACCCCTTGCGCCGTCCCGGAGGCCGGGGTGAATGATGGGCACATGATCCACAGCAGACAGGACCCGCCCCGATGAGCCGCGAACCGGTACGCGCGCCCCGCGGCTTGCAGCGCAGCTGCAAGGGATGGGCGCAAGAAGCCGCGATGCGCATGCTGATGAACAACCTCGACCCCGAAGTGGCCGAGCATCCCGACCAGCTCATCGTCTACGGCGGCTCCGGCCGCGCGGCCCGCAGCTGGGACGCCTACGCCGCGATCGTCAGGACCCTTCAGGACCTTGACGACGACGAGACCATGCTGGTTCAGTCCGGCAAGCCGGTCGGCGTCCTGAAGACGCACGAATGGGCCCCGCGCGCGCTCATCGCCAACTCCAACCTCGTCCCGCAGTGGGCCACCTGGGAGGAGTTCCGCCGGCTCGAGCAGCTGGGCCTGACCATGTACGGCCAGATGACCGCCGGCTCCTGGATCTACATCGGCACCCAGGGCATCCTGCAGGGCACCTACGAGACCTTCGCCGCCGTCGCGGCCAAGCGCTTCGGCGGTTCGCTGGCCGGCACGATCACGCTGACCGCCGGGCTGGGCGGCATGGGCGGCGCGCAGCCGCTGGCCGTGACCATGAACGGAGGCGTGGTCATCTGCGTCGAGTGCGACCAGTCCCGGATCGCCCGGCGGATCGAGCACGGGTACCTGAACGAGCAGGCCGACGACATCGATGACGCCATCGACCGGGCCGTGGCCGCCAAGGACAAGAGCCAGCCGCTGTCCATCGGCCTGCTCGGCAACGCGGCCGACGTGTTCCCGAGCCTGCTGAAGATGAACGCGCCGATCGACGTCGTCACCGACCAGACCTCGGCGCACGACCCGCTGACCTACCTGCCCCTGGGCGTCAACTTCGAGGACATGGCCGCACTGCGGGCCGAAGACCCGGAGGGCTTCACCAGGAGAGCCCGCGAGTCGATGGCCATCCAGGTCGCCGCCATGGTCGGGTTCCTCGACCGCGGAGCCGAGGTGTTCGACTACGGCAATTCCATCCGCGGCGAGGCCGAGCTGGCCGGGTACCAGCGCGCCTTCGCCTTCCCCGGGTTCGTGCCCGCCTACATCAGGCCGCTGTTCTGCGAGGGCAAGGGCCCGTTCCGCTGGGCAGCCCTGTCCGGCGACCCGAACGACATCGCCGCCACCGACCAGGCCATTCTCGACCTGTTCCCCGAGAACGAGTCGCTGGCCCGGTGGATCCGGCTGGCCGGGGAGAAGGTGCACTTCCAGGGGCTGCCGGCCAGGATCTGCTGGCTCGGCTACGGCGAGCGGGACCGGGCCGGGCTGCGCTTCAACGAGATGGTCAAGAGCGGCGAGCTGATCGCCCCGATCGTGCTCGGCCGTGACCACCTGGATGCGGGCTCGGTCGCCTCGCCGTACCGGGAAACCGAGGCCATGGCCGACGGCTCCGATGCCATCGCCGACTGGCCGCTGCTGAACGCGCTGGTCAACACCGCCTCCGGCGCCTCCTGGGTGTCCATCCACCACGGCGGCGGCGTGGGCATCGGCCGCTCCATCCACGCGGGCCAGGTCTGCGTCGCCGACGGCAGCGACCTGGCCGGCCACAAGCTCGAGCGCGTCCTCACCAACGACCCCGCGATGGGCGTGATCAGGCACGCCGACGCCGGCTACGAGAAGGCCCTGACCGTCGCGAGAGAACGCGGCGTCCGCATCCCCATGGCGCCCGGATGACCCTCGCCGACCTCTGGCACGAACTCGAGCCGCTCGGCCGCGACCCCGGCACCGGCGGCTACCGGCGCTACTCCTGGACGCCGGCCGACGCCGCCTGCCGCGCCTGGTTCACCAGCCAGGCAGAAAAACGCGGCCTCGCCGTGGACTCGGATCACAACGGCAACCTCTGGGCCTGGTGGGGCCCAAGGAGGGAGGGCGCCATCGCCACCGGCAGTCACCTGGATTCCGTGCCGAACGGGGGCGCCTTCGACGGACCGCTGGGCGTCGCATCCGCGCTGGCCGCCGTCGACCTGCTGCAGGAGAAGAACTTTTCCCCCGAACGGGCAGTGGTGCTTGCCGCCTTCACCGAAGAAGAAGGCGCCAGGTTCGGCGTCCCCTGCCTGGGCAGCCGCCTGCTGACCGGCGCCGTCGACCCGGACGCCGCGCGGGCCCTCACCGACGACGCGGGCGTGACCCTCGCTGAGGCGATGGCGGCCGCGGGTTACGACCCCGGCCTGATCGGGCCGGACGACGAGCGGCTGTCCGGGATCGCCGCCTTCGTCGAACTGCACGTGGAGCAGGGCCGTGCGCTCGCGCACATGGACGCCGCCATCGGCCTCGCCGAGGGGATCTGGCCGCACGGGCGGTGGCGCCTGGACTTCGGCGGGCGTGCCGATCACGCGGGCACCGCCAGGTTCGCCGACCGGAAAGATCCGATGATCGTCTACGCGCGCGCGGTGCTCGCGGCCCGCCATGCCGCCGCCGAGAACGGCGCGCTGGCCACGTTCGGCAAGGTCATCGCCGAGCCGGGCGGCTCCAACGCGGTGTGCTCGTCGGTGCGGGCCTGGCTGGACGCCAGGGCACCGGACGAAGGCACGCTGGAGAAGACTGTTACCACTGTCCGTTCGGTAGCGGAAAGAGCGTCCGCGGCGCACGGGGTCAGCCTCAGCGTGCGGCAGGAGTCATACACGCCGGTGGTCCATTTCGACCAGGGGCTGCGCCAGCGGATCGCCGGGGCGCTCGGGGCGGCCGGGATCACCGCTCCGGTGCTGCCCACCGGAGCCGGGCACGACGCCGGGGTCCTGGCCGCGCGGCTGCCGACGGCCATGCTGTTCGTGCGCAACCCAACGGGCATCTCCCACTCGCCCGCCGAGCACGCCGACCTGGCCGACTGCGAGGCCGGCGTGCGCGCGCTCGCCGCGGTCCTGGGGGACCTGGCCCGATGAGGCGCTGGCCCGGATGACCGAGGTACCGATGGCGGACCTGGGTGACGGGGTCGCCATGCCGATGGTGGGGTTCGGCACCTGGCAGCTACAGGGACGGCGTGCCTACGAGGCCATCGGGTGCGCCCTGGACGTCGGCTACCGGCACGTCGACACCGCCACCATGTACCGGAACGAGCACGAGGCCGGCCGGGCCCTGGCCGACAGCGGCCTGGACCGCGGCGAGGTGTTCATCACCACCAAGCTGCCGCCCAGGAACGCGGGGCGCGCGCGGGCCACCTTGTCCGAGAGCCTGCGCGCCCTTGGTACCGGATACGTGGACCTGTGGCTGGTGCACTGGGCGCCGGGCGGGCGGGCCTCGCCGCAGCTGTGGCGGGAGTTCCTCGCGCTGCGGGAGGCGGGGCTCTGCCGTTCGGTCGGAGTGAGCAACTACGGCATCGGCCAGATCGATGAGCTGATCGCGACGACCGGGGAGCGGCCCGCCGTCAACCAGATCCCGTGGAGCCCGTCCCGCTACGATCCGGCGCTGCTGGCCGCGCACGCCGACCGCGGCGTGCTGGTCGAGGGATACAGCCCGCTCAAGGGCACCAGGCTCCGTGATCCTGTGCTGGCCGAGATCGCCGCCAAGTACCGGGTGACGCCCGCGCAGGTGGTGCTGCGCTGGCATGTTGAGCTGGGCATCACGGTGATCCCGAAATCCGCCAGGCCGGAACGCATCCGGTCCAACTTCGACCTGTTCGGCTTCTCGCTCACCGCCGATGAAGTGAATCGCATCGGCCACCTCTAGCCTTCGGCGGTGCGCCGGGATTGGTACAAGGTTCCTCGTGGAGGCGGGCATGCGTATAGTGAAGCCGCCGCGGTGGCGGATCCTCGCCGCGGCGGCGCTCCCGCTGATCCTGACCGCCTGCGTGAGCACGGGCAGTCCGCCGGGCACCGGGTCGGGCCCGGGCACCGGGTCCAGCCCGGGCCGCGGGACCGGCGCGAGCAGCGTGACGACCGGGTCCAGCCCCGGGGCGCCGTTGACCGCGATCAGGCACGTCTGGGTCATCGAGCTGGAGAACCAGGGGTACCCGCAGAGTTTCGGCACCCCGTCGGCCGATCCGTACCTGGCCACGACGCTGCCCCGCATGGGCGCCCTGTTGGAGAACTACTACGCGATAGGCCACAACAGCGCGGACAACTACATAGCGGAGATCTCCGGGCAGGCCCCCGATCTGGCCACCCAGAACGACTGCCCGGTCTGGATCCCCTTCGCTGGTCATGTCGTGGTCGGCCCGTATCAGCAGGTGCTCGGCCAGGGGTGCGTCTACCCGGCGGCGGTTCAGACCCTCGGCAACCAGCTGTCCAGCGCCGGGCTCAGCTGGAAGGCATACCTGCAGGACATGGGCAATGACCCGGCCCGGGACCAGACGGTCAGCACCGCTCAGGGTCCCGCGTGCGGCCACCCCGTGACCTGGGCCATTGACCATACGGAAGGCGCGGCGCAGGCTGACCAGTACGCCGCCCGCCACGAGGGGTTCATGTTCTTCCGGTCGGTCACCGGCAAGCAGGCCTTCTGCGCCGTGCACATCCTGTCGTTCCAGCCGCTGCCGGCTGACCTGGCGCAGGCCAGCACGACTCCCGCGTTCTCCTGGGTCTCGCCGAACCTCTGCAATGACGGCCACGACTCACCGTGCGTCAACGGTGCCAAGGGAGGGCTGGCCCAGGCCGACGTGTTCCTGTCGCAGTGGGTGCCGAGGATCATGGCCGCGCCAGCGTACGCCGCCGGCGGCCTCATCGTGATCACCTTCGACGAGGGCACCGACTCGGCCGCCTGCTGCGGCGAGGTGTCGGGCATCAGCTCGGCCCACCCGAACGTGCTCGAGCCGGGGAAGAACGGGCCCGGCGGCGGCCGGGTCGGGGCGATCCTGCTGTCTCCGCTGATCAGGCCCGGCACCATCAGCACCGTCGACTACAACCACTACTCGCTGCTGCGCACCCTGGAGGACATCTTCGGCCTGCCGTACCTCGGTGACGCGGGAATGCCGCAGGTCAGGTCCTTCGGTCCGGACGTGTTCGGCTGAGATCGCGGGGCGCACGCCGCGGGTGTGCCGCTTCAGCCAGGAACGCGCATTGTGCCGCACCAAATTGCGAATGGCAACTAGTTGTCCACAGACGCGCCCGGCCCGGATGAGTTATCCACAGCTGCGCGGCCGGGTCGGCGGCGGCACTGCGGCTGCCGCCACCGTGGAGGGGACCCGGTGGCGTCGGGCCATCGGGAACCACAAGGAGGATCGTTATGAGCCAGGGCGGATACGTGACCCTCGTCGGCTTCGTGGCCCGGGAACCGAGAATTCGTCAGGTATCGGAAGGCCGTTTCGTCGCGGACCTGCGGGTGGGCGCGACGACCCGCAAGGTCGACAGGCAGACCGGTCAGTGGGTTGACGCCGAGACGTCGTATTACACAGTCAACTGCTGGCGCAGGCTGGCCGGCCACGTGAAGGCCAGCCTGCGCAAGGGCGACCCCGTGGTGGTTAAGGGAAAGTTCCGCACCCACAGCTACGAAGACAAGGCCGGAACGCTCAGGACCGAGGTCGAGATCGTGGCGGATACGGTCGGTCATGACCTGACCCGGGGCATTGCCAACTACATGCGGCCCGAGCGTCCGCCCGCGGACACCGCAGGCGACCTGGCCGCCGACGGGCCCGAGGCTATGACCGAGGACCGCGACATCATCGACGACCGCGGCATGATCGACGAAGAGGCGATGGAGCAGTTCGGACGGGAACTCGACGAGGGCCTGGGCGAGGCCGGCCTGGCGACGCGAGCTCTCGAGGAAGACGAGGCGGCCGACGCCGCGGTGTCCTCCCTGCCGCAGGCATCCTTTTAAGCGCGAGATCCAGTTAGGCGCGAGATCTAGTTAAGCGCGAGATCCAGTTAGGCGCGAGATCTAGTTAAGCGCGAGATCCAGATATTTGACCGCGAAGTCCAATATCGCCTCGCGCCGAGTCCCATCCTTCCCAGCTCTCCTCGTCCCCTCGGGTGCGCCCTTTACGCTCCGGCCAGGGCATCCAGCTTTACGCTCCGGCCAGGGCACCCCGGGGGGATGAGGGCATCGGTGGCGTACCCGTAGGCTTGAGTTCATGCCGGAGTTCATCTACCAGATGCGGAACGTGCGCAAGGCGCACGGCGACAAGGTCATCCTCGACAACGTCACGCTGGCGTTCCTGCCCGGCGCGAAGATCGGCGTCGTGGGCCCGAACGGTACCGGCAAGTCGACCTTGCTCAGGATCATGGCGGGCGCGGAGCAGCCGTCCAACGGCGAAGCGCGGCTGATGCCGGGCTACACCGTGGGCCTGCTGGCCCAGGAGCCGGAGCTGGACGAGACCAAGACGGTCCTCGGCAACGTCGAGGACGGCGTGGCGGGCACCAAGCGGCTGCTCGAGCAGTACAACGAGATCGCGGAGAAGTTGGCGACCGATTACTCCGATGAGCTGCTCGAGCAGATGGGCCGCCTGCAGGAGCAGCTGGACCACAAGGACGCCTGGGATCTGGACAGCCAGATCGAGCAGGCCATGGACGCGCTGCGCTGCCCGCCGCCGGACGCCGAGGTGACCAGCCTGTCCGGCGGGGAGAGGCGGCGGGTCGCGCTGTGCCGACTGCTGCTGTCCCAGCCGGACCTGCTGCTGCTCGACGAGCCCACCAACCACCTGGACGCGGAGAGCGTGCAGTGGCTGGAGCAGCACCTGGAGAAGTATCCGGGCACCGTGGTCGCGGTCACCCACGACCGGTACTTCCTCGACGACGTGGCCCAGTGGATCCTCGAGCTCGACCGGGGTCACGCCTACCCGTACGAGGGCAACTACTCCACCTACCTGGAGACCAAGGCAGCCCGGCTGAAGATCGAAGGGGCCAAGGACGCCAAGCGCCGCAAGCGCCTCGAGGATGAGCTCGAATGGGTCCGGTCCAGCCCCCGCGCGCGCCAGGCCAAGAGCAGGGCGAGGCTGCAGCGCTACGAGGAGATGGCCGCCGAGGCCGACAGGAACCGGAAGCTGGACTTCGAGGAGATCCAGATCCCGCCGGGCCCCCGCCTGGGCAGCCTCGTCGTCGAGGTCGACGACCTGTTCAAGGGGTTCGGGGACCGGATGCTGTTCGAGGACCTGTCCTTCAGCCTGCCCCGTAACGGCATCGTCGGCGTGCTGGGCCCGAACGGCGTCGGCAAGACCACCCTGTTCAAGATGATCGTCGGTGAGGAGCAGCCCGATTCCGGCACGATCAGGATCGGCGAGACGGTGCGCATCTCCTACGTCGACCAGGACCGGGCGCGGATCGACCCGAACAAGACCGTGTGGGAAGTGATCTCCAACGGCGAAGCGCACATCCGCGTGGGCAATACCGAGATCCCCAGCCGGGCGTACGTGGCCGCGTTCGGGTTCAAGGGCGCGGACCAGCAAAAGCCGGCCGGCGTCATGTCCGGCGGGGAGCGGAACCGGATGAACCTGGCGCTCACCCTCAAGCAGGGCGGCAACTTGCTGCTGCTCGACGAGCCGACCAACGACCTGGACGTCGAGACGCTCGCCTCGCTGGAGAACGCGCTGCTGGAGTTCCCCGGCTGCGCGGTCATCACCAGCCACGACCGCTGGTTCCTGGACCGGGTGGCCACGCACATCCTGGCCTGGGAGGGCGGCGCGAGCTGGTTCTGGTTCGAGGGCAACTTCGACGCCTACGAGAAGAACAAGATCGAGCGCCTCGGCGCCGAGGCCGCGCGCCCGCATCGCGTCACCTACCGCCGGCTAACCCGCGGCTAGCCGGGAGCATTCCGGCTAACCCGCCACCGGGCCGGCGGGAACGGTGGTGGGATAGCAGGCATGGCCGAACAGGTGGCGATGCAGCTGGGCATGGTCTGCACGGCGGACGGCAAGCTGAGCGTGGCGGTGGGGCACGAGGGGGGCTGGGTGCCGCTGCGGACGGTTCCCGGCGCGGACCGGCTGGGACCCGTTTCGGCGGACCTGCTGGCGTTCCTCGGCGCGGGCGAGCAGGTCCACGGGCTTGCGGCGGAGCTGGTCGCAGCGGCGCCGACGGCGGAACCGTTGCCGCTGCTCGGCCCGCCGTTCCGGCCGTCGGCGTTCCGTGGCTGCTCGCTCTGGGAGGAGCACGTGATCGCCGTGAGCCGCGGCCTGCTGCGGTTGCGCGAGTCGGTCGCGGGGGTGGTGAGCGACGGCTTCGAGCGGCTCACGCGGCGCCCGTTCCCGCGGCTGCGTCCCCGCCCGCTGTGGTACGAACAGCCGGTGTACTACAAGGGCAACGCGGCAGCCGTGATCGGGGACGGAGACACCGTGCGCTGGCCGGCGTACACCCAGGCCCTGGACTACGAGCTGGAGATCGGGGTCGTCATCGTCCGGGACTGCACCGACCTGACCCCCGATGAGGCCCTGGCCGTGGTGGGCGGCTTCGTGCTGGTCAACGACTTCAGCGCCCGCGACGTGCAGTTCCGCGAGATGGTCGAGGGTCTCATGGGGCCGGCCAAGTCCAAGGACTTCGGGACCGCACTCGGCTCCGTCGTCGTCACTCCGGCGGAGGTCCTGCCCGTCCTGGGCGCGCTGGACGTCGAGGTTTGCGTCAACGGCGAGGTGTGGTGCACCGGGAGCACCCGCGGGATGCAGCATTCGGTGGCCGACGTGGTCGCCTACGCCAGCGCGGGCGAGCGGCTGGCGGCCGGCACGGTGATCGGGTTCGGCACGGTCCCCGGGTGCAGCGGGGTGGAAATCGGCCGCTGGCTTTCGCCCGGTGACGTGGTCGAGTTGTCCGCCGGCCCGCTCGGTACGCTGCGCAACACAATCGGCGAACCCGAGCCGTGGCGGCGGCCAGGCGCGGCGACCCGAGCCCGGTGGAACATCGTGCACCGGGTCGGCGAGCAGCCGGACCCCCGGCCCGATCCGGCGGCGTGGACCCCGCTGCCGGCCCCGCCCTTCACCGGCGTGCTCACCCGCAACAAGGTGCTCGACCAGGTGGAGCGGTGGGAGGTGCCCGGCGGGGCCAAGCCCGAGGACGTCGTGTTCGACGCCGCCGGGCGGCTGTACGCGGGCGTCGAGGACGGCCGGATCTGGCGGTGGCCGGCCGGATTCCCGGACTCTGGGGCGGCCGAGTTGTTCGCCGACACCCACGGCCGTCCCCAGGGCCTGGAGGCTGACCCGCGCGACGGTACGCTCATCGTCTGCGACGCCTACCGCGGGCTGCTCCGGGTGGGGGAGACCGGTCACGTCCGGGTGCTGGCGGATACCCACGGCGGCCGCCGGCTCAAGTTCACCAACAACGCCGCGATCGCGGCGGACGGCACCGTGTACTTCTCCGACAGCTCGACCCGGTTCCGCCTCGAGCACTACAAGCAGGACCTGCTCGAGCACCGGCCCAACGGCCGCGTCTTCCGCTATGACCCGTCGGCTGCCAGCCTGGACGTCGTCGCGGACGGCCTGTACTTCCCGAACGGGGTGGCGCTCGCGCCGGACGAGTCGTTCCTGCTGGTCGCGCAGACCGGAGGGTACGACATTCTCCGCATCCCGCTCACCGGTCCCCGGGCCGGCCGCCCCGAGCCGTTCGCGCCCCTCTTGCCCGGCCTGCCCGACAACATGTCCCCAGCCGGGGACGGGAGCTACTGGGTCGCCTTCCCGTCGCCGCGGCTGCCGCTGGTCGACCGGCTGATGCCGCACCCGGCGTCGCGGCGCGTCGCCGTGCGGCTCCCGGACCGGCTGCAGCCCGCCGCGCAGCGCTACGGGCTCGTCGCCCGGGTGGGCGCGGACGGGCTGATCGTGCAGTCGCTGCACGGTCCGTCCGGGGCCTACCGCGAGATCGCCGGCGTGCGCCAGCACGACGGCTGGCTGTACCTCGGCAGCCTGTACGAGACGGCCGTGGGCCGGGTGCCCGTCCCGGCCTGAGACCCGGCACAGTCACCCAGCCTCGGCGGGGCCTGAGCGCCCGCGCTAGGCGAGGCCGGCGGCCAGCTCGGCGTCGGCCAGCTCCAGGCCATGGTGCAGCGCGTCGAAGATCAGTCCGAGCTCGGCGTCAGCGATGACGAGCGGCGGGGCCAGGAACAACGATGTCTGCTCGCCGCTGGTGGCGATCAGGGCTCCGGCCTCGAGGGCCCGCGCGACGACGCGGCTGGCCAGCGGATTGGCCTCCTCGCCGCGCCAGCTCCGCCAGTCCGGACCGTGCAGCTCGACCGTCCAGTGCAGGCCGCGTCCGTCGATCCGGGTCACGCTCGGGTGCTGGGCGGCTACCTCCGCCAGCCGGTCGTACATGACGGCGTCGAGGTCCAGGGCCCGTTTGTACAGGCCCTCCCGGCTTGATACCCGCAGGTGGGCGCGGATCGCCGCCATCGCGACCGGATGTGACCGGTAGGTTGAGTAGCTCTGCCAGCTTGTGCCGTCGAGCCGGTCGAGCATCCGCCGGGACAGCACGATCGCGCCCGCCGCCGCGCCGCCCGCGCTGAGGCACTTGCCCATCGTGACCAGGTCGGGCCGCCTCTGGCCGTGCTGGAACTGGAACCACCCGCCGACCCGGCCGAAGCCGGTCACCGTCTCGTCGGCTATCCAGTACGTCCCTTCTTCCGCGGCCAGCTCGGCCACCCGGTCCTGGTAGTCCGGCGAGTGGTAGATGCCACCCTGGCTGTAGTCGAGCAGCACGGCGGCGCTGCTCGCCAGCTGCGCTCGGGCGGACGGCAGCCAGTCCGTTCCCGCGGTCGGGTCTGGCTGCCCGGTGACCCGCGCGCCAGCCGGCGCGGGAAGTTCGTGCACGGTCGCCAGCCGCGGCGGAGCCGCGCTGCCCGACCCAGCGCCTGCCAGCCCGCCGTGCCACTGCGGCTGCACGGTCAGCTCCCGGGCCAGGCCGGCGCCGCCGTGGTAGGCACGCTCCCTGGTCGCGAGCTCCTTCCTGCCGGTCAGCGCCTGACACAGCGAGAGCGCGGCGTCGTTGGCCTCGCTGGCGCTGATGAAGAAGCGGACCGCGCCGGCCCAGTCTTCGCCGGAGAAGGCGATGCGCAGCAGGTCCTCGGCCGCCTGCTCGCGCTCGGCCCATTGCCAGCCCTCGTTGATGACCGGCGCCTCCGCCGCCCCCCTGACCGCCTCGACGATCTCGGGATGACAGTGCCCGAGCGGCGCCGCGGTGTTGCTCGCGTCGATGACCTCGCGGCCGTCGGACAGCCGGAACCAGACGCCGTGGCCGCCCACGATCCTGGGGTTGGCCTCCTGGCCCGTGGTCAGGCTCGTCGACAGCAGGCTGCCGGGCATCGCTCGCCTCCACTTGACATTGCCTCACACGTCCCAGCCGGCGTCGACGGGGATGTCGTGGCCGGTGATGTTCCTGGCGCCGGGGGAGACCAGGAACCTGATCGCCTCGGCCACGTCGGATTCCTCGACGAACCGGCCGAGCGCGGTCTGCGCGGCGAAGTCCGCGTACACCTCATCCGGCGGCCTGCCGGTGACACGCGCCTTCTCGGCCACGATCTTGTCCATCCGGCCGCCGTGGGTGACGTTCGGGCAGACGTCGTTGACCGTGATGTTGTGCCGGCCGAGTTCCAGGGCCAGCGTCCTGGTCAGCCCCCGGACCGCCCACTTGGAGGCCGAGTAGCCGCTGCGGTTCCGGTAGCCGCGCAGCCCGGAGGTCCCGGCGATGTTCACGATACGGCCGCCGCCCCTGGCGATCAGGTGCGGAATCACGTGCTTGCACGGCAGGAACGTGCCGATCACGTTCAGGTCGAGGATCCGCCGGAACTCCCCGGCCGGGTAGTCCTGCGCCGGGGTCTCAATCGGGCCCGTCCCGCCGGCGCTGTTGACCAGGATGTCGACCCCGCCGAACCGCCCGGCGGCTCCGGACACCATCGCCCGCACCTGTTCCTCATCGGTGACGTCGCAGCGCAGGGCCACGCTGTCACGACCGGGAAACTCATCGTCCAGCACGGCGGCCTGGACGAGAAGGGCGTCCTCGTCGCGGCCCGCGAGCGCGACGTGAGCACCGTCCTGGGCCAGGTAACGGCAGACCACGGCGCCGATTCCCTTAGCCGCGCCGGTCACGATCGCGACCTTGCCCCGCAAGGGCGGCACGCCGGTCATCCCGGGCTCCTGCCCCGTCGCCCCGCGCCGGCCTCAGGGCCCTCGGGGCCCCGGGGCGCCGCGCCGCCCTCGGGGACCTCGGGATCCCGGGGGGCCGGGCCCGCCTCGGGACCCAGGAGGGCCGGGCCGATGCGGGCATCGGAGACCGTCACCGGCGGCACGCTCAGCCCGAGTGCCCGGCCGATGGCGGCCGCCGCGGTGTGGGTGAGCCCGACGTCTCGCCGTACCCGGTCGGCGGTCAGCCGCGGGCTCGGCCCGGCGATGCCTACCGCGCAGACCACGTCGGCGGCCGACAAGACCGGAACCGCCACGCCCCAGACGCCGATGTTCGTCTCCTCGTAGCTGCTCGACCAGCCTCGGGCGCGGATCGCCGCGAGCTCGCGGTGCAGGGCCGGGCGGCTGGTGATCGTGGCGGTGCAGCAGCGCTCCAGCGGCTGGGCGATCAGCCTGTCTATCTCGTCCGGCCGCAGGAAGGCGAGCAGCGCCTTCTGCGAGGCACCCGCGTGCAGCGGAAGCTGCCGTCCCGGCTGTACCGACAGCCGGAGCGGCTGCGACGTCTCCACCCGTTCCAGGCACACGCTGCGGTCGCGCGCCGGGTTGAGCACCGTCAGCAGAGCCGTCTCGCCGGTCGCCTCGGACAGCTGGCGCAGCGGGCCGATCGCGGCCGGCCGGAGATCGGCCAGCGCCCGCGCCCGCTCACCGAGGCTGAGCGCGGCCGCGCCCAGGCGGAAGCGCCGGGTCTCCTCGTGCTGGCTGACATAGCCGAGCCGCTTCAGCGCGGCCAGGATGCGATGCGCGGTCGGCACCGGCAGGTCGAGCTCGCGGGCAACCTGCGTGGTACTCCACTCGGGCTGCGACTCGGTGAACACCTCCAGGATGCCGAACGTCCGTTCCAGCACCTGGAAGGCAGGCCTGGCGTCGCTGTCAGCCGTGGAGCGCGACAAATGTGCTGCCCTCCGGGGTCAGATTCACCAGTTGGCATGTTAACATCCCGATACCGACTGACGAAATGTCATCTCGGGTGACGAGAAAGCGGCGGGAGTGAGCGTGGACCGACCCGATCTCGAACTGCTGCGCAGCGCCATCGACATGCACGCGCACACAGCCCCTGCCCTGTTCAAACGGCACATCGACGACGCCGCGCTGGCTGAGTACGCCATCTCCTACGGAATGCGCGGCTTCGTGCTCAAGGATCACGACGCGTCGACGACCGGCCGCGCCTACTACGTCAACCGCATGCATCCCGAGGTCTCCTCGTTCGGCGCCGTGGTGCTCAACCGGTCCGTCGGCGGGCTGAATCCGTATGTCGCGCAGGCCGCCATCCACTACGGCGCCAAGGTTGTGTGGATGCCGTCCAACCACTCGAAGTACCACGCCGAGTACTTCGACATGCCCGACTACCCGCAGTTCGGGCGGCCGAAGAAGCAACTGCCCGGCGAGGGGGTGACGGTGTTCGAGGAGGACGGCGCCACCCTGAGCAAGGACGCCAGGACGATCTGCGAAGTGGTCGCGGAGAACGACGTCGCGCTCGCGACCGGGCACCTGTCGCTGCCGGAGATCCGCGCTCTGCTCGACGCGGCCACGCAGGCGGGCGTCGCCAAGTTCATCGTGACCCACGCCAACTGGTCGCTGTGCAAGCTGGACCTCGAGGTGCAGCGGGAGCTGATCGCCAAGGGCGCCACGATGGAGTACGTGGCCTGCTCGTGCGTATCGCCGATCTTCTGGGAGCAGCAGCCGGGCGAGCTGGCCGAATGGATCATCGCGCTGCGCGGCGAGAACATCGTCCTCGGTTCTGACCTCGGCCAGTTCGCCGGGCCCCCTCATCCAGAAGGCCTGCGGATGCTGCTGGCCGCGCTGATCGACATCGGCGTGCCCCAGGAATACCTGGAGAAGATGGCCAAGCAGACCCCGGCTCTGCTGCTCGGCCTGGACCCGGGCTGGTCACCGGCCGGAACGCCGGGCGGCCACGACGCGGCTGCTCCCGCGGCAGGCGGCCGCGAAGGACCGTAATGTTCACCCGGCCATTCCAGTTCGAGCGGGCCGACCAGCTGGCCGATGCCTGCGAACTCCTCCGCCGGCACGGCGAGGGCGCGAAGGTCATCGCGGGCGGCCAGAGCCTGATGCCGCTGGTGAATCTCGGCCTCGTGCAGCCCGAGGTCGTCATCGACATATCGCGGGCGGACGCGGGGCGGCACGTCACCCTGGTGGACGGCTACCTGGCGGTCGGCGCGCTGATGACCCACGCACGCCTGGCCGCGGACCGGCTCGCCGCCGAGGCGCAGCCGCTGCTCGGCGCGGCCGCCAGGAAGATCGGGAACGCCAGGGTCAGGGGCCGCGGCACGCTGGGCGGGTCCCTGGCGCACAGTGACCCCGCGGCCGAGCTGCCGCTGGTCCTGGTGGCGCTCGGCGCCACCTATGAGATCACGGACGGCCGCCGGTCGCGGGAGGCGAAGGCCGAGGAATTTCACCTCGGCTTCCTGACCCCGCAGCTGGCCGACGATGAGCTCGTCGTGGCGGTCCGGGTGCCCAGGCTCGGCCCCGGCTGGGGCTGGAGCTTCCAGGAGGTCTCCCGGCGCGACGGCGACTTCGCCCTGGCGGCCGCCGCCGTACTGGTCAGGATCGCGGGCGGCGTCATCGTGGAAAGCCGGGTGGCGGTCGGCGGGGTCAGCGACCGGCCCTTGCGGCTGGCGGACGCGGAGATAGCGCTGACCGGCGCGACCGTGAGCCAGATCGGCGACCGGATCGGCCCCATCCAGGGCATCCGGCCGGTCAGCGACACCGGCGCCAGCGCCGGCTACCGGGCGCACCTGTGCCGCGTCCTGGTCACGCGGGCGCTGGCCGAAGCCGGCAGCAGGTCCGAGGAGGCCGCGTGACCGCCGGGGTTGCTCTCACCTTGACCGTCAACGGCCGCGAGGTATCCGCCGCGGCCGCGGCGCACCTGACCCTGCTGCGCTGGCTGCGGGACGTGGCCGGCGTGACGGATCCGAAGTACGGCTGCGGCGAGGGCATCTGCGGGTCATGCACGGTGCTGGTCGACGGGCAGCCGGTATCGAGCTGCCTGGTGCTCGCGGCGCAGGTCGACGGCGCGACGGTCACCACCGCGGCCGGGCTGCTCGAAGCCGACGGGTCCCTCGGCCCCCTGCAGCGGGCCTTCCACGAAAAGCACGCCGCGCAGTGCGGCTTCTGCACCCCCGGCATGCTGATCGCGGCCGCCGCCGCGCTGGCCGACGGGCGCCGTCGTTCCCGCCCGGAGATACGCGAGGAACTGCACGGCAACCTGTGCCGGTGCACCGGGTACGGGCCGATCGTGGACGCGATCGAGATGGCGCAGGAAGAGGCGGGCCGGTGACGGGCGAGGGAGCCGAGGCGGCCAAGGGGGCCAAGGGGGCCAGGCCGGACGCGCTGGCCGGCATCCGGACGTCCAAGCGGGACGAGCTGCGGGTCGTCGGCCAGCCGCTGCCCCGGCACGACCAGGCGGAGAAGGTGGCCGGCAGCACCAGGTACGCGGGCGATCTGGCCTTCGCCAGCATGCTGCACGCCCGCCTGGTGCGGTCACCGGTGCCATCGGCGCGCATCACGGCGCGGGATGCCAGCGCGGCCCTCGCGGTGCCCGGAGTGGTCAGCGTGCTCTTCGGCGAGGACGTGCCGCGCAACGTCATCTGGGTCGACGTCCCCGGCCAGACCGTCGAGGTCGCGGCGCTGAAGGCCAGCATGGAGGTGCTCGCCACCGACCGGGTCCGGTTCCACGGGGAACCGGTCGCGCTGGTGATCGCCGACAACCAGGACGCGCTGGCCGAGGCCTGCGACCTGGTGGCCGTCGACTACGAGGAACTGCCCGCGGTTTTCGAGCCGGACCAGGCGCTCGCCGACGGGGCCCCGGCCGTTCACGCGGAGGGCAACCTGCTCAGCGAATGGGACATCGACCACGGCGACGTGGACGCCGCCTTCGCGGCCGCCGATGTCGTGGTCGAGGGCAGCTACCAGACCCAGACCGTCGATCACGCCTACCTGGAGCCCGAGGCCGGAGTCGGCTGGCTGGACGATGACGGCGTACTCAACCTGCGGGTGGCCACACAGGTCGTGGAGCATTACCGCGACGTGGCGCGGATACTCGGGATCCCCGAGGCGCGGGTGCGGGTGATCGCGCCCTACGTCGGCGGCGGGTTCGGCGGCAAGGAGGACATGACGGTCGAGCCGTATCTGGGCCTGGCCGTGTGGCGGACCCGGCGCCCGGTACGCATGCAGTGGACCCGTCAGGAATCACTGCTCGCCAGGCCGAAGCGGCACCGCATGCGGCTGCGGTACCGGACCGCCGCCACCAGGGAGGGGAAGCTGCTCGGCCAGGAGGTCGACATCACCGCGGATTCCGGCGCCTACGCGTATCTGTCCGCCCTGGTGCTGCTGTACTCAGCGGTCCACGCCTGCGGCCCGTACCAGGTGAGCAACGTCCGGCTGCGGGCCAGGTGCGCCTACACCAACAATCCCCCCACGTCCGCCTTCCGCGGATTCGGCGGCATGCAGGTGGTGTTCGGCTACGAAGCGCAGATGGACCTGCTGGCCCGGGAGCTCGGGCTGGCCCCGGCCGAGATCAGGAAGCGCAACGCGCTGGCCCGCGGTGACGTCCTGCCGGTGGGCCAGGCCATCGAGACCGAGGTCCTGCTGGCCCAGACCATCGACGCGGTGCTCGGCCGGGCCGGCGGCAAGCCCCGGGCATCGGGGCCGCGCAAGGTCGTCGGCCGCGGCCTGGCCTGCAACATCCAGTCCTACGGCCGGCTGGTCTGGCTGAACGACTCGGCCGCCGCCTGGGTGGGCTTCCAGCTCGACGGCAGCCTCTCGGTGCGGTGCGCGGTTCCTGACATCGGCGGCGGCCAGGCGTCATCGCTGGCTCAGATCGCGGCCGAGATCCTCGCCGTGCCGATGGACCAGATAACGGTGCACTTCGGCGACTCCGCGCTCAACCCGCTGGCCGGCACCACCACCGCGACCCGGCAGCTGCTGATGTCCGGCAACGCCGTGTACGCGGCCTGCGTGCTGCTGCGCGAGGGCGTCCTGGCGGCCGTCGCGGCCGCCACCGGCGAGCCGGCGGACAGCCTGCGGCTGGAGGAGGGCAGGATCAGCGGGCCAGCCGCCGGCATGCGCCTGCAGGATGCGCTGCTGGCCTGCCGCAAGCGCAACGTGCCGATCGAGGCACTGGGCACGTTCTTCGGCCCCAAGGGCCGGCCCGTGGTCAAGGGCCTGCACGCGGACCGGGTGTTTCCCGACTTCACCTTCGGCACGCACCTGTGCGACCTCGAAGTGGACCTCGACACCGGGCAGGTGAAGCTGCTCGGCTACGTCGCCGCCCACGACGCCGGCCGGGCCATCAATCCCCGGTCCGTGCAGGGCCAGATCACCGGCGCCGTCGCCCAGGGACTCGGGATGGCGCTGCTCGAGGAGGTGGTCGTCGCCGACGGGATGAACCAGACCGGCGGCTTCTTCCAGTACCTGATCCCGACCGCGACGGACGTCCCCGAGATCGACGCCGTGGTGCTCGAGTCGGGCGAGGGGATGGGGCCGTTCGGCGCTCGCGGCATCGGCGAGCCGCCGATCGGGCCGCCGGCCGCCGCCGTGGCCAGCGCGATCCAGGACGCCCTGGGTGCCAGGCCCGCCCGCTTGCCGATGACGCCCGAGCGGGTGCTGGAGTGCGTCGGCGGCCATCAGCGGCTCACGCCGGCGGCCGGATAACCGCATCCCGTCAGGCCGGGGTGAGACCCAGGTCGCCGTGGCCATGGGCCGGTTCGACGTTGACCAGGCTGTGCGCGGCCATGACCAGGTACTCCCAGAGCCGCGCGTCCAGCGCCTCCTCCAGCCCGAGCTCGTCCAGCGCCACGCGCATGTTACGCAGCCAGGCATCTCGTTCGGCTTCGCCGATCGTGAACCTGGCGTGGCGCATCCGCAGCCTCGGGTGCCCGCGCAGCTCGTCATAAGTGCGCGGGCCGCCCCAGTACTGCATGAGGAACAACCGCAGGTGCTCCTCGGCCGGACCGAGGTCCCGGGCGGGATAGACCGGCCGCAGCACGGGATCGTCCGCGACACCCTGGTAGAACCGGTGGACCAGGCGGCGGAACGTCTCCTCCCCGCCCACGGCCTCGTAGAAGCTGGTCGGCTGGCTCATGGTTGCCAGCTTATGGGGGCGGCGCGGCTGTCCCGTCCTCTGCCGTGGCTGCCGCCGGCCGGTCCCCGCCGCCCGGCGTACCCGGCGGGCCCCCGGGAAGCGCGGCCTCCCCCGCAGGCGCCGTGCCCGCCTGGTCCGACGACGCCGAGATCACGATGGTGTCCGGGCCGACCGGGGCCACGCCCGCTGCGTCCAGCACGGCCTTGACCCTGGCCCGGAGCTCGCGCGCCACCTCCCACTGCCGCATGGGCGCCGTCTTGGCCACGATCCGCATCGTCACCTCCCGGCTCGACAGCTCCTGGGCGCCCCACACCTCGGGCTCTTCCAGCATGAGCTCGCGCCAGCCGCGCTCGCGGTACAGGCTGTCCGCGGCCTGCTCCATCAGCAGCCGGATGCGGGCCAGATCCTCGCCGTACGGGACCGGGTAGTCGATGATGGCCCGGGACCAGCCCTGTGACTCGTTGCCGACGGTGTCGATGGTGCCGTTCCTGACGTGCCAGACCACGCCGTTGACGTCCCGCAACTGGGTGGTGAGCAGCGTCATCGCCTCCACCGTTCCCGATATGTCCTTGACGTTGATCGTGTCCCCGACCCCGTGGTAGTCCTCGACCAGCATCAGGATGCCCGCCAGGTAGTCACGCACCAGGTTCTGCGCGCCGAAGCCCAGGGTCACGCCCAGCACGGTGGTGCTCAGCAGCAACGGCGTCAGGTCAAAACCGAGGTCGCCGAGGATAGTGAGGATCGCGATGCCGAACACCGCGATGGAGACCGCGCTGCGCAGGATCGAGCCGAGAGCCCGGGCCCGCTGCTCACGGCGCTCGGTACCCGCCGCGTTAATCGCCGCGGCCAGCCGCGCGCGGCCGTTGGAGGAGGTGGCCGGGGTGGCCGCGCGTTCGGTGATCCTGTTGATCAGCCGGTGCGCGACGAACCGGAGCAGCACCGCGAGCACGATCACGAACGCGATCCGCACCGTCCGGGTGAACGGGCCGGCCAGGTAGACCTGGACAATCTGCGCCACGTTGGCGCTGTGGGTGAGGTCCCAGGCCAGGCGACAGGCGATCCCCGGGTTATCGCCGCAGCTTCCGGTCAGCGTGCCAGGTACGTGCGCCAGGGCCAGGCTGGTGGCGTGAAGCACAGAACTCCTTCCGATAGATGCCACTCCAGGCGAGGCTACTGCG
>Ga0187780_10000850_pt1 | contig 22743 bp, 18 predicted proteins | sample 1015_Q2_SP10_20__FD_132429 | JGI IMG/M metagenome (GOLD analysis project Ga0187780, IMG submission 132429) | Tropical peat soil microbial communities from peatlands in Department of Meta, Colombia - 1015_Q2_SP10_20_MG | ecosystem: Environmental > Terrestrial > Soil > Wetlands > Peat | place... | reverse complement strand
CGAAAGACGGGTCACGGTGAAGATCACCTCGTTGAAGCCACCGATCGCCGAGCTTGTCCCCAAGGATAGAGCGGGCGCCTACTGGGGATATGCGGTCGAGACGAAGACCGCCGAAGAGGTGCTGTCGGACCCTCGGCATGGCCTCAAAATCGCGACTTCGAGGCTCGGCGCCCCCGTGGCGGATGAACTCCCCGGTCTGAGGTCGTCCCTGAGTCAGGCGGCTGGCGTAAAGCTGATCTTCGGGTCTCCCTCGAGAGGCCTATTCGACATTGTAGGGCAGGACCTTTCTAGGAGGGTCGACTATGTTGTGAACTTCTTCCCCGAACAGAATGTGGAAACTGTGAGGACAGAGGAAGCGGTTCTCGTCACCCTAGGGGTTGTAAGCCTCCTCACCGCCGAGAAAGCTTAAGTGCGAACTGCAAAACGGGCCACCGGAAAGGTTTAGCGTGAGTTGGGACACCGAAAGTATTCCGCGCCCCGTAGAGGTAGTCTTGCATATAGGCCCAGAGGGCGAGCGAAGAGCCTCGTCCCCAGGATAAGGACCTGGCCCACGGTACCGGTTGAAAAGCCGATTCTTCTCGGATTCCCAGGTTACAAGGCTGGAACGGCCCATGTCATAACTGTAGACGACAGGCCCAAGACCCCTAACTTTGGGAAGCCTCTGTTCAACCTCTCAAGCGTTCTCACTCTTCCGGATGCCCAGGTCGTGGGCCTAAGACTCTACGCCCACGAAAACGGCCAGGACAGGGCGATGGCGGACGTCAGACAGGCCAATCCTCCCCAGGAGGAAAAGCTCCCGCTCGACAGGGCGACCAGGGTCGCAGCCGTTGTCTCTTCGGTCCCCAGGGACGTGGGCCTGTCGCAGAAGAAACCAATTGTCCTTGAGGTCGGAGTCTCTGGTGGGGATCTAAAGGCTCAGGTGGATTTCGTTCGCGGGATGATTGGGAAGAAGGTGAGATTCACCGATGTCTTCAAGGCAGGGATGTACGTGGACGTCCTTGGGATAACAAAGGGAAAGGGGTTCGAAGGCCCCATAACCAGGTTCGGAGTGAAGCGGAAGCAGCACAAGTCGAGAAAGAGCGTGAGGGCAGTCGCTGTCATAGGCCCCTGGCACCCGGCCGCCGTTATGTACACCGTCGCGAGGGCAGGCCAGATGGGGTTCCACCAGAGGACTGAGACAGGCAAGAGAATTCTACTGGTGGGGAACGCGACTGCAAACCCCATTACTCCACCCGGTGGGTTCGAGCACTTTGGCAACGTAGCAGGAGAGTACGCGGTGATCAGAGGATCGGTCCCCGGGCCAGCAAGCAGGTTTGTTCTGGTGAGGATGAAGGAGAGAGGGGTTTTGAAGAATCAGACTCCCCCACAGGTGATAGAAGTGAGCACCATGGAGAGGAAGCGTTAGTCATGAAGGTCGAAGTGGTAGGGCTCAATGGAAAGTCGGAAGGCCAGGTGGACGTGCCGGACGTTTTCTCCACGGAGCTCAGGGCAGACCTCGTGAAGAGGGTCTTCTGGCTCGTCGGGTCTCACAGGCTCCAGCCCAAGGGAAGAGACCCCATGGCGGGCGAAAGGACGACCGCGGAAACCCACAGCCCTCCCACTGGCACGGGCCGTTCGAGGATTCCAAGGGTGAAAGGAGACAGATACCCTCGCGGAGGCCTGGCGGGTGGCGTGGCAAGCGTGGTGAAAGGGAGACTCCCGCACCCCCCGAGGTCTGAGAAGGTCATTCACCTCGGCGTGAACAAGAAGGAGAGGAGGCTGGCAACGGACTCTGCCATCGCTTACACCGCCAACCTGGATGCGGTGAAGGCCCGCGGGCACAGGGTGAAGAAGCCCTCGCTGCCAATGATAGTGGCAGACGACATCGAGACAGTAGAGAAGACGTCGGATCTTGTTTCGTTCCTTGAGAAAGTTGACCTCAAAGCGGAGCTCGATAGAGTCGATGGCCGCACCAAGCGGAACTCCGGCAAGAGGCGGCTGAGAGGAAGGGTGTACAGGAGCGGAGTGGGCCCGCTAATCGTTGTGACAAATGATAGAGGCGTGGGGAAGGCCGCCGGAGGGATACCCGGCGTACAGGTTGCTCGCGTGCAGGACGTAGGCGTCCTCGACCTCGCACCCGGAGGGGTCCCCGGCAGGCTCACCCTCTGGACAGAATCGGCCCTCGGCGCGCTCGAAGGAAGGACAAAGGGGGTAGCGTCCTAGCGTGAGGCTCGAAGATGCACAGAAGATTCTGAAGAGGCCCTACGTCACGGAGAGGACCTTCGACCAGATTGAGAGGGAGAACAAGCTCTGCTTCATCGTTGACGACAGGGTCTCCAAGGCCCAGATTGCAAACGCCGTTCAGGCTCTGTATGAGGTAAAAGTGGACGCAGTGAACACGGCGAGGACAATCAGGGGGAAGAAGGCGTTCGTCCGTCTCTCCGAAGTCGGGAAGGCAGCCGAACTTGCGACGAAGTTGGGGCTGGTGTAAACATGGGTAAGAGAATCCTTCAGCGAAGGCGCGGAAAGGCAGGAATTCAGTTCAGGGCGCCTGTCAAGGGGAAGATAGCGCCAGTGAGGTACCCCAAGTTTGCGGTGGCGTCGGCAACCGCCGCGACCATATCTGCAATACTGGACGAAAGGGGGAGAAGCGCTCCGCTTGCTCAGCTCAGGCTCGAAGGTGACAGGTACGCCTACGTCCCAGCCGTTGCTGGCATGGCGGTAGGACAGCAGGTCAGCATGGGTCCCTCGGCGCAAGTTCACGAAGGGAACGCGATGCCTCTATCTGGCCTGCCGGAGGGAACCCGCATCTGCAACATCGAACTCAGGCCAGGGGACGGAGGTAGGCTCGTCAGGGCCTCAGGGACCTCGGCGGTGCTGTTTTCGAAGGCGAACGGCCGGGCGATAATCAAACTCCCGTCGGGGAAGAACATCCTGATAAGCGACAGGTGCATGGCCACCGTGGGAGAGGTCGCAGGGGGGGGCAGGAAGGAAAAGCCCTTCCTGACGGCCGGGGCGAGGCACCACGCGATGCGGGCAGCGGGGCGAGTTTACCCGAGGATGAGAGGTGTAGCCATGGCGGTGGTCTACCACCCGTTCGGCGGCGGCAGGCACCAGCACCCCGGCAAATCGACCAGCACCTCTAGGAATGCGCCTCCCGGAAGGAAAGTAGGGTTAATAGCGCCACGAAAGACGGGAAGAAAGAGATTGGCCAGATCCAGCGCGGAGGTCTCCAAGTAGATGCCGAAGGAGTTCAGGTACAGAGGGAAGAGCCTCGAAGAGCTCAATTCGATGTCGACCGAGGCACTGCTGGAGCTCCTTCCTTCTAGGGCAAGGCGGTCGCTCAACAGGGGGGTCTCGGAGGAGAAGAGGAAGCTCCTCGAAGACGCCAGGGCGATGAAGGACGGGAAGCTCAAGGGGGAGATCAAGACCCATGCCCGAGACATGATAGTCCTCCCCACGATGGTGGGGCTCACCATCTCTGTCCACAATGGGAGGGAGTTCGTCCCCCTCGAGGTGAAGCCAGAGATGATTGGGAGGTACCTGGGTGAGTACGTTATCACCAACAAGAAGGTAGTGCACGGCACCCCTGGAATCGGCGCAAGTCGCTCCAGCCTCTACGTCCCCCTGAAGTAGGGAGAGCCCAGCAGCCCGGGAGTGCCCTTCTAGACTACACCACTCTGGTCTGTGACTGGTCCCTGAGGAAGTTCAGCAGGTAGAACGGGCTCCCTACCCCCCTTCCTGTCACGCCGCTGGCTTTCCATCCAGTGAAGGACTGGGCTCCCGGCCAGGCTCCCGTGGTGGATCCGCCGCTCCTGTTGGAGTAGGTGACGCCAAACTTGATGCCGTCGAAGAACTCGTCCTGCTCCTTCTTGTCCTTGGTGAAGATTCCAGCTGTGAGGCCGTACTCTGTTGCGTTAGCCCTGACAATCGCTTCCTCTACTGTATTGCAGCCGTTGACTACTACAAATGGGACGAAGAGTTCCTGCTTCACTAGGCTGTTGTCCTCGGGGAGGTCGGCAACCACCGTCGGGGCCACGTAGAAGCCGTTCTTCATGCCGCCTTCCTTGATGACGTTCCCACCGGCTATGAGGCGCGCTCCGGACTGCTTTGCCGTTGCAACCGCAGACTGGAACGTCTCCACTGCCTTCTGGTTGATCAGGGGGCCCATGAACGTCTCCTTCGCCCTCGGGTCTCCAACGGAGATTTTCGCGACCCTCTCTCTCAGGGTAGCTAGGAAGCTGTCCTTGACCTGGTTCTGTACGTAGACCCTGGAGGTCGCACTGCACTTCTGCCCGCCGTAACCGAAGGCCGCGCGCACGGTCCCCTCCACTGCCTTGGGGATGTCCGCCCTTGCGGTAACTATGGTCGGATTCTTGCTCCCCATTTCGAGCAGGATGGGTTTAGGATAGGATTGCTCTGTGTGGAACCTCCGGAAGAGGCGCATTCCCACGTCCTTGGAGCCGGTGAACGCCAATCCCGACACGTCGGGGTTGGTGACGAACTCGTCCTCGAAGTTCGAGCCGGGGCCCGTAACGAAGTTGACAGCGCCGGCAGGTACCCCCGCGTCCGCGTACAGCTTGTAGAGCATGTATCCTGTCAGCGGAGCCTCGCTTGTCGGCTTCAGTATGACAGAGTTCCCCGTCATCAGGGCTCCCATGGCCATGCCGTTGGCGAGCATGAACGGAAAATTGAAGGGGGAGATCACCGGCCAGACGCCGTGAGGCTTGAGCACGTCGAGGTTTTGCTCTCCTGGGCCTCCTGGGCCCATCCTGATTGTGTACCCCTTTTCCTTGCGCATGACGCCTGAATAGTACTTGACCGCGTCGATCGCTTCCCAGCACTCGGCAAGTGCCTCCAGCCTGTTCTTGCCGACCTCGTAGGTGATGGTGACGGCGATGTCGAACTTCCTCTCGTCGATTAACTTGGCATACCTGTCAAGTACCCTTACTCTCTCCAGCCAGGGTTTCGCGCTCCAGACTTCGAACCCCTCCTTGGCGGCTTCGACCGCCTGCCTGGCGTGCTCGCGGGTGCCCACCTGGAACTTCCCTACGACAATGGAGGTGTCCATGGGACTCCGGTGCTCGAACAGGCCTGCGTCGGAGTATACTTCCTTGCCGCCTATGTACATGGGGTAGGTTCGGCCAAGCTTCGGTTCGAACCGTTTCAGAGCCTCGTCGAACTTGGGGTTGAGGCCCTCGTCAGCAAAGAGTGTCACGTACGTTATCTTCTTGATCTGTTTCTTCGCAACGGGAGGCGTCCTCTTTCTGGGCATGATACGCGCCGACCGGACGCGGGCTAAATCCTTGTCGCCTAATCAGAGGCTACGAGATGCTGGTGAGACAGAGTCATCCCTGCAACCGCAGAATACTCGCGAGCTAATCTCGCCTTCACTTCATCGAAGGGGAGAGGTTGGCTCTTAATCTTCTGCATGGAAGTCATGGTTGATGGGTCGAGGCCACAGGGTCGGATGTGTTCGAAATAGGAAAGGTCGGTGTTGACGTTAAGGGCGAAGCCGTGATACGTCACCCAATCGGTCACGGCCACTCCGATGGACGCCAACTTCTTCCCGCCCACCCAGACACCTGGATGTCCCTCGAGCCGCTCGCCTTCAATCCCGAAAACTCGAGTTGTCCGGATGATTGCTTCTTCAATGTTCCGAACGTGACGCCTCACATCGTGGTCGGTGAGCAGGACTATTGGATACCCGACCAGCTGCCCCGGCCCGTGGTAGGTGGCATCTCCCCCGCGCTCGACCTCGAACACAGGGATGTCCTGAGGTTTGAAGTTGGTCGGGGTTGTCTTCCGACCGAGCGTTATCACGTGGTCGTGCTCCACAAGTATCAGAGCATCAGGAATCTCACCCTTCGCCCTCATTGCTACTAGTTCCTTCTGAAGTCTCAGGGCCTTCCCGTATTCCATCCTTCCGAAATCGATTAGGTACCCGTTCATGATTTGAGTTGGTGAACTGGTCTTCCGGCCCCCGATTCTGCTGCCTCCATGATTGCCTCGGGGAAGGTGGGATGAGGATGAATGGTGAGGGCAATGTCGTCCACCGTTGCGCCCATTTCTATCGCCAAGGCCGCCTCACTGATTAGGTCAGAGGCTTCGGGACCGACGATCTGGACGCCCAGAACCAGACCGTCTGCTTCGTTGGAGATGATCTTGACGAAGCCTTCTGGCTCGCCCGCGGCGAGCGCCCTCCCAAGGGCTGCGAACTGGAACCTGCTCCTCTTCACTTTGAATCCTGCCTCGACGGCCTTCGCTTCGGTCAGGCCCACGCTTGCCACCTCTGGGTCGCAGAAGACGGCATCAGGGATTACCTTCCAGTCGGCTGCAGACGGCATCCCCGCTATGACCTCCGCGGCGACCATCCCCTCCTTTGACGCCTTGTGTTCGAGAAGTGGAGGCCCCCTGATGTCACCTATGGCGTAGACCCCGGGAACGTTGGTCTGCATCCTGCTGTCCGTCGTGATGTATCCGCGGGGGTCAGTCTGGACCCCGAGTTCGCGGAGGTTCAGTTTCTCTGTTCTGGGCTTGCGGCCAACGCTGACTAGAATCTTGTCCACGTCGACGTTGACTTTCCCGTCCGGCGTCTCGACTTCGACGGTTGCCTCGGATCCCTTCTTGTCAACCCTCAGGACCTTGGATTTCAGGTAGATCTTGGCGCCATGGCCTTCGAGCTTGCGATGGACTACGCGGACCACGTCAGGGTCGCTCCCCGGAAGAAGTTGTTCCATTATCTCGACGATCGTTATGGCGCTTCCAAGCTTCTGGAACATCGAGGCGAATTCAAGGCCGATCGCCCCGCCCCCTACGACCATCAGACGGTTTGGGGCGCTCTTCAGTTCGAGCCCTTCCCTGGAGCCGATCACGAGGTCGCCGTCGAACTCCAATCCCGGGAGGCTCGAAGTCCTTGTCCCCGTCGCCAAGACGAGGTTCTTGCATGAGACTTCTTCCTTGCCCTGGTGTGTTGTAACGATTACTCGGTCCTTGGAGACCACCTCTGCTTCTCCCTTCAGTATCGTTGCGTGGTATCCTTTCAGAAGGAGCTCAATCCCACTGACTAGACGGGAAATCACTTCACCTTTCCACTTCTGGAGCTGGACGAAGTCGACGGAGACCCCGGACGTCTTCAGGCCATACTTGTCCGCCTCCTTCACCTTTTCAGCGAGCTTGGACACGGTGATGAGGGATTTCGACGGAATACACCCGTAGTTGACGCATTCCCCGCCCAGTCTGTCGGCTTCGATTACCACGGTCTTCAGACCGAGCTGGGCAGCCCTTATGCCGCAGACGTACCCCCCTGGCCCTCCGCCGACGATGGCAACATCAGCTTCGATCAAGACGCGCACTTGAGTTCGCCCCGGCTTAACGGCTTAAACATTGCTGAGCGCGAGGGCTAGAGTACTTCGGAAAGAAGCTTCTTTGTATCCTGGACGGTCTCTATGACGCGAGACGTAAACCTGGCGGCATATGCGCCGTCGACCACACGGTGGTCGAAGCTGAGAGAGAAGAAGGTCGTGTCCCTTATCTCGACCTTGCCGTCACGGACAACGGGCCTCTTTGCTATTTTGTGAAGGCCAAGTATGGCGACCTCTGGGACATTCACTATAGGAGTGGCGAAGAGGCCGCCGATGGCGCCAACGTTGGTGATCGTGAACGTGCCCCCTCTGACCTCGTCGAGGGTCAGCTGGGCCTTCCTGGCCTTTTCGGCGAGGGTCTCTATCTCACCGGCCAGCTCGAATATGTCCTTCTTGTCCACGTCCCTCACTACCGGGACGACAAGCCCCTGTTCAGTGTCGGTGGCGATGCCGATGTTGTAGTACTTCTTCAGGACAATGTTCCCAGACTGCTCGTCGAGGGATGAGTTGACGTAGGGGAATTCCTTCAGGGCAGGGACCAGGGCCTTGATGATGAAGGGGATGAAGGTGAGGTGAACCCCCCTCTTTTCGGCGCTCCCTTTGAGAGCTTCTCGCAATAGGACGAGCTCTGTGATGTCCGCCTCGTCTACATGGGTGACCTGGGCGGTTGTCTGAAGCGACTTCAGCATCCTCTCGGAGATAGTCTTCCTGACTCCTCTGAGGGGAACAAATTCTTCTCTAGGACCGGCACCGTGGGCGGGCGGACGGGGGGCCTGGACAGTCACTGTAGACGGTGCCGTGGAGGAACCAGACGCGAACCGCTTAACGTCATCGTCAGTGATCCTGCCCTGGACCCCTGAGCCTTTGACGAGTGAAAGGTCAACTCCCAGCTCCCTCGCGAGCCTTCGCGTGGCAGGAGTGGCGAGGACCGACTGCGGAGGCGCAGCCTGCTGTGGCGGGGGCGGCGCTGCGGCCTGGACGGGCTCGGGGGCTGCAGGTCCACCAGTGGGCTGAGAGCCGCCGCTCCCGTCGTCTATGATCATGATGGTCTGGCCCACCTTGGCCACGTCACCTTCTTTCGCGAGAATCTGGAGCACTTTGCCGGTCCTGGGGGCGGGTATCTGGACGTTGACCTTGTCCGTCATTATCTCGACCAGAGGCTGGTCTTCCTTAATCTCGTCGCCGACGCTGGCCATCCATTTCAGAATCTCCCCTTCCGCCACGCCTTCTCCTATGTCCGGAAGTTTGAACGGGTAGGTCATGGGCTAGGTGGGGAGCACAAAGGTTGCATGCCCTTTTAGCGTTTTCCGGGTCTTTTCAGTAGTTGACCAGGTCGGCAGCTGCTTTCATGATTCGCTCCTTGTTGGGGACGTAGTAGTCCTCGAGCCTGGCAAGGGGGACCTCCGTATCGAAACCGGTCACTCTCTTGATCGGCCCCTTCAGCGAATCGAGAGCCTTGTCGGCAACGGTGGCTGCAATCTCCGCGCCCACGCCTACGTTCCTGGGAGCCTCGTGGACGACAACCAGTCGCCCAGTCTTTCTGACGGAAGCCAGCACGGCAGGGAAGTCTATGGGGGAGACCGTACGCAGGTCGATGACTTCGGCAGAGATCGAGCGCTCCCCCTGGAGGGCTTCGGCCGCCTGGAGAGTCGGGACCATCATGGCTCCGTAGGATACAATGGTGATGTCCGTTCCTTCCCTTGAAATCCGCGCCTTGCCTACGGGGATGAGGTACTCCTCTTCCGGCACCTCCATCTTAGGCGAGTCGTAGATTTTCTTCGGTTCCATGAAGATGATCGGGTCGGGTTCAAGGAGCGCTGAGGAGAGGAGACCCTTCGCGTCGTAGGCATTGGAGGGAATGACCACCTTCAGGCCCGGAGAGTGCGAGAAGTACGCCTCCGGCGATTCCGAATGGAGCTCAGGCGCCCGTATGCCTGCCCCGTAGGGGAAACGGATCACTCCTCTGGGCGCGTACCTACCCCTAGTCCTGTTCCTCATCCGAGCAACGTGCCCGAAGATCTGGTCGAAGGCGGGAACAGAGAAGCTGTCGAACTGGAACTCGGCCACGGGTATCATTCCGCCGATCGAGAGACCCACGAATATGCCGCCGATGCCTAGCTCGGCGAGGGGCGTGTCGAACACACGGTCGGGACCGAATTCGTCTTGAAGCCCCCTGGTGACCTGGAAGACCCCGCCGTTCTTTCCAACGTCTTCTCCGAAGACGATGACTCTCCTGTCCCTGGCCATTCCTTCGCGGAGGGCCATGTTGACCGCGTTCCTGATGTTAACGCCTGGTTTGCCGGCCATGGGGGTCGGCTCTGTGGTTTCCTCTGGGTGGGCGGGCCTCCCCCCGAAGGCCTCGAGCCTTTCTTCGACAAGCGCGGCCGTAGGGGATGCATAGGTGTACTCGAACATGGTCGCGGGGTCCGGTGTGGGGGTGGATCTGTACGCGGAGACTGCCTCGTCCATCCTTCTTTGGGCCGCTGCAGCGGCTGCCTCCTTGGACTTGTCGTCAAGAAGCCCCCTAGACCTGAGATACTTCTCGAACCGCATGATCGGGCTTCGCTTCTCCCATTCTGCGACCTCGTCGGGCGCCTTCAGCTTGTTTGAAACCAGCTCAGCGGTCGTATGGGGGCCCAGCCTGTAGGTCGAGTATTCGATGAGCGTCGGACCGCCCCCCCGCCTTGCCTTTTCGACGGCGTACTTCGTCACTTCGTAGGAGGCGATTACGTCGTTCCCGTCGACAAGGATTCCCTCGAAGCCATAGGCGACGGCCTTCTGGGCGATCGTTTTGGAGGCGGTCTGGCTGCTCCTTCTGACAGATATCGCCCACTGGTTGTTCTCGACACCGAAGACAACGGGGAGCTCGTTAACACCCGCGAAGTTCAGGGACTCGTGGAAATCTGCCTTGGAAGTGCCTCCGTCCCCGGTCGCAACGTAGACCACCGACTTTTCCCCCTGCAGGCGCTTGGCCATCGCGAGGCCGACGGCATGGGGAAGCTGCGTGGCCACCGGGACTGCGATGGGGAGCATGTTGAGGTCAGCAGGGATATGCATACCTCTCTCGTCTCCTCCCCAGTATAGTAGCAGGTTCTTTGGAGGCATACCAAAAGCCATCATCCCGGCTGAATCTCTGTACATGGGGACGTACCAGTCTCCTTTTTCAAGGGCATTCGCAGCCCCCACCTGGCACCCCTCCTGGCCCTTTCCGGGTGCGTAGGTGCCAATCTCCCTCAGGGTTGAAAGGTTACTTGCCTTCTCGTCGAAGAGCCTGCCGAAGACGAGCTGCTCGTAGAACCTCTTGAGCGTCTCGGGGGGGATGCTTGGGTCCTTGCCCCTGAGGGTCCCATCGGGGGTGAGCCTCTGGTAGAGGACATCCTCGGGCTTTGTGAACTTGAAGTCTGCTTCGCTGAATACTCGCGGAAGGGCGTCGGAACCGGAGCCCTTCATGAAATCAGCTTCGGTCAATTGACGTTTTCCGTTTCCGCGGCCATATAAGACTGACTCCGGTGTGCGTCCCTCTCAATGGCGGCACGGAGGTAGAACTCCCCGGCCCTGTAGCTGCTCCTCACGAGAGGGCCAGATGCCACGTAGCGGAAACCAAGCTTCTCCCCTATTGTTCTGTATCGGTGGAACTGCTCAGGCCTGACATATTCGACCACTTTCAGGTGCCTGGAGGAGGGCCTGAGGTACTGCCCCACTGTTAGGAAGTCGACTTCTGCCTGCCTGAGGTGGGTCATCGCCTGGGTCACCTCCTCCTCTGACTCCCCCAGTCCGACCATTATCGATGACTTCGTGTAGATGTGGGGGCTCAGCTTCTTCACGTTCCTGAGGACTGAAAGGGACTGCCAGTAGTGCGCCCGCGGGTCTCGGACAGCCGGCGTCAGGGACAATGTGGTTTCAATATTATGGGCGATCACGTCTGGTCTCGAGTCCACCACCTGCATCAGATCCCCGATGTCTCCCTGGAAGTCAGGTATCAGGACCTCGACGAGCATTCCGGGGTTTCTCTCTTTTACAAGCCGGATCGTTTTGGCGAAGTGGGAAGCCCCGCCGTCAGGTAGGTCGTCCCTGTCGACGGAGGTGAGGACCACATAGTTCAGTCCCATCTGGGAGAGTGCAAACGCCACCCTCTCTGGCTCGAGCGGGTCGAGTACCCCCTGAGGCTTCCCCGGAGTGACCATGCAGAAACGGCACGCCCTGGAGCAGACGTCCCCCATGAGCATCAGCGTGGCGGTCCCACCCCCCCAGCATTCGTGGACGTTGGGGCAGTGGGCTTCCTCGCAGACGGTATGCAGGTTCAGGTTGCTGAAGAGTTCCCTGAGGTTCGCATAGCTCTGACCTTCGGGTGGATTGACCGTCAGCCATTCTGGCTTTTGCTCGGCTAGCAAGTTCAGCTGCCGACTACCACTTTCAGCTTGTCAAAATCCTTTCCGGTGAAGTTGCCCTCACACGCATAGCACCCGTCTGTGGGGAATCCTGGTTCCAGGTCGCCGTGAAGGGAGCACATGAGGCGGTTGAAGCGGATGTAGTCCAAGACCTCCGTCATCGACTTTAAGGCCTCCCTGTTGTCTCGATTATCAGCCGAGAGCTCCTTCGCTATCCTGTCGGCCGCCCTGGTCACAGTGGAATCGCCCTCCAGGTTCACCATCATCCCCCTGGTCTTGCGGGCATAGTTGCTGATGGAAGCCTGAGTGACGCCGAGTCTCCTCGCCACCTCTTGCTGTGTGAGGTGAAAGTCTTCCTGCAGCCTCTTCGCCACCATCGCCCTGAGCGCGGGAAGGGCAGATTTTGCGACTATCTCGTACGGGCTGATAAGGCGAGACAAGGGTTTTCCATAACGTATGTTATACTCCGATATTTAAGCCGATTTCCGAGGCCTTGAACGGGGAGACCCCTGGACAAGCCGCGCGAATCAATGTCCTCAGAGAGAACAGGTGGCTAACCTTAATTTCGAATGCCTCAGGCCGCGTAGGGCGATGTCCAATTCTTCAATGAGAAAACTCCGGTGGATGGCAACCGGCGGGGGATTGGTGCTTTTCTTAGGTATCCTCATCGCAACGGGAGACCAGGGGGCTGGAATCATAATCGGTTTGGTAGGACTAGCAATACTGCTCTGCGTAGGGTATGTGGCCTACGATTTGGGAAGGTCAGAAAGGCGGCAAGCACCAGTCGGAAGCTAAGGGGAGAAGGACTCGCCTCGAGGTATCCGGAACCATTTCCAGGTTCAGGCGGCTCGAACCGAGATTCGAACAACCGCGGAGACCATCCTGTCAACCGATTGGAGATGATAATGATCGCTGTTCCTGTAACTTGAGCAGAACCAAGACAATGAACAGCGCTACTGAAAGGACAACGACAAGGGTCAGAAGATAGTTTACAGGCACCAAGAACTGCTGGGGGGTGTGGTTGCCCAACACACTAAACGTGGTAATGACGGCGATGCAGATGTCCAAAATTAGCGATGCGTAAGCGAGCACATCGAGCGACCTTCTGACGCGCCTCGAAGTCATCCCCCATCCAAGGGGCTCCTTCTGGGGTTAAGCCTTCTGTCCGCGTCATTCTCTCATGGCTAACTGAGTCCGATCCCCTGGGGCTTCCTATCGAAGCTAGCCCATCATTTCGGTCGTGACCATCGTGATTTTAGGGAACACCCACATATTCCTTGATAGCTTCTCCAGTTTGTTCTTGAAGCTGCAGAAGAATGCGATCAGCAGAGTATTGTCAGTCATCGCTCTCGTAGTGATAGTAGTCGCAGCCCTCGGGGCATACTACTTCGCCTCTACCTCGGGACCGGGTGGAACAACGAACTCGACGTCTTCCACGCGCATCAGCAGCTCCGAGCCATCCTCTTCCTCGAGCATGTCCTCCACTGTTTCAGTACCGACGAGTTCCGCAACCGCGGCCTCTTCGACCTCAGGGGCCTCTTCCTCGACAGGCGTGACAGTGAGCTCGACATCGAGCACCACGTCGCAGACCTCGTCCAGCGCCACAACCCAGACCCTTACAGCAACTTGCACCTCGACCACAGCCAGTAATGCGACCACAACCGTCCTGGCACTGCTTCCATGGTTGAATGCCTACCCCTCATTGACTCTCAGTTTCAGCGGCAATACAAGCACCATGACCCAGAGTCGAACCTTTACGCTGTCCTACTCGGTTGTGTACGTGACGTCGACGACGTACAAGGTGGACCTAACCTACACCCAGACCAATAGCCACCAGTTCACGGCGTGGCTACTGAAGAACGGGACCGCCCTTGCAGTGGAGCATGGCAAGACAAACGATACGGGGTTGGTGGCTGCCAGCGACGTCCAGAGCTATTTCGGTGAATTCGCTTCAGTGAGTGGATTCGTGCAGGAGCAATCCGTCTACTCCAACCTGTTCCATTCCAACGGAAATTCTACCGTGACCATTTCAGGACAGACGTTCACGGTGACGAACTATGTCATAAACACGCAACCTGAGACAATTCAGCTATGCAACGGAGAGACAGATACGCTGACTGCATACAACCTGTCTGAAGGGACTCCAAGCGGCTCTAACTTCGAACTCCCAACCTACGCAAGTGTCACAGGCTCCGCGACCATGAACGGAACGAGGACGCCTTTCTCCTTCACGGTACAGATAACCGCCTTCACCGTCGCATAAGTCGCGCGCGCTCGGACTTCCCGCACCCGGCTAGAATACTTGCTTCAACATTGATGCCACTCAGAGGGCGATCAGTCGCCCAGAGACTTTGAAATCGGACCTAAACCGAGGAGCAAACTTATTGGGGGAGGTCGGGGGATTCGTTTCTTCTTGCTTTTTCGATTGAGTGAAGGCAAGCGGGGAGTCGGTCACTGATGTCAGGTCAGAATGCGTTCCAGATGCTTTCCCCGCCCCTCGTAGCTGCACTGAAGGAAAGGGGCTTCGACACGCCCACGGACCCGCAGGAAAAGCTGGTGCCAATAGTGAGGCAGGGGAAGAACGCCCTGCTGATGGCGCCGACGGGAACAGGGAAGACAGAGGCGGCGTTGCTCCCCATCCTAGACGCCATGGTGAGGGAGGGAGAATCAAGAGAGAGAGGGACCAAGCTGCTCTACATTACGCCCCTCAGGGCGCTCAACAGGGATATGCTGGACAGGATGCAGTGGTGGTGCAAGCGCTTCGACATCAGGCTCGGGGTGAGACATGGTGACAGCTCACAAGCCGAACGGACGAACCTGAGCTTCGCTCCCCCTGACATACTGATAACCACACCGGAGACTCTTCAGATCCTCCTGGTTGGAAGGAGGATAAGGCAGAACCTCGTGAAGCTAAGGTGGGTCGTCGTCGATGAGGTTCATGAGCTCTCCGAGGACAAGAGGGGGAGCCAACTCAGCGTCGGGCTGGAGAGGCTAAGGGACGTGGCAGAGAAGGAGTTCCAGATAGTTGGGCTATCGGCCACGGTTGGATCCCCCGAAAGGGTGGCCCAGTTCCTCGTAGGGAGCGGGAGGCAGTGTGAGGTGGTAAGGGTCCCGGTAGAGAAGAGCCTGTCCCTAAAGGTGGTCGCCCCGAGGCCGACAGGAGAGGACAGGATACTCGCCGAGTCGATTTACTCGTACCCTGAGGTAGCCGCTCGGCTCAGGACAATAAGGGACCTTGTCGAGAAGTATAGGTCGGTACTGATCTTCACCAACACCCGGAGTGAGGCCGAAGCTCTTTCGAGCAGGTTCAGGGTATGGGACCCCGATTTCCCCGTGGGAGTGCACCACAGTTCCCTCTCCAAGGCAACTAGGGAGGCGGTGGAGAGGAACCTGAAGGAGGGGAAACTGCTCGGCGTGATTTGCACGAGCAGCCTGGAGCTCGGGATAGACATCGGCTTCCTTGAGTACGTCGTTCAGTACAACTCGCCGAGACAGGTGACCAGGCTCATCCAGAGAGTGGGGCGCAGCGGGCACAAGGTCGGTGAGGTGTCTAACGGCCTCGTCATTACCCAGGATTCAGACGATATTCTAGAAGCGGCCGTCCTCTGCAGAAAGTCAGTGATGGGGGAGCTTGAGCCGCTGGAACCTGTCTTCTCCCCGTACGACGTCGCAATACACCAGGTGGCTGGGTTGCTCATAGAGCAGAGCAGCTGGAACTTCGACGACATTCTGGCCCTGTTGAAGAGAAGCTACGCTTACGCTGACCTCACGCCTGAGAAGCTGAGGAAGGTCCTCACGTACATGAGGGAGCGATACCCTCGGCTGGCCTATTATGGCGAATCGGACGGGAAGGTTTTCCGGGCCAGAGATGTCAAGCCTCTCTTCTCCTACTATTTTGACAACCTTTCCATGATCCCCGACGAGAAGCAGTACCTCGTGATAGAGGGGGACAACTTCGTTGGGACTCTCGACGAGGCGTTCGTGTCGGAATACGGCGAGGTTGGGGTCAAGTTTGTCGAGGCGGGGAGGTGCTGGAAGATAGACCAGATTTATGGGAACAAGGTGTACGTAAAGGCGGAAGAGGACCCCACTGGCGCCGTCCCCAACTGGGTCGGGGACGAGATACCGGTCCCGCGGGTGGTGGCGGAAGAGGTGGGCTCGATTCGCAGGAGGTACGCCGAGAACCTTGAGAAGGGGACCGAGGAGGCGTTACTGGACGAGCTCTCGAGGACGTACCCTGTGCCCCGCGACGCTATCCTCGACGCGCTCAAGGAGGTCTCAGAACAGAACGCAGCCAAACTCCCCATCCCGTCTGAGAGGCTGATTACCATCGAGAAGTGGGACAGATACCTTGTCATTCAGGCCGCCTTCGGGCACAGAGTGAACAGGCTCCTGGCGAGGGTGATTGGCCATCTGGTCTCCGAGCGGATTGGCCAGTCGGTGGCAGTGCACCAAGACCCTTACAGAATAGTAATTGAGGCGGAGGTCTCCCCCCAGTCTGTGCTCTCGGTAATAGAAGAGCTCCACGGCCTTGACCTCAGGGCCGCGACCGAGAAGGCGGTGGAAAGGAGCGGAATATTCAAGCGCCGGCTGATTCACGCGGGAAAGAAGTGCGGTGCCATCGCCAAAGACGCCGACTATGCCAGCGTTTCAATTTCGGGAATAATCGAAGCACTCAGAGACACTCCTGTCTACGAGGAGGCGATGAGCATGATATTCCATGACGATTTCGACCTTGCCGATGCCATGGACGTGGTGGAGAAGATTCACTCGGGGGCGATCGAAGTGAAGCTGGTGGAGTACGAGGGGCTCACCCCAATAGCGAGAATAGGGGTGGAAGAGATCAGCAGGAGGGGAGAGATAGTCTCGCCTGAGAGGCTCAGGGCACTTCTGAAACAGTCGACAAGGGCGAGGATCAACGACACGTTCTTGGCCGCGGTGTGCACCAACTGCTGGAACTTCCTCGAGCTGAGGAAGGTCGGGGATTTGGAGGGACTAGACAAGTGTCCGGTCTGTGGTAAGGCGGCCATCGGGCTCTCCACCGACTCCTACGAGAACGTGTTCTCCCTCGCGATGAAGGCCCGGAGCAGGGCTGACATGCGAGGCAGCAAGCTGAAACTGGTGGAGGCGTTGAGGAAGTCGGCAGAACTAAGGAAGGAGTACGGTCATGCCGCAGACATGCTGCTTTCGGGGAGGGGCGTGCGCCTCGCCGAGGCGACAGCGCTTGCGGCGAAGATGCGCAAGGAGGGGAGGGACGTGGTTGAGCTGATAATCGAGGGGGAAAGGGAAGCGCTTCGGAGGCGCTACTTCTTCGCTGCTTCCTGAGCCCTAGAAAGTATCAGAGTCATCAGGGTCTTTTCGTCTACTTCTGCGTGTGTCCTCCAGCCTATGTGCAGCATGCCTCTCTCGTCCTGCTCGAGGTACCCTCGCTTCACGTACCGGTCCAAGGAGTAGTCGATGCGCCACCTGGGGAACTTCTCTCTGAGGAACTGCTCCACCTCGCGCCTGGCCACCCTCCCGCTCTTGGAATTCACGAAGGCTATCGTTGCGGCTAGAACGGCTAGGTCGTCTATCCGAATCCCCGAGGTCTCTGCCTCGCTTACCGTCGGGGGCTCTTTGAACCTTAGTAGGAACCGGGAGGAGTCGTCGGCTCCGTCTGCGCCCTTCACTTCGAATACCTCTAACCCCATGGGGGCGACGTCCTCCGAGAGGACCTCGATGATCTTGCGGTAATCACGCCCGAGGTGTCGCTTCATCTCCCACCCCTTGACGCCCGGGTTCCTCCCGCGCTGGAGAACGAGCACTTGGAACGCCCTCCTCACTTTGCGGTCTAGGAGCGCCCTATCCCCAGATTCCGCTTCCGCTACGCCTCACCTGTGATCGAGATCGCCATGGACTTTGGGAGTCCCTTCGCCCTCTCCGTAGTTCCCATGGTCCAAATCTTTCCCGAAAGGGGCTCCGTCTTCAACAGCGCACGCCCTTCGCTTATGAGGAAAGCGAGAAGGTAAGCCCTCCTCACTTTGATCTCGAACGCGTCGTCCCCTATGAACTCCATGTAATCCACCCACTCTCCCTTGGACTGTTCGAGGAGCTCGTTGTAGATTTGGGTGAGGTCGGTCTCGAACTGCTCTCTTGTGAACACCCCCATGCTCACGAGATCGGAGTAGTCCACCTGACCCGGGCGTATGCCGTAGTTCCCGAACTGGTCTTTGAAGCGTTCTGAAATGGGCACCAGGTCACGCCAGTAGACGAACGCCTTCTCCAATCCCCGGGGAGACAGCTGGTCCACCTGGGCTACGGGATGCCAGCTCTTGACGAACGCCTCGGACAGCGCCTCCTTTGGAAGAAGCTTGACCTTCAGCTGAATGAGCAACGGGTCGATGTAGAGGGACGACGCCTTCTGCTTCAAGAATTGGTCCTGAAGCTTGACAATGTTTGCGAGCTCGAGCATCGCCTCGGCATCGACAAGCAACTCGTCCAGCAGCTTCAGCTCAGGAAGCCTCTGCTTTAGAATCAGAATCTTCTCCCTGATATCGACGTCGAAGGGATTGGCGCTGCTCGATTCCACGTCCCTGCAGAGTTCTATCACGCGCAGGTAGTCGTCGAGCTTAGTTTGGTCCAATCTACTTCAGCTCCTTTACCTCGGAGGGTCCGTGCACGGCCTGGACGGTGATGACGTGGGCGGTCTTGTCGAATACAGTGAGGATAGAAGGAGTGATGACGATGTATTGCGATGCCTCCCTCTGCTTCATCTGGGCAAGTATCATCTTGAACATAGCTTCTCTGTTCCTGGGGTCCATGTGGATGTCGAATTCGTCCATGGCCCTAAGAGGGGAGACGATTCTTGCCTGAAGGGACAGGATGAACGCCATCAGTGCCACCGACCTCTCGCCTCCGCTCTGAGTGAAGGGGTCGAGGGTGGTGGGAGCGCCCCCACGGAAACCCACGTATAGGTCTAGGCCTGCTTCTTCGATGACGTCTGCCTCCTCGAACTTGATGAAGCCCGTTGCGTCAGCGGCAGAGAGGACCATCTGGTACGCGGGGTCGACTGACTCGATGAGGTCCTGTATCGCCTTCTTCCAGACGCCCTTCCGTGACCCGAGCTCGGCGAGCATTGACTTCTTGTTCTCTTGCAGCTGGGCGAGCTTCACCTTCAGTTCTTCGATGTTTCCAGAGTAGTCGTTGTAGATCTTCTCGGCGTCGTCTGGGACGTCTTGCATCTTCTGGATGTGAGCGGACACTAGCTTCAGCTCCTCAGACACTTCGTAGGGCTGCCTTAGAGTCTCCATCCTCTGGCCCGCCTTTTCGAGCTCAGGGCCCAACTTGTCGAGCTCTGCTCTGTATTCCTTCGCGCTCCTTTCCAGATCCCGGAGGTCGGACTCGGTCACCCTGATTCTGTACGTAAGGACCTCTGCCTTCACCTTGAATGAAACGTAGCTGTCCATGGTCTTCTTGATGAGCTCCTCCGTCCGGGTGATCTCCGGCTGTAGTGACGACACCTCCCTGTCTAGCTCCACCTTCCTCCGCTGAGCGTCCTCTTCTGCCACCGCTCCCTTGCCCTGGATGTAGGCAGCCAACTCCTTCAGACGCTTGACGCTCTTGTTTTCTCCACCTTCGAGCAGCTCGTCAATCGAGGTCGCAAGCCCCGCGACGTCCTCCTTAATCGAGCGGTAGGCGTTTCTGGCCGACTCGTCTTTCGCCTTCTCGGACTCCGCCCTCACCAGCGCGTAGTACAGCTTCCTAAGCTCTACCTGCTTGTCGAGCAGCGCCTGATGGGACCCTTCGGCATCCGAGGAAACCTCTGCCTGCTGAGACTTCAGGTCCTCGAGAGCCCTTGTCTTGGACATGATCTTCTCCTCTGCCCCCTGCAGTGCCTTCGTGAGCTTCGCCTCGGTGCTCCAGAGCTGTTCCTTAACGAGGAGATCTCTGTGTTCTATGAGCCTCCTCTTCTCCTGATAGCGGTCGTAGACTTGCTTCCAGTATTCAAGGGCCTGGTTGGCGTTGTCTATGAGCTGAAGAAGGGAACTCTCTTCGCCAATGAGCCCGCTGAGCTCCTGTTCCGCCAGCAGGATTTTCTGCCTATACTCGGAAAAGCCGACCGCTTCCTCCACCATCCTCAGCCGTTCCTGAGGAGAGACTGCTCCGAGCTCTTCAATCATCCCCTGATGCATTATGATGAGCAGGTTGTCAGGGTTGATGCCGAATTCCCGGAGGAGCCTGACCACCTCGCTCTTGTCTATCTCCTTGTAGTCTGCCTCGAACCAATATGATCCATCCCGCCTTAGGTACCGGCTGAGCATGAAGGTGTCGGACTTTGAGTACGGGATAGGGCGTCTCCCCCCTTTGGGGGAGTTGTCGAAAACTAACGAAACGCGAGCGATGTCCTTGCCCCTGCGGATCAGGTCGGAGAGCTTCCTTGAGCGCTCCGTGTATGCTTGACCGAATGCGACGGATATGGCCAGGAGGACGGACGACTTTCCGGCCCCATTGGGACCAATTATCAGGTTTAGCCCCTCTCGCAGAGGGATCCTCGCGTATTCGTAGCTCATGAAATTTTCTAGGATGATTTCGTTTACGGTGGTTAGATGGATTGGCCTCTCTTCTGAGACCTCTCTGGTGCTCCTGGACAAGCTTCGAGACCGCGGGATGTGGGGCGCTTTTAGACCTTGCTGGCTTTTTGGGGGAAAAACACTTTCGCGGGCCCCCCTCCTCCGAGGCCTTAAATCTGCGAAAAGTGCCATTTCCTGTTGTTGTCTGCCGAAGGCTCGTTCGAGTCCCTTGCTCCGGCTGTGAGAGGGTTCTTGGTTGAGACGGGAATCACAGAACCGACCCCCCCGCAGGTCAAGGCCTGGCCCCTAGTCTCAAGGGGGGAGGACGTACTTGTGGTGGCTCCCACGGGTTCGGGGAAGACGGAGGCGGCCCTTCTACCTCTTCTAAGCAGGCTGGTCTTAGAGGGACACGGTGAGGGGATATCTCTGGTGTACATCACCCCAATGCGTGCCCTCAACAGGGACATGCTGAAGCGGCTGCAGGTCTGGTGCGCCAAGCTAGGGCTGAAGGTCGACATCAGGCATGGGGACACCCCCCAGGCCCAGAGGACGAAGCAGTCTGCCTACCCTCCTGATGTGCTTGTGACCACCCCAGAGACACTTCAGGCGATTCTCCCCGGTAGGAGGATGAGAGATAATCTGTCGCACCTGAAAGCAGTGGTGGTCGATGAGCTCCACAACCTCGTGGAGAGCAAGCGAGGCGTCCAGCTCTGCGTCGGGCTAGAGAGGCTTAGAAAGGTTGCCCCAGATTTCCAACTTGTCGCCCTCTCCGCAACGGTCGGGTCGCCAGAAGTGGCCGCCGGGTTCCTCTTCGGTGACAGGCCGAGGACCGTTGTAAGAGTAAATGCTCCAAAGGAGTTCGCCTATGCCATTGAGTATCCGGTCCCCGACCCTTCCAGCACGTCTGCCGCGAAGGAGACCTATTCAGCCCCTGACCTGGCCGCCCGCCTTTCTAGAATCAACTCCCTCATCGAGAGCCACACGTCGACTCTGATCTTCGTCAACAGCAGGACGGTGGCAGAAATGCTCGGAGAGAAGCTAGCAAGGCTGAGAAAAGACGTGGGGGTCCACCACGGCTCCCTTCCCAGAGAGGAGAGGGAGAGGGTGGAGCATGCCTTCAAGACAGGGGCGCTCAAGGCTCTGGTCTGTACAAGTACCCTGGAGTTGGGGATCGACGTGGGTTCCGTTGACCTGGTTGTCCAGTACATGTCTCCGCGGCAGGTCACGAGCCTGGTGCAGAGAGTTGGGAGGAGCGGGCACAGCCTCGGGAAGGTGTCGAAAGGGGTTCTGGTGACAGTCTCAGCAGACGACATACTCGAGTCCTCTGCGAGCGTCGGGTCGGCGGCCAAGGGCAAGATAGAACCCACGAGGCCCTTCGCCAACTCCCTTGATGTGCTTGCCCACCAAATGGCAGGTTATTTGATGGATTTCGAAACGATAGACGCGGACAGGCTCTTCGTCGAAGTCAGGAAGGCGGCACCCTATCGGGAGCTCTCTCAAGAGGCTTTCATGCGAACTGTGAGGTACATGGCCGAGCTCAGGAAGGTCAGGTTCGACGGGAAGACCCTGTCCCGGACCAGGCTGACCCGGGAGTACTATTATGAGAATTTGTCAATGATACCGGACGAGACCAGGTACCTGGTGGTCGACGTTTCGACCAACCAGACTGTCGGAATACTTGGGGAAGAGTTCGTCCTCCTCAGCATTAAGGTCGGGGTGCACTTCGTCTGTAAGGGGAAGGTATGGCAGGTCGAGCAGGTGGCCGAGGACAGGAAGATCTACGTGACCCCTGTGGAAGACCCGTTGGCGGCCGTGCCAGGCTGGGACGGCGAGATGCTCCCGATACCGTACGAGCTCGCCGTCGAGACCGGCCGACTCAGGAGGGAGATTTCGGATGCCATTGACAAAGGAGAGGAGGCCGTGGCCGAAGTCTCAAGGAGGATACCGGGGGACAGAGCCGCACGGGCACTCGTCCTTGACGAGATCTCGGAGCACAAGAAGATGGGGGCGCCCGTCCCATCTGATAGGCTCGTCCTCTTCGAGGGGTTCGGGAAGTACCTCATCATTCACCTCTGCTTCGGGGAGTCGGTGAACAGGACCTTCGCCTACACATTCGAGGAGATCCTTTCTCGGAGGGGGCTGGTGCGGGTCTTCTGGCTCGACGGATACAGGATACTCGTCGAACTCACGGCCGATACGGAAGACCTTGACCTCGAAGCGATGGCCAAGGAGTTGATGGGCCTCACCCCCGAGGAGCTGGAGAGAACCTACGCCGTGGCGGCGCAGAGGAACTTCCCGTTCCCCGCGAGGGTGAAGCACGTGGCTGAGAGGTTTGGGGCACTGAAACGGGGGAAGCTTATCGCCCACCCGAACCTCTGCTCTCTGCCCACGAGGTTCGAGAAGACCCCCATATTCGAAGAGGCCCTCCAGGAGACGGGGAGAGACCTCATCGACATGGAGCGG
>Ga0187780_10000849_pt1 | contig 22745 bp, 18 predicted proteins | sample 1015_Q2_SP10_20__FD_132429 | JGI IMG/M metagenome (GOLD analysis project Ga0187780, IMG submission 132429) | Tropical peat soil microbial communities from peatlands in Department of Meta, Colombia - 1015_Q2_SP10_20_MG | ecosystem: Environmental > Terrestrial > Soil > Wetlands > Peat | place... | reverse complement strand
TAGCTGCGCGAGGAGCGCACGAAAATCTCCATCGCCTCATCCAGAATGTCGTTGGTGATCTGCACACCAATTTCGTAATCACCTTCGCGCAGCTTTTTCGCGCACTCTTGCTCGTAGGCGGTTGCTTTCGCCGGTTTCAGCCATTCCAGCTTTTCCGCTAGCGTGGGTATGGGCATGAGTCTCCTTGCTTTCCGCTACTGACCTAACCTTCCAAAATTCCCAGGCCGCGCTCATCTACCGAAAATGTCATCGCAGCCGGGACAACCAACGTCGTGTATTCTCCTTCGACAACAGCGGGACCTTCGATCACATTTCCTGGCCGCAGCGACTCATACGTGTAAAGCGGAGTCGTCCGAAACGCTTTGTCGCCGGGCCAATACACTGGCCGCTCGCCCTTGCGTGCTGCACTTGGGTCGCTTCCTTCCAACTTCATCTTCGGCAATTCGATCTTTTTAGTTGGAACAATCGCTTTCAGGATGAAGCTCTCGATAAAAACCCCGCCTTCTGGATTGACGACAAACGGGCTGAACGCCTCGCTGAATTCCTTCTCAAACGCCGCGCACAAGAGGCGCACATCATCGACATTTCGTAGTGCCAGCATCGGAGAAAGCGTGCGCTTCACGTGGAACTGCCCGCCATAAAGCATGTCCAGTTCCAGCACGAATGCAGCGTCAGCCGGATTCAACCCGTCCGCAACCAGGTCCCTCTTTGCCTGCTCCACCAGATTCTCCACGGTCTGATTGAACCTGAAGAAATCACTCGTCGGCTTCTGCGTGCCCGGCTCGAGCAGCGTAATTTTCTTCGATGCTTCGTAAACATGCATGATATCCATCGTCGAAGAGCCAAACGCGCAAAACACCGGCGAAAAATGAAACACAACAGCCTTGCGCACATCGGCTTTGTATCCTTCGACGTGTGTTGCGCCCGCTCCCCCACCGACAAACAACACGAAATCTTCCGGACTGTACCCGCGGAGGTGTACTTCTTTCATGATGGCTGAAGCCATATTGCCGTTCACTATCTTGCGAACCACTTCCGCGGCCTGCTCAATTTCCATCCCGAGCGGCTTGGCAATTTTTTCGCGAATCGCCTGCGCCGCAGCGTTTTTGTTCAGCCGCATCCGTCCGCCAAAGTAATATTCAGGATTGATGTAGCCAAGCACCACGTCCGCATCCGTGACCGTCGGTTCCTTCCCGCCGCGATTGAAGCACACCGGCCCCGGCATGGATCCTGCACTTTTTGGCCCGACCTGCAGCTGATTCTGCAGCAGCTTGTTGAGCCACGCGATCGAACCGCCACCCGCGCCGATCGACAGTGTCTTGATCATCGTGATGCCCACCATCCATCGATCGATGATCGGCCGGAAATCGTAGCTGCGCACGCTGTCTTTCACTACCAGGCCGACATCGAAACTCGTGCCACCCATATCCGTCATGATTACGTTGTGGTACCCAAGCGTTTTGGCGACGTGATGGGCACCCATCAGTCCGGAAACGGGGCCGCTATTGAAGGTACGGCTCGCAGTAGTGCGAAATACTTCCGCGATTCCACCGGAGCTTTGAATCATCAACAGCGGCTTTTTGTAGCCGCGTTCGCGCAGCTTGTCCCACATCGCTGAAAGCTCGATTTGCATAGAGCGCTGCAAGTACGCATCGAGAATCGCCGCCAGCGTGCGCTCATATTCGCCGAGCTTACCGACGACCTGTCCTGCAAGAACCACAGGCAGGTAGCCAATGTGAAATTCCTTGTATTCGTCGCGAATAATCTCTTTCACGCGCTTTTCATGTACGGGATTGAGAAATCCCCACAATAGGGACACAACAAACCCGCGCGCCCCGCGATTCACCAGGTAGCGAACTTTTGCGCGCAGATCGTCTTCGTCAAGTGGCCGGATCACGTTGCCACGTGAGTCCACGCGCTCTTTCGCGCCAACAATCATGTCGCGCGGAATCAACGGATCGGGTTTCTTCTGAACCGCGAGATTCCGTCGTTCCTGCACACGCGTGCCATCAATCCATTGCGCGCCGCGCCCAATCAAAACCACGTCTTCGTGCCCTTCGGTCGTGATCAGGCCAAGCCTTGGCCCTTTCCTCTCGATCAGGCGATTCATTGCAATCGTGGTCGAGTAGCGAATCATGTCGACCGAAGGCAGCAACTCTTCCATCTTCAGGCCGAGCGCGCTCGCTCCTTCTTCGATGACTTTGGAAAAACAAACCGACAGGTCATATGGAGTCGTGGGAGATTTTTTAACTAGGGTTTTCCCGCCGAAATTCAGAACGAGATCGGTAAACGTTCCGCCAACGTCGATGTCGATGGAATTCATTGCGCCGCCTCGAGCCGCTGCGCCCGAATCACGAATTCACCGCTGCGCAACCTTTCCTTCAAGCTGTCCAAATCGAACTCAATGTCCCACGTAAGGGGGTGTCCCGGAGGCAAATACTCCGTCTCGATTTGAGTGCCACAACCCGGACAATAGAATTCGACAATGCGCACCCACAACGGATCCGGTGAAAAGTTAAACTCGCCCGAAACAATCGGGGGATGAATTTCCCGTGGATCGCGATCGTGGAGCAGGCATCCTTTCTTGTAGTTCTCACGTGCTGGCCCGATGTCGTGGCCACAGCGATTGCACAACCAGCGCTCGCTTTGCAGGTCCAAATCTAAATACTCCGTGACCCGAAGGCGGCTTTCTTGTTCCGATGACATTACCTTCTCCTCGTCGAATCTCCGCGCCAATTCCTCACGAGCGCACTAGCCGCGATTCAGCTTTGCGTTTCCGTATTCGTCGACAACCAACGTCCACCCCTCCGGCACAAGATAGGTGCTGTTCGCACCCTCCAGCACGGCGCACCCCGTCACCCGATTACCCGGTTGCAAGGACTCCCAGCGATACAGTTTTGCTTCGCCATTCGAACTGCCCCACGCCACTTTTCTGCTGCCTTTCAGCGCGTGCGCAGGGTCGGTTCCGTGCACAGGCTTTTTCGCCAGCGGGGGCTTGGGCATCGCCTTGCGAATTTTGACGCGGATCAATTCGATGGCCACGCTGTTCCCATGTGTTCCAGTTCCGCTCTCGGGCAACTCACGCAGCATCTTGAAGTCGCGAAAACTAATATCCGGATAACTCATAGTTATTGCAGACTGGCCGGCGCGAGAAATGTCCAACTCAATCGAATGCTCGATTCCCTCCGGTTTGATTCCTTCTCCGAGAAGATCTCTCTGGCTGTCGGCCTTAATTTCTTCGAGAATCCGGTTGAGCGCACCAAGATCTTTTTCGAAAACAGTTGCCATCGGAACCGTGCGCTCGTAAACATGCGAAATATCGGAAACGGAAGATCCGAAGGCACTGAAAACCGGCCCAAGCTCGAAGAAATACACCTGCTGCAATCTGGCTTTTTCCGCAACGCCGCAGGCAAAAAGCCCGCCATTGCCTCCGTAAGCAAAGAGCGACTGGCCGTCCATTTTCTGGCCCAGCTCCGCGCCAGACTTGGCTATCACATTTGCTACTAACTCAAAGGCTTTGCCGATGATCCTCCGACACGCTTCTTCGACAGAGATACGAAGAGGCTGCGCAACCAGTTCTTCCACCACGCTTTGGGCCACGTTCAGGTCAATCGGTTTCGTCCCACCGAGAAAATATTCAGGATTGATGAGGCCGGCGGCCACGAACGCATCCGTGAGCGTGGGCTTATCCCCGCCAAGGTTGTAGCAAGCAGGCCCGGGGAGCGAGCCCATGCTCTCGGGTCCAAGCGCAATCTCGCCAGCGTTACCGTTCGACGAGACTTTCACCACGCTGCCGCCGCCCAACGCAATCGACCGCAAATACGGCAGCGAAATTTTCACAGGAATGCCGAAGAAATCGGAGGGATTTCGTTGCACCGAAGCAGAGTCCCGCAGCACGCTTACCTTTGCGGTAGTTCCGCCGACGTCCAAGGCAATCACGTTGCTGATGCCGTACGCTTTCGCCAGATGCGCGCTGCCATGAATTCCCAAAATCGGCCCGGACTCGATGGTGTCGATGGCCTTGGTCTTGGCAATACCCGCAACGCCGCCGTTAATGTGGCTAACTAAGAAGGTCCCCGCGTAGCGATGCCCTTCGCGCAGATCGTCTTCCGCCTTGAACAGCGTCGCCGCCAGCGCGCCGTGTGTGTACGCGTTGATGAGCGCGCAATACGTCCGCGTCGCGTCGTCTGCGCTCTTCGAAATATCGCTTCCCGCGAGCACCGGCACCGATCCAAGAAAGTGATCGGGATACTGCTGATCGACAATCCGCTTGATTCGAATCTCGCGCTCAGGACTGCGCTGCGCCCCCTTCAAACTCACACAAATCCGCCGGACTCCGCTCTCCAAAAGCGAGCGCACTCCGTTCATGATTTCCGTATCGCTGGAGCTTTCATTGATCCCAATCACGTCACTCTCGAAGACAATGCGGTCGAGCACCGTGCTCCGTGGAGCATCGCCGTATAAATCCTTCTCGTGACCGCGCGAAACAAGCAAGCCCAGCCGCGGCCCGCGAAACTCCGCAAGCACATTGGAAGTGATGGTCGTCGACCAGCGAATCAGCTCCAGCTTTTCCAGAAACTCGTCGACATCCCCGAACCCCAGCCGCGCCGCACCCTGCGTCAGGCAATCAAACAGGCACACCGTCAGGTCGTGCGGCGTCGTGTCTACCTTCACACACACGAGTTTCTCCCCGTCGATGAAAATCCCATCCGTTAGCGTTCCGCCGATGTCGATATCCGCAGTCAGCACAAGAGCCTCATGGATTCGTGGAACCGAGCACGCGCAAAAGCTCCTGCGCCTGAACGGTCCAGCCAAAGAAATTCTCCACGTTGAAGAGCGTTGCTTCGTGCATCGCCGCTGGTCCCGCAGGCATGGCGCCGTCTGCAATCAGAATGGGCCAGTAATCCTGGAAATAAGCGTCCCGCAAAGTGGACTCGACACAAACATTCGTGGCAATACCCGCAAAAAACAAATAGCGGATTCCTCGCGTGTGCAACTGCGAATCGAGCGTCGTTCCAGCAAATCCGCTATATCGCGTTTTCAGGACGACAAGGTCTCCCGGCTCCGGTTTCAGCTCATCCACAATCGCGAAATCCCAGGTGCCTTCGGTCAACAGCTTCCCTTTCAATTCCGGGCGGCAATTCATGAGGTGCATCGCCAGCTCTTTGTGAAAATTCGGAGAATTCGGCCCGCCGCTGTTGCTCAAGTCGGGCTTGTAACCCATCTGCACGTAGACCACTTGAACACGCACGCGCCGAGCCGCTTCCAAGACCTTTCGGATCGAATCCACCACACGAGCTGCATCAGAAATGTCCACCCCGGCAATGTCCAGCATCCCGCCTTTTGCGGCGAAAGCATTCTGCATGTCAACGATGACCACGGCGGACTTCGCCAAGTCGATTTCGAGCGGTCCCGGCTTGGCCTCGAGCTTCAGCATCTGTCCGCCTACTCCGAAGCGTTAGTCGCGCCCCGCCTCAATAATTTTTTCCGCGAGCCCCGAGGGATTCGTAAACATCACTTCGTGGCTTCCCGGCATTTGCACCAGGCGATAGAGCCCCAGACGGTTCGACATACGCGGATGCCAGCCCCATTCACCCGGGGGCAAGGCAATATCTTCGGTGGCGTTTATATAACTCTTTGGGATGTCCAAAGAATAGAATTTTTTTAGGTCCAGCTTGTCCTTGGAAGGCTGGAGGGGTTCCGGCGAGAGCAGTGCGTAGGTGCGCTTGGTCGTTTCGAGGTCGCCGTCATTGATAAAAGCGTCGCGCCACACCGGAAAGGGCAGGAGAAAGGCCTTGTCGGGGGATTCGTTCGCCATTCGCTCAAAGAGCGCGGCCGTCGCTGGAGGCGACTCGTCCATGACGTTGTAGCCGTCGCGCACGACAAAGCCATTTTGAAAAACCAGGCGCTTGATTCGTTCCGGGACCGCTTCTGCAACCTTGGAAATAAAGGTTCCGCCGAAACTGTGGCCTACGAGAATAAAATCTGTGAGGGAATTCTTGACGATGAATTCGACTAGGGATTGCACGCACTTCGCGTGCGTCACGTTCTTGTCCGCCCCTTTTCCGTACCCTGCCGCTGTAGGTGCGAAAGCTTTATTCCCGCGTGCTTCCAGTTCGCGAATGACTTCTTTCCAGGCGGTTCCCTCGTGCCAGGAACCATGCACCAATACGAACACCGCCATCGACATTTCTCCCCGGAATGTTGAATGCTACGGCTAACCGATGATTCGAAACGTCGCCGGGTGTGACAGCGGGCCCTGCGGACGATGCTCCTTGCGGAACAAACACCGAAATCCGACAACAGCCAAAGCCTTTTTGGCTTCCTCAACTAGAGAAAAAAAGCGGCGGACAAGCTCGTAGCCGTCCGCCGCCCTGGACCAAATGCTTAAAACGAGTACTTGAGCGAGATCTGCAACTGGCGTGGGTTGAACATTGTGCGCGGTGCCCCGAAAATCGGATTCGGGAACGGCGGCCCGGCCGCGGGACAGGTGCCGATGAAGGACGTCGGATTCGACTGGATAGCCCTTGAAACCGCATCCTTGTACCGCAGCGGTAGCTGCCCGTTGCAGAAGTTGTAGGTGCCGTACACCGAAGTCACTTCGTTGACATTCGGCCGATTGAACAAATCAAAGACGTCCAATGCCAAGTCCAGCTTCTGCTTTTCTTTGAACCGGATGGCTTGGCTCAACCGAATATCCACGGTTTTGAAAGTATCGCCCCAGTAGGTGTTACGGGCGGCCTGTCCGACGCGATCCGTTACCGGATTCGTGTCGCCGTTCGCATCGAATCCCACAAACATCGTGAAGGGGCGCGCGCCCTGTATCGTAACGATGCTGCTCAGCTCGGTATCCCGCAGGAACGTTCCCTTGGGACCATCTGCCGTGAAGTTCGCCACGAACCGGTTGCGAATATCCTGGTTTGAATTGGCCCGTTCGGCGGCACGGTCGTACAAGTCCTGCGGCGTGCTGACGAACGTGGTAAAGGTGCCGTCATCCAACGTTTTCGAGTACGTGTAGTTGGCGTTGAGCCGGAAGTATTGGCCTGCCCGTTCGGTGACGGAAACCGTCGCTCCGTGGTAGATGGAGTTCCCGCTGTTGTCCGTGTAGTAGATCAAGCCGACAGGTAGCAAAACGCCGCTGAAATTGGCCTTTCCAGTGGGCCATCCTGGGAGCGGCGCGGGGGCTGGTGCGCAGCCAATCCCTCCCACCGTCGGATCACCCTGGGACGGACAAACGTTCAAGTTCTCCGCCCGTACCTGATGGTGGGCCGAAACAAAGAGATAACCCACATTCACGACCAACCCGTGTCCCAATTCGCGGTCGATTTCCAGGCTTGCCTGCTCGGAATATGGAATCTTGCTATTCCTTTCGATCGTGCCGTCACCCACAGGAGATACCGTCGAATTCGGACCGAGAAACACGTTTGTGATCGTTTGCACTGGCTGATAGGTTCCGAACTGGATGAGATTGGCCGCAGCAGTTGATGGCTCGATTCCGAACGGCGTGGCCCCTGGGATGTACGGCAACTGGTTCAGGGTGTAAGTGCCGTTCAATCCGCCCTGCCGTATTCCGGGGAACGGATACGTCTGGGTGCATGCCGCGTTCTCGCAGTACGTTACCGCCCGCTGCGGGTGGGTGACAAAGAAGAATGAGAGATTGTAGCGGTCGTCAAACAGCCCGCCTCCGGCTCGGATCACCGTGTGTTTGTCCGGCGAGTACGCAAAGCCGATTCGTGGCTGTACGCCGCTGTACCGTGTGTTGATCTCCTGCTCCAGCCCTTTCTCAAAATCCCATCGCACCCCATAGTTAAACGTGAACTTAGGGGTGATACGCCATTGATCCTGGGCGAAAAAGCCATAGTAGCTGTGATTGATGTCCGAGAAATAATCCGGCGTCGCGCTTGCGGGATAAGCGGCTTGCCAGTTGGTGTTGACAGGCGGAGAAATAGTGCCATTCACAGCCGAATCGGCACCCGAGCCAACCGGAGACGGCCAGAACACTACTGGAACGCCGTTCTCCAGGTCAGCAGGATTCGGCCCTGGATTGACCGGAAACGGGGAGCCACCATTGAGCCCGGGATTGCCAGTCGGCGGCAAGGCCAGCGGGCATGGCCCTTCGTTAAAATTTGACGTCAGATACTGCGAGGCTGGAATTCCCTTCAGGGAGCCGACGTAATTGGCAAAGTCCACCAGGCAATTGATGCCCGGCAAAACGATTCGCATGGGAGAGAATCCCGGCCAAATAATATGATCATTGATGTAGTTATAGTCGACGCCAAACTTGGCCAGATGCGCGCCCTTCACCCAAGCCACCGAGTCGGCGAATTGCCCGCGGCTTTCGTAAGTGGCGTCGAAGACGCCAAAGTTGTGGCCCATCAAGAGCGAGTTCGGGAGGTCCAGGTTCGGCTGCCCGGTGGCCCCGGGGAAGAACGAATGCCGCCGTGACCACTGCCCCAGGACTGTGTTGATAAGGCTGGGTGTGAGCTGCGCCGATTCTGTGCCCACCAGCGCCTGGTCTCGCAGGTAAGTGTTGTGTGCGCTGCTCGGGGCGCCGATGCCTCCGCCGTCCAGCGTGTCTCCCATCAGCACGTTCCGGCTGCGTCCGTCCTCGATGTTGTACCGCAACATCAAGCGGTTATCCTTATTGATTTGGTAGTCCAGCTTCGCCAGCCCTTTATCGAAGTCCTGCGTCTTCAGCGCAGAATTCACGTAGGCGAGATAGCCCGCAGGCGTGTTGTTGCATTGCGCGAGTGGCAGAGGGCAGCCTTCGGGCGCAATACCAAGAATCGCTTTCGCCTGATCGATCAGCGTCAAATTGTTCATCAGTTCGGGCGACTGCACAGGCACTTCGGCACGGCGTTGGCCTTCGTAGTTCATGAAGAAGAAGGTCTTGTCCTTCTGAATTGGCCCGCCGTAGGTCCCGCCAAACTGGCCTTGCCTCATAACGTTTGGCAACGGCGCTGGTTGCAGAAGGCTACGCGCGTTCATGGCGCTATTCTCAAAATAGCCGTACAACGATCCATGCATCTCGTTCGTGCCGGATTTGGTGATGATGTTGACGATGCCGCCCATGGCCCGGCCCTGCTCCGCGCCGAAGTTGTTGTTCACCACGCGGAATTCGCTCACCGCTTCCTGCGAGGGCGTGCTGCGCTGCGAACCCGTCGCCGTGTTGATGGTGTCGGCTCCGTCTACTGTCACCATGTTGCTCAGGTCGCGCATCCCGCCAAACGAAATGCGCGTCACTTCCGCTTCCGTAATCGTGGACTGCAAGCTGGTTCGCCCGGTGGCGACTCCCGGAGTCAGCAGAGCGAAGTCCGTGAACAACCGGCCGCTGATCGGCAAGGAATCGATTTGCCCGGTGCTAATAACCTGGCTGACTTCGGTGCGGGTCGGTTCCACGGGAGGAGTTTCCGTCGTCACCACGACCTTTTCTGTGCCCGCCGCGACTTTCACCGTCACGTCAATTGTGGCCACCTGACCTACCGTGAGCACGATGCCGGTTTGCGTGGATTTGGCAAACCCCGACGCTTCGACGTTCAGCTCATACTTCCCCGGCGGCAAATTCGCCAAGGTGTAGAGGCCATTGTCGTTCGAAACCACTGTGTAAGTACGGTTCGTTTCCGTCTCACGGAGCGAGATGGTTGCTTTGGCAACCGTTCCTCCGCTTTCGTCACGCACTGTTCCGTTCAGCTGCGCCACGCTGGCGCCCACCTGCGAGTAGGCGGCTCTTGCCCAAGCGCCGAGAATTGCCATCCCAAGCACAGCCAAAAGACATAAACGTCTCGCCATGGTTCACCCCTTAGAAGAACAATTCAAACGTCCAATACAGAGAAGCCAAAAAACGGGACACCCCGGTGGGTGAATGTCTATCGCTCTCAGCCGCATCTTGTCAAGCCTTTAATCGAGCATTCGTGCGAATATCGCTCATCCCGATTTTTTCCTACTCGAAACAAAGGCTCCCGGCACCGAACCGCAGAGCCGCTCGCCGCGCGTCCCTGTTTCCTTAAGCCGAGGAACAACTCCGTTCCTCTCGGCCTGCGGTCCTGTTCGCGCATGCCGCAGAGAAGCATCCACCTATGGATTTGAATAAGCAGGCGCGGGATTGCACTTTTTGAATTCATCGGCGCTCCGCAGTCTCCTTGGCGATGGTGGACTCCACAGCAGGCGTTCGAACCGCACTGGCAGGCGGCACAGGGTAGCTACTTGGCGAAGCTGGCTGACGTATAAAATCGGCGAGCGAAACGAAGTTTCCGGGCCGGCTGTCGCGACCAAGAAAATAATTGATCCAGGAACTGGTGCGCTTTAAATCGCGGCGCGGCGGCGGAACGTACGTCTGCAAATCCTCGATGCGGCCGGTGGCTTTTGCGCGCTCGTAAACCCCAACCCAGATGCACGCTTTGTCCTCCACTTCGCACTTGCCATTGTTCGTGCCGCCGCAGGGGCCGTTGCGCAAATTTTTGGGGCAGGTTTGCGGACAGACGTATTCCGTGTAACTCAGGACGCAATTCCCGCAAGTTTGGCAGCCAAAGAGCGGCGCTTTGAGAGCGAATTCGAATCGCTCGACCACTTGGGAGAGATGCGGTTTCTTGTCGACAGTGCGAAACAGTCGAACGAGAACATTCCGCAGATTTCCTTCTCGGCTGACTGGAAAAATCTTGCCGAGAGTGTCGAGCAATCGAGGAACAGCCCCCCGCTTCTTTGGCGGTGCTGGTAGCGACTTGAAAAAATAGAAACCACTCTTGGGGGCGAAATTGAACTCCTGCTCCAGTTCTTCCCAACGGGAACTCAGCACTTCCGACCGTCGGATGATCCAACGAACGTGATCCGCCTGGTGGTCCCCGCCGAGATAGGCTCCGGAATAACCGAGGCCGCGAAGAACCGCCACCATCCGCGCTGCTCGTTCGAGGCGGGTAACCCTTCCTGCGTCGGCTCCTTTCACTTCCGAGCGAACGCGCTCCAAGAGTTCCGGCGAAACCCAGCAGCCCGGCGGTTCTGCTTTGGACATTTTTTCCGCCGCCTTCCCGCTCAAAACATACACATTGCCTAGCACCGGGCGACGGATTCCGCGCTCGTCCACGTATTGTTTCAACTCGCGGAATTTCCGCATGTCATAACCGAGCTGGGTGATGATGCAGTCCGCGCCCGCTGCGATTTTTTTCCGAAGTTTCAGATATTGGTAAGCGCAATCCGGTTCGGTGTATTTGAAAGGCGAGACAGCGACGGAAATCCAGAATTGCATTCCACGCTGGCGCGCTTCATCAATCAAGCGCACGAGTTGCACAGAGTCGAGGTCATACAAAGCTTCGGGAGGCTGCGCAGTAGTGGTCTTAGGATAATCGCCGGTCAGCGCGAGGACATTTTCGATGCCCAGCGCATGGAGATCTTCGAGCGTGTGCCAAGCGGAGAACCGGTCGCGGCCAACACAAGTCAGGTGAATGTTAGGAATGAGCCCGCGCGCCCTCGCCGCGGTGCCGACCCGTACAGGATCGTGTCCAAGCGCGCCGCCCGCGTAACTCGTGATGCTGCCCGCAACGACACCGGGCACTTGCGCGAGATTGGAAGCCACTTCGAGCAGGCGCGCTTCGCGCGCCAGGCGACTGGCTACCAACTCGACGACGTAGCAGAATCGCCCGGCGCTCAAAGATTCCCGAAGTGGATTGGCAGTAGTCACATCAGTGCTTCAATTCCTTGCGAACCAAACGCGCGCCTTCCACCAAGGCCGATAGTTTTGCGAAAGCGACGTCGCGCGAGAGATGCAGCAAACCGCAATCGGGCAGAACGAATAGGCGCTCCGCAGGAATTACTTCCAACGCTTTTCGGATGCGTTCGGCAACTTGAAGCGGAGTTTCCACGGCTTGGGTCTTGACATCAATCACACCAACGCCCAATTCGAACCGCGGCGGGAGTTCGCGAAATATTTCGAGGTCCTCGCCGCCGCGCCGCGCAAATTCCAATGTGAGCTGCTGGACGTGCGCATCAAGAATTCCAGGAAGCAAATACTTGTAGCTTCCTTCCCAGGATGGCTTTCCATAGCGATTGCCGTAGCAGATGTGAACGGCGATTTTGGCGTCGACTCCATCGACGAGCAAATTGAGCGCTTTGATACCCCACTCCAAATCCTCGGGAAATCCGGAAAAGTAGGGCTCATCAATCTGGATAAAATGTGCGCCGGCCTTCGCGATGGCTTTCAGCTCGGGGTTCATCACGCGGGCAAGGTCCATAGCGAACTCCTGCTCGCTCGGATAGTGCTCGTTGCGGATGCGCTTGGAAAGGGTGTGAGGCCCGGTGACGCAAAATTTTGCTTCGCTGTCTGTATTCGCACGCAGAAATTTGAAATCCTCCACCAACCCTAGCGGCCCTGCGGGAAGTTGGCCTTGTACTTTGCTGTCGTAAAAATCGTAATGAAACTTCTTTGTGGCATGATCGATCTGCACGCCGGGAAGGCGTTCGGCAAAGTAATCGATCATATTGTCGCGGCGCAGTTCGCCATCGGAGATGATGTCGAGGCCGGCCATCTCCTGATCCTTGATGGCGGCTTTCACAGCCGTGTCGTGAATCTCGTCCAGGTCGCGGCGGCTGATGCGCCGCGCGTAGTATTCGGTCTTGAGCCGCTCGAGCCAGCCCGGCATCGAATAGCTGCCCACCACCGTCGTCGGAAGAATTGGAAGTGCCATCAGCTCTACTCCCGCTGCGTCGTGTAGAGAATGGATGTGCGTGAACCTGGCCGATAATGAAACGGCGCGAAGTGCACGTCATATCCCGCGCGTTCGCCGACTTCGCGCAGCAACGCGCCATTCACCCAATTCACAATCGAGCCGTCCAGTTTTCCCGGCCCATGAAAACCCAGCCGATACTCATTGAAGTTGGTCACAAAAATATCCTGCACCTGCAGAAAGCCGCGTGGGTGTAGCAGCGGGACCGTGTTTTGAAAACTCTCCAGCGCACCCGAACTCATGTGGAAACGAACGTCGCTCGGCGCTCCTTCGAGCGCTTCTTCCAACTGTTCCTGATGCAGCCCGCTCGGCAGCGCCACATCCGGCAAGTCTTCCAGGCTCACCAGCCGCTCTTCGAGGCGCATGGCCTGCCAGATTTCCTGCCAGAACTCCAGTCCGCGCTTGCGGTCGGTGAGATAGTCGGGTCCCCCCTCGAGCAAACGGTTCACGGTTCGCGGAATGTCAGCGATAGCTATCCCCAATTTCTCGCTGATTCCCCGCGCATCGGCCGCGGGAACATACGCGCGCACCTGCACCGCGTACAGCCGCCCTTCTCTCCGCGCGAACTCTTCATCAGGCAAGTTGTCATACACATTCGTCAGATGAATATGCAAAATCTTGTGCCGCAGAAACGCCAGGTTTTTCAGCGGATTCAATGCATCCAAAACGACGAAGCTGCACAGGTCGATATGGTTGTTTACCGCGGGACGCGACCGCTCGAGCGTCGCCAGCGAGTAGTCTCCCAGCAGAAATCTAAGCCGCGGATAGTATTTCGTACCCCGCTCGACATCGAGCACGCGGAAACGGTCCATCCACAAACCCGCGCGCCTTCCCATCCCCACCCCAATTTCCAGGACAAAAATCTCTTCCGGCAATTGCTTGCGGTTCTCCAAGTCCCGCAGCAGCGTCCAAAAATCCGCCACGCAATCGGCCACAGCGGCGGGATGATTTGCGTCCGATTTTCCTCCCGGCAACGCCTGCTCGTAGCCGCGCCCGGTGAATTCTTCCCAATCCGCCAAGCGGTGCCAGTACAACCGGTTGAATCCCCACGCGATGCTTTCGCGAAACGGTCGGAAATCTTCCAGAAACACGACATCCTGAAGCGGAGCAGCCGCCTCATCTCCTGTCAGCATCGTGCGCAAAATCGCGTCGCGCAGAGCGCCCGGCGTGACCTGCCGCATGTCAATGTGCACTTCCAGCGGTGAACTTTCTCCACGTGGGTTCTTTGTGGCTGTCATCGCCATCACGCATTCCCGAAAATTCTGCCGGTACTGGATCCAATCCAAATGCACGCGCAAGCGCGCAAATTGTTCCCGCTCGAGCCGGCCCTCCTCCAGCAGTGCATACAGCGTGTCCACGACTTCCTGCGTGGTGCTCGCGACGGGCTTCCGGTGCAAATGGTTCAGTTGCAGAATCATGTTCTACGAGTCGCCCAACAGCCCCCGTCCTGTGCTCCACCTACGCCGCGCGCGTTCCCGCTATACGGTCGCTGCTTGCTTCGCCACCACCGATTTCACCGCCGCCACAATTTTTTCTTCATTCGGCAATACGTAGCTTTCAAGCGGCTCGCTGAACGGAATCGACGTATCCAGCGCCGTCACCAATTTGACAGGCGCCTTAAGCGCATTAAGTCCGTGCTCCGCCATCTCCGCCGCAATAATCGCCACTGCCGACGCATGCCGCGTTGCCTGGTCCACCAGCACTAGCCGCCCGGTTTTCTTGACTGACTTCAGAATCGTGTCCACGTCCAGCGGCGTCAGCGTTCGCGGATCAATCACTTCCGCACTGATTCCCTGCTGCGCGAGCAGTTCCGCCGCGGCCAGCGATTTCTTCACCATCCATCCCGTCGCAACAATCGTCACGTCCGTCCCTGCGCGCTTGATGTCCGCAACTCCAAACGGCACGACGTACTCGCCCTCCGGCACCGGTCCTTTGTCCAGTGTCAGCATGTAGTGATGCAAATACGCGACCGGGTTGTCGTCGCGAATCGCTGCCGCCATCAGTCCTTTTGCGTCCGCCGCCGTCGACGGCAGCGCAATCTTCAATCCCGGTACGCCCATCATCGTGTGGTACACGCAATTCGAGTGTTGCCCCGCCCAGCCCGCCGCAAATCCATAGCCTGCCTTGAACACCAGCGGCACTTTCACCTGCCCGCCGGACATGTAGCGCAGCCGCGGCGCTTCGTTGATCAGCTCATCGAACGCCACCAGCATGAACTCGCTCATCCACAATTCCACGATGGGACGCAACCCGGTCATTGCTGCGCCGACGGCAACGCCCATTTCCGCCGTTTCTGAGATAGGCGCAATTCGCACGCGTTTTTTCCCAAACTTGCGCAAGAACGGATCGCGCTCCGTCATCGCCAGGTTCTGGCCGTAGAACACGACGCTCGAGTCGCGTTCCATTTCTTCCATGATGGCCGTGGCAATCGCTTCGCCGTACATCATCTCGCGCGCCATAGTTCCTCCTCTCTACGCGTACACGTGCTTGACCGCCTCCGCACCTACAGGAGGCGGACTGGCCAGCGCGAAATGCACGGCATCTTCCATTTCCGCTTGTGCTTTCTCGTCGATTTTTTTCGCGTCTGCTGGTCTCAAGACGCCCTTGCGCGCCAGCGCGGTCCGGAATCGCGGAATGGGATCATTTTTCACCGCCGCCGCAAACTCGGACTTCTTTCCATACACTTCCACGGCTTCGTGCTCGGGGAATTGCGTCGGCACCGGCGGAACCGTAATCGCGTTGCCATGCGCGCTCAAACGGTAGAATTTCGCTTCAATCAAACTTGGTCCCTTCCCACTCCTCGCGCGCTCGGCCGCCTTTTGCACGGCAGCATACACTTTCAGCGGATCCGTGCCATCCACGGTCACGCCCGGAATGCTGAACGCCTCCGCCTTTTTCGACAGCGGCTCGCCCGCGATGTAATTCGCGTCTTCCAGGCTGATGTGCGTGTAAGCCTGGTAGTGATTGTTCTCGAGAATATAGACGATGGGCAGCTTCCAGACCGCGGCCAGATTCAACGATTCGAAGAATGCTCCTTGCTTCGTCGAACCATCGCCGAAAAAGCAGTACACGATTTGCTTCGTTCCCTTCACTTGCGCGGTCAGCGCTGCTCCCGTGGCGTGCGTGATGGCCTGCCCGATGATCCCCGAAGTGCCAGGGAAATGATGTTCGGGGTCGGCGAGATGCATTGAACCTCCAAAGCCACCGCAAAGGCCGTCTTTTCGCCCGTAAATTTCCGCCATCATTTTTCGCGGCGAAGTTCCCAGCGCCAGCGGATAGCCGTGGCAGCGATAGCTCGGCATCGCCAGATCGTTTTTTTCGCGCGTCGCCAGCGCGCCGACGATCGTGGCTTCGGCGCCATCGCCCAAATGCGTGTGGCCGCGAATCACGCCAGGATGCTCGACAAACGTGCGCTTCACGCGCGTCTCGAACTCCCGGATGCGCACCATCTGCGTGTACATCCAGATCAATTGGTTCTTTGTCAGCGCTTTCTTGGCCATCGCACTTCTCCTTGCTTCAAAACTCTGGCAGAGCTTCTCCCTTTTCTCCGATACAGCCAAGCGGATCGCCCACGGGCACTTCCGCATCCACCGCCGCGACAATTTTCAGCAGCACGCCCGCCGCCGGCGAATCCAGTTCGTAGTTCACCTTGTCGGTCTCCAGCTCGACGATGGGCTCGCCTTGCTTAATCTTACTGCCTTCTTTTTTAAACCAGCGCACCACGCGCGCCTTCGTCGTCGGAATCCCGCCCGACTTTGGTACCCGCAGGACCGTAACGATTTCAGCCTCCTTGCCGCATTCGCTCAGTTCACGGCGCGATCTGCTTTGGACCAGTAGCGGCTGCGAATGGTCTTTTTGTCCGTCTTGGCCGCGGGCGTTTTGGGAATTTCGGGCCAGAATTCCACGGACTTTGGCGACTTCACGCTTCCCAGCCGCGCTTTGCAATGAGCGATGACTTCTTCCTCAACAAGCGAATCCCCTTCGCGTAAAGCCACGATGGCCTTCACAGCCTCGCCCCATTTATCATCCGGCACGCCAATCACCGCGCAATCGCGAACCTGATGCAGCTCCATTACACACGATTCCACTTCCGCGCAGTACACGTTGAAGCCGCCGGTGATGATCATGTCTTTCTTGCGGTCCACGATATAGAAAAATCCGTCTTCGTCCCGGTAGCCCACGTCCCCCGTGTGATGCCAACCAAACGTTCGGATTTCCGCGGTGGCCTCGGGCAAGTTGTAATAACCCGCAGAGACCAATGCTCCGCGCGCCACAATCTCTCCGGTTTTATGCGGCGGTAAGAGATTTCCCGCGTCATCCATGATGGCCAACCGCACCGCCGGAGTTGCTTTTCCGCAACTGCGCAATCTCTCCGGATGCTCTCCCGCTGCGGCCGCTGCCACCGTTTTGGTGTCCAGATAGGTCATGTACATCGGCGCTTCCGTTTGCCCGTAAGACTGACAAATGCAGGGGCCAAAAACCTCGACAGCTTTTCTCAGCTTGTCTGGCGAGACCGGCGCAGCGGCAAGCAGCATTCTTCGCAAGCTCGAATAGTCGAACTCTCGCAATCGCTGATGCGCGAGCATCCCATAGAGCGCAGTAGGTGGAAGAAACATGTGCGTGACGCGGTAGCGCTCGATGTTTTGCAGCACTTCCAGCGCATCAAACGCCGGCATCACGACGTTCGTTGCGCTCATGGCGAACATCGCGAAGGCTACTACCCCCGCAGCGTGCGAAAGAGGGGCGGTGCTCAGGCAGACCGGGGGGATGTCGTCGCAGCGCAAGCACAAATTCGCCGTTTCCACCATCGTGCCCCAGGAAAGGCTCGTCACCATCACGCCTTTGGCCGGTCCAGTCGTTCCACCGGTAGGCACGAGTCCCGCCAGCCGCTCGAGATTCCCGCGCGGATCACCCCAGTCGATTCCTTCGCCTTCGCTGCCTTGCGCAGTGAACCTTTGCAGTGAAGGATCGCCGTCCGTTTCCGCGTCCAGGCAGATGAAGTGCTTCAGTGAAGGCACAGACGCCTTCATCTCGCGAACTTGCTCGCGAAAGCTGCTGTGATAAAAAAGCCAGGACGTCCCGGAATAATTGAGAAACTGCACGTTGGCATCCAGCGCGTTGCGGTGATTCACCGGAACCCACACGCCGCCAGCGCGCATCATGCCCAGCATGCATAGCAGGATTCGAGCATCGTTGGGAGAAAAAATAGCCACCCGCTCTTCGCCACGCAACCCTCGCGCCCACATGGCGCGCGCGATTTTGTGACTGGCTTCCTGTGTCTCACGATAGGAGTATTGCGTGGCGCGATCGTTGATCGCGATGCGGTCGGGAAACGCTTCCGCGCCTTTGTCGAAATAGTCGATGGCCCGCATTGCCCCGCTCTTCAGGAACTAAGTTTGGCCCGCGAAAGGCCGAAAGTCTCGAGCGCCTGAAGCAGTTCGCGATGGCCGAACGCTTCGCACGGCGACGCAAACCCTACCTTGCGGGGCGCAGCGTAGGCCAGATGATGCGCCGCAAACGCCTGCACTAGGCCCGTCTGGCGGTAGGCGCAAGTGCCGAACATAGTACATTGCACCGAGTTCATGCTGCCGCGGCCCAGAACAACATCAATCGTTCGGTGTATTCGCGTGTTTTCGCGCGGCGGCGTTCCCGCCTGCACAGAGTTCGCCATTTCCGCGAGTTGCCGCTCCTGCTCCTGCTTGGGCAACGGGCGAATTTTTTCCTCGAAGTGTTTTTCCGTCGCTGCCACGGTTTCCATGATTTGCCGGTCCAGCAGCCCGCCGAGCGTTTTCACATTTGCGATTTGCGGATGATCTTTGAACCAGACGGGATGAGGAAAACCGCCCCAAGGCAGCGCAAGCTGCGTCTGGATGCAGCCCGGCGCAACTACTTCGTAGGCTTTTGCGCGCGGCCACGGCATGTACCGGTTTTGCTCCAGGTAGCACGCCTCGGTTGGAATCACCGCGAAGATCGTTTGGGTCGAGCCGAAGGTCGGCATCCCTTTGAACATCGAGAGAATTTCCAGCGTGTCGATTCCGCCTGCGTCCAGGCAGAGTCGCGCCGCAATGTCGCTTGCCGTTGACATGTACGCCGTCGCAGGCGCTGCCACCAGTCCTTTGTCCGCGAACTTCGCTCCCCAGTTTTCCGCCACTTGACGGACCCAGGCTTGCTCGCCGCTGATGTCAATATAGTGGCAGCCCGCCCTCCAGCAGGCCTCGATTACCGCCGGTCCGTAATAAATCAGCGGCCCAACCGTGTTGCAGACAACTTTTGCACCGGCGAACAGTCTCGTGAGCTCATCCACGGTGCCGTGGACTTCCACAACTTCGTAATCCGCAGTTTCAATTCCCGGGACGTAACTCAGGACTTCCTGCAGTTTCTTGACGTTTCTGCCCGCAGCGATGAACGGGACGGTGTATTCCCGGAGAAACTCCACGATGAGGCGGCCAGAAAAGCCACTTGCCCCATAAACCACTACTGGTCTTTTGCTCATGGCACTTTGCTCCCCTCGCGGGCTGTCGCTCGGTCATCAGTTTTTGCTGGCCAAGGGCTCGATATTAGGCTAAAGTTTCTTTTTTGCTAGTAGGCACCTTTTTGGTACCTAGGTTCAGGAGAGCCCCTTATATGGATGCCTTCCATTGTCCCGTCACTCTCACTACCCGCATCATCGGCGGCAAGTGGAAGCCATCGATTTTGTTCTATCTCGAAGGCAGGATCCGCCGCTTTAACGAACTGAAAAGACTCCTCGCCGGGCCGACCAAAAAGATGCTGACGCAGCAATTGCGCGAACTCGAGCGCGACGGCTTGGTCTACCGCAAGGTCTACGCGGAGGTGCCTCCCCGCGTCGAGTATTCCATGACCCAGCACGGCGAAAGCCTTCGGCCGATCCTCCGCCTTATGTCCGCCTGGGGCAAGAAACATCGCGCCAGGTATTCCGCAAGCCCAAATTAAAGCGCTTCTCCTGCTCTCCCCCCAAAATCGCAATCGGCCGCAGTATCCCTTCAATCGGCCATTGCCTCCCTCACCTCGCCATGCCCTTCTCGCACTCGATACGTTTCTTTGAGCAGCAGTGCGACGACAAAAAGCAGCGCCGCCCCTCCCGCTGAGATCCACAGCGTGCTTCCTAGCCCGTGAGCCTGCGCCACTCTCCCCGCGAGAATGGGCGCAACCGTTGCTCCTAGAATTTCCGCGGTCAATGTCGCTAGCCCGATAGCCGTGGCGGTGAATTGCGGTGGCACGCTTTCTGTGGGCACGAGCACCAGGATCAGCGCTCCAATTCCCTGCCCCGCATTCGTCAGAAATACGATGGTTGCCAGGATCCACGGGTAGCCGTAAAGCGGCGAAATGAGGAATGCCAGCGGCACCATGGCGCTCATCACCGCCATGATCATTAAGACCGGCTTGCGCCCGATGCGGTCGGACAACGTGGGAAAGAGTAGAGCGAGAAAGAAACTGCCCAAACCGCTAGCACCCATCAAAAAGCCGGCTTTCGTGGGCGTCTGATGCGCCACTTCCGTGATGTACAGCGGCGCAAAGATTTGGTGGAGAAACAGCCAGGTCAAAAATCCGACTGCGCCTGCGCAGCACAGCCACATATTCCGGTAACGCAGCACCGAGAGAAAATCCCCCACTTTAACTGCTTGCCCGTGCGCGCTTGGCACATTTCGCCGTTCCGGCTCTTTGACGAACTTCCAGATCAGCACACCCAGCACGAATCCCGGCAAGCCGGACACGAAAAACGCCCATCTCCATCCTAGTTGCGCTGCCACTTGCGTCGTCAACACGGGTGCGACTGCCAAACCTACCAGGGCCGCAGCGCTCACCACGATTCCAATATTCCGCCCTCGTCGCGAGGGCGGAGAAGATTCTTCAATGAGCGCTGTCATGATTGACCACGCTGGTCCCTCCGCAATTCCTAAGAGCGCGCGCACCAGCAACAACTGCTGGAAGTTGTGTGTGATTCCAGAAATCCACGAAAGTAGCGAGAAAAGAAAGACCACGGGCACAAGGATTGGCTTTCGTCCGATGCGATCCGATAATACGCCGAAGAACAGCGTCGACACGGCCCAGGTGACCGCCACGGCCGATCCCAGCAAACCGACTTGCTGCGCGCTCAAGTGGAATTCCGGAACGAAATAGGGCGCTAGGTAGTGCTGCGAAGTACGGTCGAGAAACACCGTGCCCCACGTAAAAAACAGAATCGCCAACAGCGTGTTTTCGTACCGTTTCGGTTGGTCCATGGCTCTCCCGGCCGCTCTGCGCCAATCGACTCGAAAGATCGAAATTCTCAGTTCGCTTTATGTAATTTCGCTGGCGGTTCGCATGTGCTCAGCGCAAAAATCCGCACAGTTCCACCGCAGCAGCCCGCAATTGATGGAGAAATCGCGTTTGCAATTCTTGAATGGAAACGCGCTGCGCGTGCACACCCACGTTCAGCGCCGCCACAACCTGCCCCGTCGAATTTCGAATCGGCACCGCTACTGCCCGCAATCCGTGCTCCAATTCCTGATCGACAATGGAATACCCGTTGCGCTGCACCATTTTCAGAATCTGCCGCAGCTTTTCCACGCCCACCACCGTTCGTTCCGTGAATCGCCGAAACTCGATTCGCGACAATATCTCCTCCGCCTCCGCCGGCGGCAGGTACGCCAACAAAACCCGCCCCATCGTCGTGCAATACGCTGGCAGGCGGCTGCCCACTCCCAAGTCGATCGACATGATGCGCGTAACATTCGCTCGCGCAATATAGACGATCTCCGTTTCGTCTAGCGTCGCAATCGAACACGACTCCCGCAGAATCCGACTGACGTGATCCAGAATCGGTTGCGCCGCTGCCGCCAGGGGCATGGACGAAATGTACGAATGTCCCAGCGTCAGCACGCGCGGCCGCAAATAGTAATGCCGGTTGTCGTCCGTTCCTGCGAAGCTTAGTTTCACCAGCGTGTACAGGCAGCGCCGCACCGCCGCCCGTGAAAATCCCGTCTGCGCGCTGATTTGCGAAATCGTCAGCTCGCGTCTCGCTTGCGAAAATGCTTGAATCACCGCCAGTCCGCGAGCGAGCGACGTCATGAAATTCGGGTCGCCTTCCATCTCCCGCATCGGCGCAGTTTGAGGTTGTGTCGCCTCCAACAAAGCCGCAGGCGTCGACGCCGTTCGCGCCTGTTTTCTGGCGACGGCGTTCAAGTCCTGTTTTCTTGCGACCGTGCTCGACGCCTGTTTTCTTGCCGTTGCGTTCGAATCGATCTCTGGCATGGTTTCCTTCTGGCTTAGTTTTCCTTTTGCTTGTTTCTCCTGTTACGGAGCTTGGTTCCTGCTGCATTAGGTTCCCTCTCGGGAACCGCCCGTTCAAAGCGCACAGAGGATACACCTAAATGAGCGATAGGCGCACAGGTTTTCGATAATCGCCTTGACAGAAATTTCCGGGGGGCATAGATTGCGCGTGCACGGGGCGCAGATTGCGCGCGGCAGTACGCTCTGGAAAAATTCTCAGGTACCTCTCGCTCCAGGGGACAAGGGGAAAAACAAGTGGCAAACATTGCGGGCTACCGGCGGCCCTATCCCGGGACGCAACCAAATCACCTTCATCCACCGTACGTTTCTTCGATCAAGCGGGCGCCCCTAAAACCGCTCGTTCCTATTCCGCACACGCTCACGGAAATTACCGGCCCCCAATTTGGGAAAGAATCGGTCGATTCCAAAGCCTGTGATCTTACGAAACAACACTCGGGCGAGCCGCTTGGGGAACGCATCATCGTGAGCGGCCGCGTGCTGGATGAAAATTCGCGGCCGGTTGCACACACGCTCGTGGAAGTCTGGCAAGCCAACGCGGCTGGCCGCTACTTGCACAAAGTCGATCAGCACGACGCTCCGCTCGATCCGAACTTCACGGGCTGCGGACACGTGCTGACCGACGCGGAAGGCCGCTACCGTTTTGTCACCATTCGTCCGGGGGAATATCCGTGGCGCAACCATTACAATGCGTGGCGCCCGGCGCACATTCACTTTTCATTGTTCGGACCTGCTTTTGCGACG
>Ga0187780_10000848_pt1 | contig 22750 bp, 22 predicted proteins | sample 1015_Q2_SP10_20__FD_132429 | JGI IMG/M metagenome (GOLD analysis project Ga0187780, IMG submission 132429) | Tropical peat soil microbial communities from peatlands in Department of Meta, Colombia - 1015_Q2_SP10_20_MG | ecosystem: Environmental > Terrestrial > Soil > Wetlands > Peat | place... | reverse complement strand
GCCAATTTTCTTGGAGGGCGGCGCGGGTGAGAGAGTCCAGGGAGCCCGCGCCGCGTATGGGACGTGTTTCGCTTGTGTAGACCAGCGTTTGCGGCGGGTTATTCCCGTTTTTGATGCTTACCAACCTTTCGACAGATTCGTCACTCTAAAGGGATAATCGGGAATAAAATCCCTCTCTAGGCGGTTGTGTCGAATGAGTGGCTCTGTCCAGGGGAGAAACTCGGAAGTGGCGGACGTGCAGGATCGGGCGCGGTTCGAGCAGATTGTGCTGCCGCACCTGGATGCCGCATTTAACCTCGCGCGGTGGCTGCTGAAGAGCCGCACGGATTCCGAAGACGTCGCACAGGAAGCCCTGTTGCGCGCCTACCGGTTCTTCCGTGGGTTCAACGGCGGTGACGCGCGCGCATGGCTTTTGCAAATCGTACGCAATACCTGTTATACGTGGCTGGAGAAGAATCGCCCTGTGGAATTGATGACCGAATTCGACGAGGAGTTGCATCCGCAATCGAACTCCTCTCCGGAAGCGCTGGCGATCGCCGGAGACAACCGCGAGCGCCTGATTCGCGCTTTGGAGACGTTGCCGCCGCGCTTCCGTGAAGTGCTGGTGCTGCGCGAACTGGAAGGCTGCTCTTATAAGGAAATTGCCACGATTACCGCGATTCCTATCGGAACGGTGATGTCTTCGCTGGCTCGCGCTCGCCAGCGGTTGCAGCGCGCGCTGACGCATGCCTCTGCGCAGGAGGCGTCCCGTGAGCTGTGATTATCCACGGACGGCGCTGCACGGCTATCTGGACGGCGAATTGGACGCCGCGCGTTCGGCGGAGTTCGAGCGCCACTTGGAAATTTGCCGGGAATGCGCGAATAGCCTGGCGACGGAAGAATCGCTGCGCTCGGCGCTGCAACACGCCGGGCTGTATGAACACGCGCCCGCGACGCTGCGCAAGAAAATCCGCGCGGAATTGCACACGGTTTCGTCTTCCTCCGCCGCGCACCGCATTCCGGCGTGGCGCTGGCTGGCGGTTGCGGCAGCGATGGTGATCGTTACGAGCGTTTCCTGGTATGCCTGGCCGAGACTGGGGCCGACTCCGCCTTCCGCGGGGTTTACCGCGGCGGAGATGATTGACGCGCACGTTCGCTCGCTGCAACCGGGCCACTTGACCGATATTGCTTCGACGGATCAGCACACGGTAAAGCCATGGTTCACCGGGAAGCTGGATTACGCGCCGCCCGTGAAGGATTTTAGCGATGAGGGCTTTCCGCTGATTGGTGGACGGCTGGATGCGCTGGCGGGCCGAAACGTTGCGGTCCTGGTCTACACGCGGCGCAAGCACATCATCAACGTTTTTGTTCTGCCCACGAAAGAACCGGACACGCCCATTCACCCGCCGGGGCTGCGGCAGGGCTATCAATGGTTCCACTGGCGCCATCAAGGAATGGAGTACTGCGCGGTTTCAGATGTTTCCGCCTCGGATTTACACGAACTCGCCCAACTGCTTTATCAGTAGCTTTGAGTTTTCAGTAAGGAAGCGAGAGTGGTCATTCTCGGGCCCAAGACTCCCCTAGATGCCATTTGATTGTGTCGCTTGGTTTGGGCTGTACCGGCCGCTGCCTTACTGCTGGGGTTGCTGTTTGGGCGTGCTCTTCACGTAGGCCTTGGGGATTTGTTTGGCGTAGATCAAACGCAACGTCAAGCTCTTCGTCTGTCCCTTGCGGAGATTCACGTTTCTCTGCCACTCGGAAAAAACGCCTTTTCCGGAGGCGCGGACATCGTAGGCATCGGCGTAGAGCTTGGTGATGGTGAAATGCCCGTGAGAATCCGCAAAGACGGCATGCGGAGCGTTTCCGGCGGAAGATTGATAGGAGACGCTGGCATGCGGCACGGGTTTGTCATCCGGTCCGAGGACGACTCCCGTGAGGGTTGCCGTGCCCTTGCTTTGCGGCGCAGCGGAAACGCGGCGCACCGCAACGAGCACGAACAAGAGAATCGCAATAAGAACCGCCAAACGGCTCATTCCGGTCAGCCTCACACACGATTTAGAAGGAGCACAGAAAAAGAACGCGCGCCCGAAAGCCTCGCGCCCGACTCTTTCTGCTCTAACTGTGAGTGTAAACCGGCGAGCGGCAAAGGCATTGCTTTCGCAGGGAAATGTGCCTTGCCGTAACCTGCCATCCCGGACAGGTGTGGCGACAATGATCTAAAGGACTTTCAACCCATCGTGGCTTCGATTTGCAACTCATCGATCATTTTTTCGAGCAGGTCGTTGGCCTTGTCGCGCTGTGCTTCGGTGTCTTGAATTTTCCTACGCAACGTTTCGAGTTGCGTCTCCTGTTCGTCAAGCTGCTTCGTGTAGCGTTGCAGCAGCGCTTTTTCTTCCGCGCTGCCACGCAACGCTTTCATGTTTTCACGCAGGCGTCCTTGGTCCTCCACGATGCGGTCGATGTCCTTCTGCCGGTTCTCCATTTCTTCTTCGAGCTTGGCGACCACCGCCTTTTGCGCGGAGATTTTTCCGAGGGCCTGGGCCATTTCCGGCGTGATTGTCCCCTGCTTCACGAAAAGGCCAATCTGATCGTCAGTCAGATTTGAAAGTTCGTAAGTGGTTGCCAGCGTCCGCACTTCTTCGATCGGAAGCGAGGCCGAAGCTTTTGCGGGCACTTCCATGCGGAAGCGGTACTCGGCAGGCGCCTTTTCTTCCGGATCCGCGGCTCCCTTGGCAAGTGTCCATTCCGGCCGAGCGGGATGCTCGATGACCAGCACGCGCTTTGCATCATCTTGATTTCTAGCGACGTAAAGAGTGCGTTCGTGCAGCTCACTGATTTGCGTGAGTACGCCTTTAAAGATTTTTACGCGGGTGACATGCTGCGGCTGGCTATTTGCGGAGGCTTCCACGAGAAGGCCCAGGTCCGTCGCATAAGACAGCAGGCGCCGCTCGCCCGGTTTGATCGGATCGGTCAGGCCTTCCCCCGCGAAGACTTCGTTTTCCAGGACGCTGAAGCTACCGCCGTCAAAGGTAAGCGGACTGGTGTTCTTTAGCCATAGGCCACGCAACGGGCGGCCTGAGCCGCTAGTGCCGCTCCAGAGAGAGACTTTTTCCGCTTCGATTTCCGTCTGAGCGATGGGCACGAGCGCCGACTGGTTTTTCTTCAGGGTGACGCGGTCCTTGAGTTTGTATTCGAAGAGGTCACCAAGCTCCTGGCCGCTCGCCGCGGCCTCGCCCATGGCTCGCGCTTCTTCCAGACTAGCCATGGGAGGAGTTGGTGGGGGTGCGGGTGACAACTTCGCAAGATATCCGCTTCCAGGGCCACCGGCTCCGGAACCCACGCCCACATGGGGGCGGTTCGCAACGGGGCTCAGCCTATTAACGACGGTCAACCCCGCAGTCGTGGTATCAAGTGACGCGGCGTCCGCAGTCACTTCTACGATTTGATTGCTTCCGCCTACTTGTAATTGCGCATTAAGTTGGTTTTCACCGGGCGAGACGTTCAGCCCTGCAATTTCAGTCCTTTTAAATCCCGAGCGCTCGATCTGGACGCGGTAATTTCCTGCCGCGACGCCTGAAAACGAATACTGGCCGTTGCTTTCCGCGTTGGTCTGCGCAATCACGTTGTTACTGTCATCCATCAAGCGAACAATCGCCCCTGGAACGGCTGCACCAGAAGGATCGGTCACTGTTCCGCTCAGGCGCCCGTTTCCACGCAGCAAAGTGGCGGCGTGCGTTTGCGGAGAAAGCTGCACGCTCTCCGGCAGGGGCACCACTGGCCTACGCCCGTAAAATGGCTCGGAAAGCTGCTGAATGAACGAGTGCGGAGCGCCTGCGACGAGCGACAATTCGACACCGTCCCAGTCCTCACCGACGGTGTTGTCGACGATGGCCCAGCCTTGCAACAACGGTTTTTTATCGGGTTTTGCTGGAAGCACAATCCGGTACGTTGTCTTCCAGATGGGGACTTCACTGATGTAGCTCACATACAAATTGCGTTCGCCGTTCCCAGTCGTGGAAATGGTCATGCGGCGGACATCCTGATCGCGTGAAGAAGCAATCAAGCCGAGATAGCGCCCAACTTCGATCTGCAGATCCTTTTCGGCGATGCGAACGCTGGTGGAAGGATTCAAATCCACGCTGCGCACTTCGCCGCCATCGGTGATTAGCGAAATCTCGTCCGTTTCCACGGTCCAGTTGGTGCCCGTGCGGGTCTTGCGTTCCACGCTGAGCAGTTTGCCGATCAAGGCAGGTCCGGTTCCACTGCGAACTTCCAAACGCGCGCCCCGCAAAGCGCCGAGGAATTCAGCAGTGGTCGGCTTCTCACCTAGGGCGAGGCGAAGCGTTGCGAGCCGGCGGGCTAACGGAGCTTCGGAGTTGTAATCCACTCCGGTGATGCGTCCTCCGGAAAGGTCGAGGACGGTGAGCGACTTCAGGACGTCGTTTAATTGCGCGCTCGTAAAATCGACATGGACGTCCTGGCTGCCGCGAACATGGCCGAGATGCTCAAAATAGCCGACGCCGTTTTTGTAAAGGACGACGCGACGCACAGGAAGCTTTGTAACTCCCGGATTTGAATCACCTGGCGACTCCGCTGCCGCTTGCACGGTTTGCGGTTTGGCATTTGTTTTTTCCTGTGCTGAAGTGAGGTTGCAACATGCAAAGAGACACACTACCGCTAAGAACAGCTTCATAGGCCACCCCCGTCCCGGACAATTTACTTCCTTGTGCATCGAGATGCAGTGTACGTTCCCAGCGTTGTCCGGGTGCATATTTTTCTGGGAAACAGACTGAGCTGCCACTCTGCCCGGCGTTTTGGGCGATGGAGTGCGCCTTTCTGTAAAATACTCGGAGTTCAATTCGTTCTAGGAGTTCCAATGCCACGCTACTTAACACAGCACACGCTCGCCTGCCTGACGCGGCAAGGCGCGGAAGCGCTCGCGCAGCGCATGGGGGCGGGCGGCACGGCGCACGCCGAACGCGTGCTGGTGAACATGCTGGAAGGCAAGATGTTCGTGGAGTTTCGCGCGGAATCGCGCGAAGCGCTGGAGAGCTGGCTCAAGACGGAAGGCATGCATTTTGATTTTCTGGTGCGCATCGAGTGGGAGATGCGCGGGGACACGCTGCAGCCGGCGGAGTGAGCCACTCAAATCCCACCGATAAACTACGCGAGTTAACTTGTCGTCAGGGAGTGACCGGAAAGGCGTTCGAGAACGCGCACGGGAGCGTTCTCCGGCGTCACCATCGCGTCGCGCGGCACGATGAACGTCTGCTCGATGGCAAATTGGCCGGAGAGCACGGCGTGGCTCACCATGTCAGTGAAAACCATCCAGCAGGAGCCGGAAGGGAATTCGTGGCGCGTTTTGGGGCACGACTGCTGAAACTGCACGTTTTCCTTTAGGAAGTGGTGGAAGCGCAGCATGAAATCGTCGTAAGGAGAGCGCGTTGTGATCGGCAGATGCAGTGTTCTGGCAACTTGACGGCCGAGGCGAGCAAGGGAGTGAACTGCTCCGGCACGCTGAGGCTCAGGAGCAGGCATGCCCGCCTGTGCCGCGTATTGTTCGGCAAGGACTTCGAAGGTTTGCCCGGTGAGCCAGACGCGTGGCTTCTCGGGATTGAGATTGGTAAAGAAGCGAAGGATGCGATCGCCGTTGGTGGGGCGCGTCGGGAATGCGTCGGTGTGCAGAAGATCGTTGCGGGCGCGAACGCGCAGATCGCGGCCCTGCTCTTCGAAGGGGCGGAAGCTCGCGTAATCGAGGCGCCAGCGCTCGCGGTATTCGGGGAGGAGATGTGATAAGAATTCGACGACGCGCTGGGAATAGCCGCGCAAGATGGTGTGGACACGTTCCTGAGCCACTTTGTCTTCGCCCCCGAAGCCGGTGAGGCGATCTTCGGCCGGCCGGTAAGCGATGTTTTTGTGGTGGCGCGATTCCGATTTGCGCTGCTGAAGCAAAAATGCGCGCCAATCGTCGGGGAATGCAAAGGGAGTGGCAGGGAAATAAAGAATGTTGCCCAACTCGAGTTGCTCGCAGCACCAGCGGCTGAGCAGGGCGCGATCGCAGGGAGATGCACGCTCTGCGGCGTCTTCGCCGGGAAAGGTGACGAGGCGCGAAAGGCCGCCAACGTTTTCCGGAAATGCCGTTGCTGGTCCTGCCATGTTGGATTCTCCCTAGCAGAACTCTATTCTGGCACGCTTCGGCCAGAATTCTAACTGAGAAGACGGGAGAGAGGAGTAGAATCGTCGCCTGTTAGCTGCTTGGGAGGAGTATGGAGCTGGATCGGCGTCGTACCCCGCGCTATCCGTTCAAAGGGTCGATCGAAATGCGCGAAGGAACATCAGAAGATAAGCGGACTGCGCGCGTGAGCGAACTGAGCTTGAACGGCTGCTTCGTGAGCACAGAGAGCCCGTACCCGATGGGCACTACGCTGACAGTGAAGCTTTTCACGGAAACGGAATTCTTTGAAGGGCAAGCCAGCGTCATCTATATGCAGGAAAATCGCGGCATGGGGCTGATGTTTAAAGAAACGAAACCGTATTACTTGATGGTGCTCCGGAAATGGCTGCTGGCGGCGATGACGGCAAAGAAAGAGAGCCCGGGTTAGGCCGTGTCGGGCCGGTATTTTCCGCCGCGCGGGCTAATGGGCGGGCCGGTCGGTAACCATTTCGGGATGTTGCTGGCGGAACGTCTCCGCAATGTAACAGTTCCAGCAAACGGGCCAGTGCGAAGCCATCGTCTGTTTCAGGTTTTCCAGCGGCACTTCGCTCCACAAAACGGTTTTGCGGTCCTTGTCGATCAAAGCGGGCGGATGATCGTGCCAGTGAATCTCTCCGAACGGCTTGTGACAATACGCGCAGGATTTCCCCACGTACCAATCATTGACAATGTGCGAGACGAGGCAAGCTTCCGGAGCTTCCTTGATCTGGGAGAGGCACTCCTGTCCGCAGCCGGCTTTCTCGGGCCAGCGCGAACAGTCGCTTAAATTGAGATGAGGCGCGTGAATGGCCGATTCCACAGCAGCCTTTCCGGCGGCCACGCTCACTGCGGCCGGCTGATGATTCTCCGGGCAGGTAATGATTCTCTTTCCCCGATACTTCAAATACGTGCGCAGGGAGCGCCCGACCTCGAAAATCACTCCCACAAAGAGAGCCGCCGCAAGAACTAGGAGGATGTAAATCATGTCGCGCTCCTTCCCGATTTGGAAAACTTCGGGCGCGCCCAGGGGCACGCTGGGAAATGAATGAGGCCCCGTAGGCCTGGCCATTTCCATGCAGTACTTGTCTAGCTCTCTTTGAGCACAGGACGCAGTGACAGGGGTCACTGAAGGGAGTGACATAGTTCCCGGCGGCGCTCTTACTGCTCCACGTTGAAACCACAGGGCGCTACGTGAGCATTGTGTCTATCATCGTGACGTCGATCACCAATCAAGGTGACCGAGGGTTAATGCAAAATCTCGTTGATCCTGGCATCCTCAGAGCAGGATCATTGGTGAGCGAGATTAGAGTGGGTCGTTCGTGAGCCGCCGTTTGTGGCGAAGCTTGTGCTGAGAAGAGGGAATCTCCCAGGCCCGCGGGCTACGGCGGGTGTAAGGCGACAAGAATGTCGGACCATTTTGTTCTCGGCAGGGATCACCTTCAAGGCCTTTTCGACGCTCTGAAGGCGCGCGGTTACCAGGTTCTTGGTCCAACCTTGCGCGATGGCGCGATTGTTTACGATGAACTGAATTCTGCGGATGAACTGCCGGTTGGGTGGACTGATGAACAAAACGGCGGCACCTACCGGTTGAAAAAGCGGAATGACCGGGCTTGCTTCGGCTACGTCGTGGGGCCGCACTCCTGGAAGCGATTTCTATATCCGCCGGCGGTGCGGTTGTGGCAAGCCACCCGGAACGGCAAAGGCTTCCAAATCCTCGAAGATAAACCGGCAAAGAAGAAGATGGCGTTCATTGGTGTTCGCGCCTGCGAACTCCACGCCATGGCGATTCAGGACAAGGTGTTTCTGGGCGGTCCGGCCCTGGATTGCCACTATCAAGCGAGGCGCGACGGGATCTTTGTGCTGGCAGTGAATTGCGGACAGGCAGGGAATACCTGCTTTTGCTCGTCGATGGGCACTGGGCCGAAGGCAGATTCGGGCTTCGATCTGGCACTTACGGAAATTCTGGAAGGCGACGAGCATTACTTTGTTGCGGAAATGGGCACGGAACTGGGGCGCGAAGTTCTCAGCGGAATCCCGCAAAAAGCAGCAAGCGCAGCCCAGGTCGAGAGAGCAAAAGCGATTCACGCCGCGACGGCCACGCAAATGGGCCGCAGCATGGACACCACGGGAATCAAAGAGCTGCTCTACGCGAACTCAGAACATCCCAGATGGGAAGAAGTTGCCGCGCGGTGTTTAACTTGCGCCAACTGCACGATGGTGTGTCCCACCTGCTTTTGTTCGACGGTCGAGGATGTGACGGATTTGACTGGAGAACACGCCGAGCGGTGGCGCAAGTGGGATTCCTGCTTCACTACGGATTTTTCCTACATTCATGGCGGAAGCGTGCGCGCCACGGCAAAATCACGTTACCGGCAGTGGATGACCCATAAGCTGGGCACCTGGATCGATCAGTTCGGCAGCTCCGGTTGCGTTGGCTGTGGCCGCTGCATTACCTGGTGTCCCGTGGGAATCGACATTACCGAGGAAGTGCGCGCCATTCGCGGGGGAGTGTCGCCCGTCGGCGCCGGCAATTCCGGAAAGGAGCGGCATGATACAAACACTTGAGGGAATCGTCAGCGAACATCCGTTCTTCAAGGGACTGGAGGAGCAGTACATCAAGCTCGTTGCCGGATGCGCCAAGAACGTGCGTTTTGACGAGGGGCAGATTATTTTTCGCGAAGGCGATGCAGCGGATCAGTTCTATTTCATTCGCGAAGGGCTCGTGGCTGTGGAATTGATGATTCCGCACCGCGGTTTTACGACGTTGCAAACCGTTGGCGAAGGCGATGTGTTGGGCTGGTCCTGGCTGATGCCGCCCTACCGGTGGCGCTTTGGCGCGCGCACCTTGCAGCCCACCCGGGCGCTGGCTTTCGACGGCAAATGCCTTCGCACCAAGTGCGACGAGGACCACGATCTCGGTTATGAGCTTCTGAAGCGCTTTACGTTTGTAGTTACCGAGCGATTGGAAGCGACCCGATTGCAACTCTTGGATCTTTATGGCGCCCCAGCTTGAAAATTCGATCGCCGCAAGGACCGGCGCGGACCCAATGGTCCCGGAGATTTACTGCATTCAGAGGCTCCGGCACGAGACGGACGATACCTTCACGATCGAACTCGCTACCGTGAATGGCAATGGAGGGTTTTCGTTTCTCCCGGGCCAGTTCAACATGATCTATGTCTTTGGAGTGGGTGAAGTCCCCATCTCCATCAGCAGCGATCCGCAGAACGTGAAAACGTTTGAACACACCACCCGCATCGTCGGCGCGGTGACGCGCAGTATGGGCCATTTGAAGAAGGGTGATTTTCTCGGGGTACGTGGGCCGTACGGGACGCATTGGCCCGTCGAGCAAGCTGAGGGTCGCGACGTCATCATCGTTACTGGCGGAATTGGCCTCGCTCCCTTGAGGCCAGCTCTCTACTACTTGATGGCGCACCGCGAGAAATACCACAAGATTGTTTTGCTGTACGGCGCGCGCACCCCCGAAGACATTCTCTACCGGCGCGAACTGGAACGCTGGCGCAGCAAGTTTGACCTGGAGATTCAAGTCACTGTAGATCGGGGAACCCGCGGCTGGCGCGGCAATGTTGGTGTAGTGACGACCATGATCGGCCGCTCGCCGTTCGATTCCACCAACGCCGTGGCCATGGCCTGCGGCCCGGAAGTGATGATGCGGTTCGCTGTTATGGAATTTCAGCGCCGCGGCCTTTCCACGCAGGACATTTTTCTTTCGATGGAACGCAACATGAAGTGCGCTATCGGATTCTGCGGGCACTGCCAGTATGGCCCGGCATTTATTTGCAAGGACGGCCCGGTGTTTAGGTTCAACCGCATCGAACCGATTTTTGGCAAAGCGGAGATTTAGCATGGCTGCGCGGCACAAACCCAAACTGGCCGTCTGGAAATTCGCTTCCTGCGATGGTTGCCAACTCAGTTTGCTGGACTGCGAGGACGAGCTGCTGGCCGTTGCCGGAGCCGTGGAAATCGCCAATTTTGCGGAAGCCACGCGCGCGGTAGTCAAAGGCCCTTATGATTTGTCTTTGGTTGAAGGTTCAATCACCACGCCCCACGACGAAGAACGCATTCATGCCGTGCGCCGGGCCTCCAAGTACCTCGTGACTATCGGCGCGTGCGCGACCGCAGGCGGCATCCAGGCGTTGCGCAATTTCAAAGACGTGAAGGAATTCACGTCCATCGTCTACGCGCGGCCGCAGTACATTGAAACACTGAATAAATCCACGCCCATTGCCGATCACGTTTACGTGGATTTCGAATTGCGTGGCTGCCCCATCAACAAATACCAGTTGGTGGAAGTCATCTCGGCGTTCTTGAACAAGCGGAAACCGAATACGCCCGCCTATGGCGTCTGCATGGAATGCAAACGTCAGGGCACGGTTTGCGTCATGGTCGCCAACGGCACGCCGTGCCTCGGGCCGGTAACACAGGCCGGCTGCGGAGCGATCTGCCCCGGATACACTCGCGGCTGCTACGGATGCTTTGGCCCGAAGCAAACACCGAATACGAAAGCGCTCAGCGCGTGGTGGCGCGGCCTGGGCGTCCCTGAAACGGACCTCGTGCGCGCCTTCCGCAGTTTCAACGCCTACGCCGATCCTTTCCGGAAAGAAAGCGAATCCCATGAAGTCTAAGACCATCAAAGTCGACGTCCTGGCGCGCGTCGAAGGCGAAGGCGCTATGAGCGTGAAGATTCAGGGGCGGCGCGTGACCGACGTGAAGCTGCGCATCTTCGAGCCGCCGCGCTTCTTCGAAGCTTTTTTGCGCGGGCGCAAATTCTATGAGGCTCCGGATATTACCGCGCGCATCTGCGGCATCTGCCCGGTTGCCTATCAGATGAGCGCGTGCCACGCGATGGAAGATGCGTTTGGCTTGAAGGTGGAAGGGCAGCTGCGCGAGCTGCGCCGCTTGCTTTATTGCGGCGAATGGATCGAAAGTCATGCGCTGCATGTCTACATGCTGCACGCGCCTGATTTTCTTGGCTACGAAGATAGCATCCAAATGGCCAAGGATCACCGCGAAACCGTCGAGCGCGGCCTGTTCCTGAAGAAGACCGGCAACGCGATTGTCAATCTGCTGGGAGGCCGGGAAATCCATCCCATCAACGTGCGCGTGGGCGGTTTTTACAAGATTCCTGCGAAGCGGGAATTTGCGGCTCTGGCGGAAGATCTGAAATCGGCGCGCGATGTCGCCATCGAAACCGTGAAATGGGTTGCGAAGTTTCCTTTTCCAGCATTCGAACGCGATTACGAATTCGTCGCGCTCCGCCATCCTGGAGAGTACCCGTTCAATGAAGGCCGGCTGGTTTCCAGCCGTGGCCTGGATATCGGCATTCGCGAATACGATCAGCATTTTGCCGAAGAACATCTGGCCCATTCGAACGCGCTGCATTCCGTGCTGAAGGATCGGGGGCCCTATTTCGTCGGCCCGCTGGCCCGGTATAACCTCAATTTTGACCGGCTTTCTCCTCTGGCACAGGAAACCGCGCGTGCTTCGGGCCTCGGTTCCATGTGCCGCAATCCGTTCCAGAGCATCATCGTCCGCAGCGTCGAGCTGGTTTACGCGTGCGACGAAGCGCTGCGCATCCTCGACAATTTCGAAATGCCCGATTCCCCCGCGGTGAAGGTCGAGCCCCGTGTCGGCGTGGGCCATGGCTGCACGGAAGCGCCGCGCGGCATCCTCTATCACCGGTATCGCGTCGATGACCACGGCCTGATCCTGGACGCCAAGATTGTTCCTCCCACTTCGCAAAATCTGAAGACTATCGAGAACGATCTCTGGCAGTTTGTGGATGCTAACTTCGACATGCCTCAGGACACCCTGCAACACCAGTGCGAACAGGCAGTCCGCAACTATGATCCGTGTATTTCCTGCGCCACCCACTTCCTTAAGCTAAGCATCGATCGCGAATGAGGGTTGGCGCCGGGCCGCGGCGGGTCTTCGAATGAATTGTGCGTCGCAACAGAAAATTCTTCTGATCGGCGTCGGTAACCCTCTGCGCGGGGATGATGCCGCAGGCCGGCTGGTTGCGAACCTGATTCGTGAACGGCAGCCTCTCTCTTTCCGGGTGATTGAGCATGACGGCGAGGGAGCGTCGCTCATCGAGGCGTGGGCGGGAGCTCAGAAAGTGGTCGTCGTGGATGCTGTTTCGTCCGAAGCGCCGGCGGGCACGATTTACAGGTTCGACGCCGTGGAGCAGCCCTTGCCTGGAAAAGTTTTTCAAAACTCAACGCATGCTTTTGGTTTGTGCGAAGCGGTCGAATTAGCGCGGACTCTGCATCGCCTGCCGCGGCAACTCATCATTTACGGAATTGCCGGAAAATCATTTAGCACCGGTGAACATTTATCGGCGGAAGTGGAATCAGCCGTGAGTCATGTCGTGGAGCAAATCCTCAAAGAAACAGAGGGAAAAGCTTAATAACCGTGGTCGTTCGCTCAACAGTGGTTTTTGAATTGGCGAACATTCAGAAGCACGCAGGACGCTTTACGGTTCGGAGCGAGTCCGCGAAATGGTGCGCGCCTCGGGATTCTTGGGCGACCAGTCTTCCGGGGGAAATGCCACGCGCCAAAATGTTGGCCGCGGCTGGGAAAATTCCAGGCCAATCTCCGCTTTTCCGCTTCGCACCGGACCGAGGAACGCCACGCGGCATTCCTGCTCTTCTTCTGTCCGGTTGTGCTTCATGTGGACGACGTTTCCGCTGATCACCCGTGCAGTGAGCAGAACCAGCGCGCCGTGCGCGTTGATGGCCAGGGTTTCCGTGCTTTCTTCAAAATCCTTGCCTTGCGTGTCCTTGCCGCGGATGCGCACCCCAACCTGCATCAACACCCGCTGGCTGCGGCGTTTGGCCCCGGTATTTGCGGGTGTTTGTGGAACCTGCGACATGCTCCCTCTCCCATTTACTATACGCGGCGGGAGGGGCGTGTCGAGGGGCATCCCGGCCGATGGTATTCAATCTGGATACGGCTGGTAACTAACCGCGCTCTTCGATTGGAACGTAATGGCGCGTATCGTGGCCGAGATAGATTTGGCGTGGCCGCGCGATTTTTTGTTCCGGATCAAGCAGCATCTCTTCCCATTGTGCGATCCAGCCCGAAGTGCGCGGAATCGCGAATAGCACCGGGAACATGGTCATCGGGAAGCCCATCGATTGATAGATCAAGCCGGTGTAGAAATCCACGTTGGGATAGAGCTTGCGCTTCACGAAGTATTCGTCCTCGAGAGCAATGCGCTCGCATTCGAGAGCGATTTCGAGCAATGGATTTTTCCCCATCAGGTCAAACACCTGGTAGGCGATGTGTTTGATGATGCGCGCCCGCGGGTCGTAATTCTTATACACGCGATGGCCAAAACCCATCAGTTTCGTTTCACCCGCTTTCACGCGCTTGATGAAGTCCGGAACTTTCTGCACGCTGCCGATTTCCACCAGCATGCGCAGGACTTCTTCGTTGGCCCCGCCGTGCAGCGGGCCGTACAGCGCGGCGATCGCTGCCGCAGTGGCGGAGTACGGATCCACGTGTGAACTGCCAACGCTGCGAATGGTGTTCGCCGAGCAGTTCTGCTCGTGGTCGGCGTGCAGGATGAACAGAATGTCCAGGGCGCGCTCGAGCGTGGGATTTGGCCGGTACTTGGCTTCCGACGTGCGAAACAGCATGTTCAGGAAATTGCCGGGATAACTCAGATCGTTGTCCGGATACACGTACGGCATGCCCAGCGTGTGCCGGTAGGCGAACGCGGCGATCGTCGGCATCTTGCCGATCAATCGGTACGTCTGCTTCTTCCGCGACTCCGGGCTGAAGATGTCTTTCGCGTCGTGATAGAACGTCGAAAGCGCCGCGATGGTCGAGATCGTCATGCCCATCGGATGGGCGTCATAGTGAAAACCGTCGAGGAATTTCTTGATGCTCTCGTGGATAAACGTGTGGTGCGTGATGTGATAGGCCCAATCCTTCAACTGCGCGGCCGTCGGCAGTTCGCCATGAAGGATCAAATAGGCGGTTTCCAGGTACGTGCTTTTTTCTGCGAGGTCTTCGATTGGGTAGCCGCGATAGCGCAGGATGCCCGCGTCCCCGTCGATGTACGTTACCCGGCTGATGCAGGATGCAGTGTTGTTGAACGCCGGGTCGTAGCTCATCATGCCGAACTCGGCCGGGTCGACCTTGATCTGGCGAAGATCGGCCGCTCGGATGGTTCCGTGCGTGATGGGAATCTCGTAGGACTTACCGGTACGATTGTCGGTAATGGTCAGGGATTCGCGGGCGCTCGTGGCGCCCTCGGTTTTTCTGGTTTGCGTGGCCGCGACGGAGGAGTCCATTCCAAATCCTTGCAGGCAGCGGAGCGGTTGCCTAAATGTCTTGTACCACTCTACACCAAACGCGTGGTGGGCCGATAGCCGGACGGAGGGCCGGTGCAAAGAGTGTAAATTCATGAAGTTGGCGACGCTGGGAGGTGGAGGGCGAATTTGCCTAGATATGCCTCTTGACACTAGTCGTTATAACGAGTAATGTCTCCGGCGAACAAGGAGGCAACCATGATCAACATCCGCAAAAGCGAAGACCGGGGCCACGCCAACCACGGCTGGCTCGATACCCATTTCACGTTTTCCTTCGCCGATTACTATGACCCGAAGCACGTCCACTTCCGCACGCTGCGCGTCATGAATGACGACCGCGTGGCCGGCGGCGGGGGCTTTCCCACGCATCCGCACCGCGACATGGAGATCGTGACCTATGTTCTCGAGGGCGCTTTGCAGCACCGCGACAGCATGGGCAACGGTTCCGTGATCAAGCCCGGGGACGTCCAGTACATGAGCGCGGGCACCGGGGTCCGACACAGCGAGTTCAACGCTTCGGAAACGGAGCCGGTGCACCTCTACCAGATCTGGATGTTTCCAGACAAGGAAGGGCACAAACCAACCTACGACCAGAAGAACTTCAGCGAAGCGGAGAAGCGCGGAAACCTGCGCCTGGTGGCTTCACCCGACGGGCGCGACGGCTCGGTGAAAATCCGCCAGGACAACGAACTGTACGCGACGCTTCTAACCGACGGCGACACGGTTAATCACGAGCTCAAGCCCGACCGCCATGCGTACGTGCAAGTCGCCCGCGGCAATGTGAAGCTGAACGGCACAAAGCTCGAAGAAGGCGACGGCGCGGCCATCTCGAACGAAAAGGCTGTTGAGCTCACCGGCGTGAACAGTGCCGAAGTGCTATTGTTCGACCTGGCCTGAAGGAACACAAAACCAGACAGCGAGAAGAGAGCAGAAAGCGCGCGGAGGATAAGCCTCATCCGCGCGCATTTTCTCTTACACGCCACGCACAAGATGGAATGCGGGCAGGAGTAGGGTGCGAGTCAGGACAATCAGCTGCGGGAGCGCTGGAAGTCGCGCATGAAGCTGGTAAGAGCTTCGACGGCTTCGGCCGTCACCGCGTTGTAGAGCGAAATGCGCATGCCGCCGACGGAGCGGTGGCCGGGAGTGCCGGCAAGGCCTGCGGCTGCTGCTTCTTTGGCAAATTGTTTTTCAATGTTCTCGTCTCCACCTGCGACGCGAAAGACCACGTTCATTTTCGAGCGGGAAGCGGGTTCGACGGGGCAGCGGTAGAACCCGCCGCTCGTTTCGATCGCGTCATAGAGCAATTTCGCTTTGGCCTCGTTGCGTTGCTGGATGGCGGAGATGCCGCCGAGCGATTCGATCCATTCCAGCACGAGCCCGACGACATAGACCGCGAACGTCGGTGGTGTGTGGTAGAGCGACTTCTCCTTGATGTGCGTGCGGTACTGGAGGAGCGTCGGCAGATTCTTTTCCGCGCGTTCCGCGAGGTCCTTGCGGAGAATAACGACGGTAACTCCGGACGGCCCGAGATTTTTCTGCGCGCCGGCAAAGATGAGGCCGTACTTTTTCACGTCGATGGCACGCGAAGCGATGTCCGAGGACATATCCGCGACCAGCGGCACGCCGCCAGTTTCGGGAATCGCGCTCCACTGCGTGCCTTCAATGGTGTTGTTGGTGCAGAGGTAAACGTACGAGGCCTCAAGCGAGAACTTCATTTCGTCGGCGCGCGGCAGGCGCGCGAACTTTTCGGATTCCGTCGAGGCCGCGATGTTGTGTGCGAACCCCTTTTTCAATTCGCCAATGGCCTTCGCGGTCCAGGCGCCGGTGTGCAGTACATCTACAGGCTTTCCGGGCAGGCACAAATTCATCGGCGCCATGGAAAACTGCAGGCTGCCTCCGCCTTGGACAAAGATCACCGCGTAATCGTCCGGGATGGCGAGGAGACTCCGGAGTTTTTGTTCCGCTGCAGCATTGATGCTCTCAAATTCCGGCGAACGGTGGCTCATCTCCATGACCGACATGCCGCTGCCGCGCCAGTCGAGCAGCTCTTCGCGAATGCGGTCGAGGACAGGAAGCGGCAAGGCCGCGGGGCCAGCATTGAAATTGAAAACACGCTTGGTGGCTGGTGGAGAAACTGTGGTCGAACTCACGATGACTTGATCCTCTCGAATTGATGGATGCGGCGCCGGAGCGAGGGCGTCTGTAGGTATTCAGGATAACAGAACACTGCGAAACGCCTGAACCCGAGCTAGCCTTATCTAAGGACCCTGGCTAACGAGGGCGAATTCGACGCGGTGGCGCATAGGGTCGATGCGGTCGGCGCGGACGCGCACCCGATCGCCCAGGTGCCACGCAAGTTCTTTCACTCTTGCGCCCCGGCCAGATTTTCCGCCTTTTACGATGGGGCGTCTTTCCTTGCCTCCAAGCATCGCCACGATGGCGTGATCGCGTTCGCGATAAACGCACCGCGCGTTGGCTGCTTCCTCGAATGCGCTGACGGGCAGCAGCCCCTCCACAAAAACCTCGAAGAGTTCGACGAAGCACCCGAATTTCTGTACGGAGATGATCAGCCCGTCGTATTCTTCGCCGAGATGTTCTTCCATGAATTGCGCCGTCTTCCAGTCCATCAATTCACGTTCGGCGCCATCGGCGCGGCGCTCAGCTTCGGAGGATTCCGCAGCGATTTCTTCGAGATTCCCCAATGAATAGAAAGCAGCTTCCGAGTCGCGCGGCGGAACCGCAGAGGTTTTCGAAGAGGGTGGAGCTTGCGAAGGATGCTCGAGGGCCCATTTCAGGATGCGATGGACGATGAGGTCCGGGTAGCGGCGAATCGGCGAAGTGAAATGCGTGTATTCATCGAAGCCGAGCGCAAAGTGGCCCAGCGGTTCCGCGGCGTAACGCGCCTGCTTCAGCGAACGCAGCATGAGATATGACAAGATGCGCTCTTCGGGCTTGTCGCCGATCTTTCGAATGAGCCGCTGGTAATGTTGCGGGGTGATAGCCATCTCGCCGCCGGGGAGCGCCACCTTCATGGCCCGCTCGCGCCCATGGCCGTAAGAATCCGGGCGGCCGGCTTTCGCGGGAGCGGGAACGCGGCCATGGCGCACCGCGATTTCGCGCTGATGTAAGTTTTCGACGCCCAGCGAATACCCGAAAGCACGCGCCAGCTCTTCGAATTCGAGAACTTTGCGGACGTCGGGTTTTTCGTGAACGCGATGCAAGGAGGCGATGCCGCGCTGGAGAAGATACGTGGCGACTGCGCGGTTAGCGGCCAGCATGAATTCCTCAATGAGGCGATTGGCGATGTTGCGCTCGCTGCGCGTGATGCTGATCATACGCTGCTCTTCATCGAACTCGATGACCGGCTCGGGCAAGTCGAAATCAATAGAGCCTTTTTCGTTCCGGCGGGCGTTCAGCAGCAGCGCCAGCTCTTTCATGTTATGAAAATGAGGCGCGAGCGCAGCGTAGCGGCGCGTCATCTCCACATCGCCTTCGAGCACTTTGTTGACGTTGGTGTAGGTCATGCGCTCCGCCGAACGGATAACCCCCGAATTCATGCGTGAAGATTTCATGTTCCCCTGAGCGTCGAGGTCCATGAGAACGCTCATGACCAGGCGGTCTTCGTGCGGCTTGAGCGAGCAAATGCCGCTCGAGAGCGGCTCGGGGAGCATGGGCACGGCGCGGTCGGGGAAATAAACGGAAGTGCCCCGGAGGCGCGCTTCATTGTCGAGAGCGCTGGCGGTTCGAACGTAGTGCGCGACGTCAGCGATGTGCACTTGCAGATGCCAGCCGGGAGCGCGGCGCTCGACGTAGACAGCGTCATCGAAATCGCGCGCCGTTTCACCGTCAATTGTGACGATGGGCAAATGCCGAAAATCTTCGCGTCCCGCGCGGTCGTTTTCGCTCACGGGAATGGCGCGATGCTCGGCTTCGCCCATGACTTCTGCGGCAAAAAGGTGCGGCAGATGATGTTTGCGAATGACGATTTCCGTGTCGACGCCGAGATCGCCGGGGCGGCCGAGAATTTCGATGACCCTGCCGGTAGGAGCGGCGCCGCCGCGCGGGTAGCGAGTCAGTTCGACGTTGACCACCGCGCCATCGAGTTCGTCGAGTCGGGGGATGCGTCGGTGGCGCAGGCTGGTTTCGTCGATGCCGCTGAAGCCAAGCTGCTTGGCCAGCCCGGCAGTCAATTCGTGGCCCCGGGGAATCTGGATTTCGTGCTGGATGCGCGTGTCGTACGGCAGCACGACGTTTGCCGGTGTGCCATAGCGGAACAGACCGACGACGGTGGGATGCGCGCGGTCCAGGATGCGAACGATACGGCCTTCGGCGCGCTGCGCCCCAGTCACACCCCCCAGGCGCTGAATTTTCACCAGGACGTGGTCGCCGTGCATGGCGTCTTCCACAGCGTCGGGCGGGATGAAGACGTCGCCGTCCAGTTGCGGCAGCGGAACATTGGGCACCACGAAGCCGTAGCCGTCATGGTGGAGCACGAGTCGGCCCTTCAGTTCATCGCGACTAACCAAGGCTGCCTGCGGCTGCGGCCTGGCCTCGGAAGGAGGGGGCGCTGGACCTGACTCGGGGCTGGGTTTGCGGCTAGTGAGCCGATACCGCCCCCCAGGCATCTCCTCAATAGCCCGGCGTTTCTTCAGTTTGGCCAGCATTTTGTACAGAGGGCGGGTATCGGTTTTTTTGAGCTTGAGGGCCAAAGCGATGTCTTTCGCAGAGGCAGATTCTCTCGTAAGTTGCAGAAAACGCAGTATGTTATCAGGGCTAAGTTGGGACGGGCGGGACATATTGAAAGGGCGCCTACGGTCAGCGCCAATCTTGGAACGCGATTGTAGTCACTTTTTTTGGGTTTTGCCGGAACTTTTTTCAAGATTCCGGGATTATATAAGCAGGCCAACACACGACCGGCCAGTCGCCCTCCGTCAGACTGGCTGGATTCCCCGAGAGGGGAAAAAAGGGAGGCGGGACGACCTGGCCCGCCTCCCTTTTCATTTCTAGCGCCTAGACCCGGGCTAAATAGACTAGTCTCATTTAGACTAGTGCAATGGGTCGACTACTTCCTGCCTCCGGGGTTCATCCCTTCACACACACGACTTGGTGCAGCGTGTGCACAATCTCGACCAGGTCGGTCTGCGCAGCCATGACCGCTTCAATCGGCTTGTAAGCCGCGGGCGTTTCGTCGATCACGTCCGCGTCCTTGCGGCATTCCACACCTTCGGTCATGCGTTTGTGATCCTCGACGGTAAAGCGACGTTTTGCCTCGCCGCGGGACATGGCGCGGCCCGCGCCGTGGCTGCAGCTCATGAAGCTTTCGGGGTTGCCTTTGCCGCGCACGATGTACGAGCGCGCTCCCATGCTGCCCGGAATGATGCCCATGTCGCCTTCGCGGGCCCGCACGGCGCCTTTGCGCGTGACCAGAATGTCCCGGCCATAGTGATGTTCGCGCGCCACGTAGTTGTGGTGGCAGTTGATGGCTTTCAGTTCGGCAACGAACGGGCGCACTTCGCCGGATTCGCGCACGGCGGCGACGATCTGCTCCATCATCAAATGCCGGTTCAACCGGGCGAAATCCTGCGCCCACTCCACGGCTTCGACGTAATCGTCGAAGTGCTCGGTTCCTTCGGAAAGATAAGCGAGGTCCCTGTCGGGCAAGTGAATGAAAAATTTCTCCATGTCCTTGCGCGCGAGCTCAATGAAGTAGCTGCCCATGCGGTTGCCCACGCCGCGCGATCCGCTGTGCAGCATGAACCAGACGTGGTCGTCTTCATCGAGGCACACTTCGATGAAGTGATTGCCCGTGCCCAGGGTGCCGAGATGGTTGGCGTGGTTGCCGCGATCGAGCTTGGGATGCTTTTCGAGGATAGCCTGGTAGCGCGGCTTAAGCGTCTGCCAGACTTCGATGCTGCGCGGCGGAATGATATGCCACGCGCCGACATCGCCCTTGCCGCCGTGGTTGGTGCGGCCATGCGGCACGGCTTGTTCGATGGCGGTGCGAATGGCGTGGAGGTTCTCGGGAAGATCGCGCGCGTTCAAATCGGTTTGCACGGCCATCATGCCGCAACCGATGTCAACGCCAACGGCCGCTGGAATAATCGCCCCCTTTGTGGGGATGACGCTGCCAACGGTCGCGCCAATTCCCCAATGCACGTCCGGCATGGCAGCAACCCACTTAAAGATGAAAGGAAGCTGCGCGACGTTCAGCAACTGCTGGCGCGCCTGGTCTTCGAGCGCCACGCCTAAGGTCCAGGCCTTGATCGGCACGCCCTTCTCGGGCGTCAGCACGTTGTATTTCTTCTCTTCGGACATACACGGCTCTCGCGAATGCGCCTTCAATTCATTGTGTGGACCTTTTGCGGCGCATTGTCAAATGACACTGGGGAGCGCGCGCATGCGCAATTTCAGCGGGCAATGGTGCTGAGAAACGGATAGTGGCTCGCGGCCGCCATGAAGAAGAGCATGGGAAACGACAGCCACAAGGAAGTTCGCGCAGTCAGATAATTCCAACGCATCAACCGTTCGGTTTCAGGAGGCATGGGCGTGCCCTGTTCGGCGCTTGCGCGGCTCCAGGCGATCAGCCGCTTTTGCACTCGCCAAACAACGCCCCAAGTGTTGAGAAGCATGACAAGGCCAAGCCCGCCGCCGATACTGATGGCAAGGTGTGCGTTGGAAACGGTTGGCCCGCCGTTCAACGCCAATACCAGCCACGATGCGGCTATCACGACGAGGCCAATTCCAAATACGCGCACCCATACGCCGTTGAGGATTCCTTTCATCGGGAGTTGCAGCGCGTAGATGAAAACATACGCAACGACCCAAACCAGCAGCCACCAGCCCAGCCATTTCCCTACAAGCGATGCATCGCCGGCGGCCTTGGCATCCGAAGAAAGGTGAATCTGGAAATAGCGAAACCCGACAAGCACAGTAATTAGCGAGGAGTAGCGGAACCAGCTCATCGCTCGGGGCATCAGTTCAGGATAAATCCTCACCCGCAGCTTGGGGTCGCATTGCTTCATGGCCGGTGTAAGCACCAGATTGAAGAAATAGAGCAAGCCGATCCAGATGATTCCGAAAATGAAGTGAAGCCAACGCAGCGCCATCATTTCGTTCGCATGGGGCCCGGTCAGAAAAGAAAAGTGTGGCTGCCAACTCGGGAAGCCAAGGGCGAAGAGAAGGAAAGGCATGGAGATTACCTCGTATTACGAGAGAAAAGCCTTACCGCAAACACAGTAGCGAATTTCCGGGCGAAAGACTACTTGTGGGCGAAGAGAAACAGGAAAACCGGAAAGGCAGCCGCCGGATCAAGGCATTTTCCACAGCGTTTTGTGATGGTTGTCACAAGGGCTCGTGGGATGAGTCACCGCGCCACTGCGTGTTTCTGCTTGATACTGTGAGCGTGAGATCCGCCTGGAGACGACTCCCATGCGGTTGCTGGCCCCAGTCTGCCGGATCGAGGAAAAGTTCGGAGAGCTGAGCATCTCCGCCCTGCCGATTTCCTCGGCTGCCATGGGCAACCTCCTTAGCCGCAAGCCCTTACCGGTCCAAGTCCCGGCTGGAGGTCTGTACGGCGGGTCCCCATTGAGCAGCGGAAGCAAAAGACTCAGTTTGTGAGGGCCCATCCATGTCATGGCAAAGCAAATACGCGGACAAGATCCAGGCACCAGAGCAAGCCTTGCAAGCCGTGCAGTCCGGCATGCGCGTGTACATTCAGCCGGGGTGTGCGGAGCCTGAAACACTCGTGGAAGCGCTGCTGCAGCGCGCGCCCCTTGTGCGCAACGTGGAGGTCGTGCACATGCTCACGCTGGGCTCCGCGGACTACGTCAAGCCGGAAATGGAAGGTCATTTTCGTCACAATGCCATGTTCATCGGCGCAAATGTGCGCGAAGCGATCAACGAGGGCCGCGCCGATTACACGCCTATCTATTTGAGCGAGATTGAAGAACTCTTCGAAAGCGGAGCTATGCCGCTGGACGTAGCGCTGATTCAGGTTTCTCCGCCCGATCCGCATGGGTTTTGCAGCTTTGGCGTGGGCGTGGACACGACGCTGACGGCGGCCAGGTGCGCCAAATGCGTGGTGGCGCAAGTCAACGACCAGATGCCACGAACCTATGGCGACAGCTTCATTCATGTGAGCCAGATTCACGCTTTCGTGGAATCCTCGCGGCCGCTATGCGAATTGCCAAAGCCGGAAATCACCGAGTTGCACGTGGCCATCGCCAAGAACGTGGCCAG
>Ga0187780_10000847_pt1 | contig 22753 bp, 23 predicted proteins | sample 1015_Q2_SP10_20__FD_132429 | JGI IMG/M metagenome (GOLD analysis project Ga0187780, IMG submission 132429) | Tropical peat soil microbial communities from peatlands in Department of Meta, Colombia - 1015_Q2_SP10_20_MG | ecosystem: Environmental > Terrestrial > Soil > Wetlands > Peat | place... | reverse complement strand
GTTCCCCAAGTCGGCCAGGAACATCGAACGCATCTGGGGGCTCCCATGGTTCTCCGAAGGTATCAGATTGAGGCACTCCTTCGTCCTCCAGTCCTGGTGGAGCCTGACAATCCTGTCCAGCCTTTCGAAATAGTTGTAGGACAATTCGTCTACACCCTAGTTAGCTGATTAATCCCGGGGCCACCCCCTGCGTGTATTATCTCTTTGTCGGCGAAGGGAGTTTCAGCCGAACCTGTACCTTACCCCGTGCCCGTCTCTTTCGTGACCGAAGGTCACCATGTCCGGAGGACCTATGGCGCCGCAGGTACCGCAGGCCACGCAAGCGATGTGGTCGAAGCGCAGCCGGGAGGACTCGACATCCTCGAGGGTCTGAGCAAACGCTTTCCTGCTGTCCTCCCTCCCAGAACCGTCCTTCGCTGTCTTTACGTTGTGCTCGTACAGTTCCTTGTAGGACGCGAAGACCCCTTTCGGGGTGAGGATTGTGTAACAGTTGGTGGGGCAGGCTGGGACCCAGGGCTTGGTAATCGACTTCGACGCGAGCTCCGTGTCCACTCTGATGGCGGAGTTAGCCTCGTCTACATCGAGTGTCAGGAGCCCAATCCACTCCCTGACTTTGGACAAGGCGTCCTTCTCGCCGCCGCGGCCAGGGCGAGGCTCGAACGTGTAAACACTTGACAACAGGCTCGTTGCGAAGAGGAGCCGAGGGAGCGTGTGGTATGTGAACGAGCTCTCCGAAATGAAACTGTCTCTGCCAGAACGGCCTACGTCCTCGTATATCGGGGTGAGGAGCTCCCTGTATCTCGAAAGGTTCCTTGCCCTGTAGGAGCCCGAGCCGCTCGCCTCTAGGTACGCGGCTGCAGCCATCATGCCGGACGTCACGGCGGTCCTCATTCCATCTATCATTGGACCAATCTTCACGAAGGAGCCGAGAGCGTCCCCCGCCACCAAGAAGCCGTCAGCGTACGGGCGCTTCAGAATCGCTTTGTGCCCCTTTGGTATGTTGTGCGCGGAGTACTCGAGCGGCTGCGCCCCCTCGAGGAGTTCCGCCACCATAGGGTGCGCCTCGAATTCGTCGAGGACGTCTAGAAGCTTGCCGACCTCGTCGAAATGCTCCGTGGTCCGCCTGATCAGAGAGTCCATGGAAACAACTAGGCCGACGGAGAGCGTGTCCCGGTTTGTGCACACGAATGCTCCGCCGCCGATACCACGCATGAACTCCCCCAGGAAGTAGACCGCCCTTCCCTCCCCGGGCTTGACCCTGAACTTCTTCTCGATGGTTTCAGGTTCGAGCTTGTACACCTTCTTTATCCCGTGGTATAGTTGGCGGGGGGTGAGCCTCTCCCTGAGCCCCGCTTCGGCTACAAGATTCGAAGTGACCCCCGATGCATCTATGACGAGCTTCGCCCTAAGCTCCTCCCTTGTGGTTCTTACCCCCACGACGGCCTCCCCTTCCTTGATGAGGCCCTCCGCCGTGTTTTCTGTCGATAGCGTTGCGCCTGCCTGGACCGCTATGTTTGCGAACCATCTGTCGAACGGCGGTCGAAGGACGGAGTAGTCGTGCCCTGTATCGAAGGACATCTGGAAGAGCCCCACCCTGGCGGGAAGTGAGCTCTTCGATAGCCTGTAGAACTTGCTTTTGCCGTGCTCATATTCGGGGGAGTCAAGCACGATCACCTCATGGGAGATGATGCGCCTCTCCAACGGGGCAGTCGTCTCGAAGTCAGGGACGAGACTGATCAGTCCCCAGCCATCGGGGAAATCTCCGTAGAGTACTCCTCCCGACACATTGCGGTCTCCCGGTACCCGTGCCTTCTCAACTATCCGGACGCTTACGCCCTTTCGCGCGAGCGAGATTGCAGCGGCGGAGCCCGCCGGACCCGCCCCGACCACTATGACGTCGTATTCAGGACGCACTGTCGTTTCCCCCGATCCGTCCGGCCTACTTCAGAGAGCCCAGGGCCTTCGGGATGGGATCCATCCGTACGTCGACGCATGTGCCCACTCCTCTCGTCTATCCTGAAAACCTCGTGAAGGAGTTTCATGAGCAGGTCCGACAGCTACTGTATGTTTACGGTGGCCAGCGCTTCTCTGAGTGTGTCCACGCCCTTGTTGAACCAGTCTCGTTCTTTGTCCGAGAGCTTGACCTCGTAAATCTTCTCGACCCCGCCCTTGCCGAGCTTCACCGGGACCCCTATGCACAGCTGCGTAACGCCGTACTCCCCTTCGAGGTAAGCCGATGCTGCCATGACCTCCTTGGTGTCGTTGATAATGGCGTTCGCCATTCTCGCGACTGACCTGCCGGGGGCGAATATGGTGGCTCCCTTCTTGGCTATGACTTCCGCGGCCACCTTCCTTGTGTCGTCGATCGCCTGCTGCACTTCGTCATCGCTCAGAAGTGACGTAAGGGGGACCCCGCTTACGTAGGTATGACTGGCGACGGGGATCATGTTCTCCCCGTGCTCCCCCATCACCATCGATGTGATGGAGCCCCTCGAGACACCGAGCTTCTTCGCAAGGACGTACTTGAAACGGGAGTTATCAAGGACTCCCCCCTGGCCAACCACGTGTGCCTTGGGGAACCCCGATGCCTTCAGGGCGACGTAGGTCATGGCGTCCATTGGGTTTGTGACCATTAGGATTATCGAGTTGGGGGCGTGCTTCGCTATGCTCTTTGCTACGTCTGCTATTATGCCAGAGTTCTTTGCGAGAAGGTCCATCCTTGTCATGCCTGGCTTCCTGGCGAGTCCAGCAGTTACGACGACAAGATCCGCTCCCGCCAGTGCAGAGAACTCGGCCGAACCTCTCACGTCGACGTCTATGCCCGCATCCGAAAGCCGGTGACTGATGTCGAGGGCCTCTCCTTCGGCGAGCCCAGGGATTATGTCTACCAGAGAAACGTCGTCCAATCCCATGGAAGCCACCTCAAAGGCAGAGGCAGCCCCAACCTTGCCAGCGCCTGCGAACCCAATCAACGTGTCCACACGACCCTGGGATGGCATAAATGAGATTTTCCTAGCAATTCGAGGTCAAGCCGCGATGTGGGACGCCAGATTCACCTGGTCTTCCGACATGGCCGAAGCAACCTAGAAAAAATTAAGACCCCGTCCAGAAGGCGTGCCGCTAGAGCAACATACCTTGATTATTGGCGTTCCCAAGGAAACTCTCGTCGGGGAGAGGCGCGTCGCCCTGGTTCCTGAATCCTTTCAAAAGCTTCCCGGGGTCTCCGTCCGGGTTGAGCACGAAGCAGGGACCTCTGCCGGCATATCCGACTCTGCATACGTCGACAGGGGGGCCTCGATCGAACCTGACCCTGAATCACTCTACGGTGGTGCTGACCTTATTCTAAAGGTCCAGCCCCCGACTCCTGGCGAAGCCAGTGCGATGAAGGAGGGCGCTTTTCTCACCTCGTTCCTCTATCCGCAGGCTAACATCGAGAGCATAAGGCAGCTTGCCAAGATGCGCGCCACCGTCTTCGCAATGGAGCTCATGCCCCGGATCAGCCGGGCGCAGTCCATGGATGCGCTTTCGTCTCAGTCACTGGTGGCAGGGTACAAGTCAGTCCTGATTGCTGCAGAATCCCTGCCGAAGCTATTCCCGATGCTGATGACCGCGGCCGGAACCATCGCCCCGGCGAGGGTGTTCGTCCTCGGCGCGGGGGTAGCGGGGCTTGAAGCAATTGCGACGGCAAAGCGTCTCGGTGCCGTGGTGGAAGCCTATGATGTGCGTTCGGCGGTAAAGGAGCAGATCGAGAGCCTGGGGGCCAAGTTCGTCGAGCTTCCGATCGAGGCAAAGGATGCCCAGACAACAGGGGGATACGCCAAGGCTCAGTCGGAGGATTTCTACAAGAAGCAACAGGAACTCCTCGCCAGCCACGCAGGGCAGTCCGACGTGGTGATAACAACAGCTCTTGTTCCCGGGAGCAGGGCCCCTCTCCTAATCACCGAGGACGCAGTGAAGGGGATGAGGCTGGGATCTGTCATAGTTGACTTGGCAGCCGAGCAGGGGGGGAACTGCGCCCTCACAGAAGCCGGTAAAGCGGTGATCAAGCACGGAGTTACAATCCATGGACCCCTCAACCTTCCGTCGACAATGGCGCCGCAGGCGAGCCAGCTCTATTCGAGGAATATCACTGCCTTTCTTCAGCCGATGCTGAAGGATGGGACCCTGAATCCAAATCCTGACGACGAGCTGGTGAAAGGGACAATGGTGATGAAGTCCGGAGAGATAGTGCATGGGCCTACACGGGCGCTAATCAGTGGAGGGCCGGCGTGACCGCAATCAACAGCGCCGACCTGATCACAAACCTCCTGATCTTCTTACTCGCTACCGTTCTCGGACAGGAGCTGATCAGACACGTGTCCAGGCTTCTCCACACTCCATTGATGGCCCTTACCAACGCCATTTCTTCAGTTTCCTTTATCGCAGCTCTCATCGTCCTGGCGGAACCGAACACGGAGGAGGTCTCGTTACTCGCCGCCGTGGCAGTGGCCCTGGCTGCTACGAACATCGTGAGCGGATTCCTGCTCACGGACCGGATTCTGAGAATGTTCAAGCGAAGGAAAACGGGCAAATGACGGACCTGCTTGCCGAATCCCTGTACGTAGTTGCAGCCCTCCTGTTCGTCCTTTCGCTGAAGTTCATGGCCGAGGTCAGGACTTCACGGATGGGGAACATTTGCGGCGTCGCCGGTATGGCCGTAGCCATAGGAGCGACTCTTCTGGCCTACCAGACCCAGAATGTGGACCTCCTTGTAGGGGCGGTGGCCATTGGGGTCGTGGTGGGGAGCCCCATCGGTCTCAAGGTAGCCATGACCGCTGTGCCCCAAAGGACTGCAATGTCTCACGCGTTCGGTTCGCTTGCAGTCGCCCTTGTGGGGGCTGCAGAGTATTATCATGACGCACCCGCAATAGATCCTGCAACCCTTTCGGTCCTGTCAGGGGAGATGGTCCTGGGGTTCCTGACGTTCACTGGAAGTTGTATCGCATTTGCAAAGCTGCAGGGGCTGATTTCCGGGAAGCCGCTCCTCTACCGCGGACGGATGTTCGTTTCGATGGGGGTTCTGGGGGTCGCCATAGCGTCGGCGGCCTACCTAGTCGCGAATCCGTCACAGGAAATGGTACTCCCCCTGGTTGCAGGGGCGGCCCTTGTTTTCGGGTTCCTGTTGGTCATCGCGATAGGGGGCGCAGACATGCCCACGGTGATAGCAATACTCAATTCATTCGCTGGCATCTCCGCCGCGGCACTTGGTTTCGTCCTAGACAACCAGCTCCTGATTGTGGCCGGCACACTCGACGGCTCTTCTGGGCTGATACTAGGGATAATCATGAGCAAGGCGATGAACCGGTCATTCACGAACATACTGTTCGGAGGGGTGGGGGCGACCGTAACTGGCACGACCTCCACTGAAACACGGGTTGCACAGACGTACACGCCGGAGGATGTTGCTACCATCATGCGAGACGCAAGGTCGGTCATCTTCGCCCCAGGCTACGGGATGGCTGTCGCTCAGGCGCAGCACGTTGTCAAGGAGCTGGCGGACGTCCTTCAGGCACGTGGAATCGATGTGAAGTACGCTATCCACCCAGTCGCCGGGAGAATGCCCGGGCACATGAACGTCCTCCTCGCGGAAGCCCAAGTCCCCTACGATCAATTGTGGGAGATGGACCGCGTTAACCCCCTGTTCCCGGAGACAGACGTTGTGATTGTGGTGGGGGCGAACGATGTCACTAACCCTGCCGCGAGGACGAGGCCGGATTCCCCCCTCTACGGGATGCCCATCCTTGACGTGGATAAAGCGAGGACTGTGGTTTTCATCAAGAGAAGCATGGGGCCGGGGTTCTCCGGTGTAGACAACGAGCTGTTCTATCTTCCCAAGACGATGATGGTCCTAGGGGACGCAAAGAAGGTCCTCACTGAACTCCTGTCATCCCTAAGGAACATGGGAAACTAGCGCTCAGATCCCAGTATCGCCTGAGGCCCACGAGACTGTGAGTGAAACTAGAGCCTCAGCCCGAAAGACTGGGCGAAGTCCTCAAACGAATAGTAGGCCGTGAGGAATTCGATCCCCTTCTGGGAGATCATGTACTTCGAGATCTTTTCCCCGTCGAGCTCCAGCAGGAGCCCCGAGCCGACAAGCTCTGACAACAGCTTCGTCATCCTGGTGTACGACATGTTTCCCTTGCGGAGCAGGGTTGTCACTCCCACGCCTGTCCCTTCTGTGTTCTGGTCTCTGGCCGTGCTCAGAACGTCTGCGATTATCCTTACCTGGGTCCTATACTGGGCCATTCACCTTCACTCCTCCCGCTGCGAACCTCAATACGGGCGTGAACAATATCACTAGACCCATCTCCTGGAGTATAATTTGCAATAGTGAAAGAACCCCGACATATTGGTACAATAGTGATAACCATTGCAGGAACGTTCCCACCCCTATCAGGGACAGTCCCATGGCGATCAGTAAGGTGTCCGGTTTCCGGGTGCGGGCGTATGAATACACAGTCTCCACCACCCCGTATAGCACGAAGTAGAAGGAGAGGATGCTCAGTACGTCCGCTAGCTGCGTGCTTGTGAGCGTGATGACCGGGAACACGAGGAGGGCTGCGCCGAGCCTCTTCGAGAGGAGCACGTCGACCACGTGCGAGAACGCCAGGAAGAAGTATCCCGTGGTCTCGAGGAGGAGGCCCCCGATTACCACTTCGGTCGTCAGTATTGGCTCATTCGGGAATATCTGTCCGAGGCCCACCAGGCCCTCGACGAGGAACCCAAAGCCGAGGAAGACGAACGCAGTTGCCAGTCTGAGGAGGGACGAACTCTCCGTTTGCTTGACCCCCCTATAGGCTACGTATGCAACCGAAAACGAGACGAAAACGCCGATGAACTGGAGTAGGTTCTGAATCAGCTCCATGTTGGACTGCGGCAGCATGGTACAGTCTTCTCAACCCCATTTGGGTATAAAAGTGTGCCCCCTCAAGTAGTTGACCTTTCACGTCCTTTCAATTGAATTCGGATTATTGATTCAGTTCTGTGATACGTCGCGCCTTCTCTTCTATTTCGTCACGATGGTGAGGACGTCCTGATCCATGAGCTGATGTGTCATGCCTACCCGCTGCCCCCCGAACTTCACGCTTTTTCCCCACACCTGGGCGTATCTGAACTCGTCCTTCATCCCCCGGTGGACCATGTCGCAGACGTCTCCTATTGTCGCCCCTCCCCTGACCACCATGGGCTCATCGAAGTCTGTCTCCCCAGTGCGGCGCCTCATGTAGATCCTCACGAAGTTGAGCCTCTGGTATACCTCCTCCCTCAGGGCTTGCATGTTTACGTTCGTTTCTGCGGAAACGGGGACGAAGTCGTAGGGGAGCTTGCGGGACAGCTCTGTGGTAAACCCTGCGTTAACTAGGTCTATCTTGTTCATCACCGTCAGGGAGGGGGCGTATATCCGGTTCCCAGCAAGAACATCGATGAGTTGTTGGTCGTCGATGTCCTGTCGTATCACGACTCTTGCTCCACTGATGTCGTAGACTCTCAGAATGTCCTTGACGAGCGCTTCCGTTATCCTGGTCAGTCTCACCTGGGACGTGACGCTTATCCCACCCGAATCTGACTTCTCAATGACGACGTTCGGGGGGGACTCGTCCACCCTGATTCCCGTCGATCTGAGCTCTCGCTCGAGGATGTCCCTTGCCTCCGGATGGAAGACGTCTACTACGAATAGGACGAGGTCTGCGCTCCTTGCCACCGCCAGCACCCGCTTTCCCAGCCCCTTCCCCGAGGACGCACCCTTGATGATGCCAGGCAGGTCGAGCACCTGAATCCGGGCTCCCCCCTGCTCCATCACTCCCGGGACCACCTCAAGGGTGGTGAACTGATAGGCGCCGACCTTCGACTTGGCATTGGTGAGCCTGTTGAGCAGGGTGGACTTGCCGACGCTCGGGAGCCCTATCAGCACTACCGTCGCGTCCCCCGACTTCTTGACGTCGTAGCCTACGCGGGAGCCTGTCTTCCGAGTGTGTTGCTCCTCCAGCTCGGCCCTCAGCTTGGCGAGCTTCGCCCTCAGGAGGCCAATGTGATGCTCTGTCTTCTTGTTGACCTGGGTCCTGTGGATGTCATCCTCTATCTTCTTGATCTTCTCGGGGAGCCCCATTTTTCTCGAAACCTTGGCGTCCCAATTTCACGTCGGGTTAAGAAGTTTGAAGAGTCTACTCCCTTATATGAGCGCGGACTCGCGGGGGCGAAACCGAAGTTGAAGTCAGTCGTCCTGAAGTCCAGGGCGGGAGAAGAGGGCCTCAGTCCGGAGCTCACAGAGATGGAGGTCCCCGTCCCCGGCAGGGGAGAAATCGTGGTGAGGATGGAGGCGTGCGGCCTATGTGGGACGGACCTGGAGAAGATGCGAGGGGAGTACACCGCATCCATGCCTGTGCTCGGTCATGAGCCCGCGGGGGTGGTCGCGGAGGTGGGAGAGGGGGTCACCTCGTTCAAAAGGGGGGACAGGGTGTTCCCGCATCACCACGTCCCCTGCTACGAGTGCTACATCTGCAGGGCTGGGGACGATACCATGTGTGACATGTACAGGAGGAGCAACATTCACCCTGGTGGGTTCTCAGATTACTTCCGAGTGCCTGAATGGAATCTTGCAAGGGGCGGTGTCCTCACGCTCCCAAACGAAGTCACATTCGAGGAGGGCGCTCTTGTCGAGCCAGCCGCTTGCTGCCTTCGGGGCATCCGAAAGCATGCGAAGTCGGGAGAGACGGTCCTGGTGGTGGGAGCTGGACCGGTGGGCTTGATGCACGCCCTTCTTCTGCTGCCCATGGAGATCAAGGTGGTCATTAGCGACATCAGCAGGGCCAGGCTCGAGTTTGCCGAGCGGATGCGCCTCGGCCTTGTTCTTGATGCATCCAAGGACGATGTCCCAGGTAGGCTCAGAGCGGAGACTCGGGGGAGGGGGGCAGACCTCGCTGTCGTCGCATCTGGGAGCAAAGCGGCGATCATGCAAGCCCTGGGGTCGGTCAGGAAAGGAGGGCGCGTCTGCCTATTCGGGGTGCCACCAAGAGGCTCCGTCCTCCAGTACGACATAAGCGAGCTGTACAACTCGGGGCAGCAGATAGTAACGAGTTACGGAGCCGACGACGTCGATACGAAATCGGCGCTTGGGATAATAGCGGCAAATCCAGACTTCGCCCGGCTCGTCACTCATAGGTTCCCTCTCACAAAGTTCGACGAGGCGGTCGCTGCGGCGTCTGGAGGGGAAGCGATGAAGGTGGTAGTCACCCCTTGAGCAGATTTAATACGTCAATTCTTCGCGTCCTCCAGGGATAGATCATCATGGGTTGGGGAAAGAAGAACAGGATAGCACGCATAATGAACGGAGGACGAACTGTAATGCTGGCGGTTGACCATGGTTACTTCCAGGGGCCGACGACGGGCCTGGAAAACCCGAGGAAGACGATAACCCCACTCCTGCGTTACGTCGACTCGCTCATGCTCACTCGGGGCGTCCTGAGGACGTCGGTAGATCCGGAGAGCACAGTCCCGATCGTTCTCCGCGTCTCGGGAGGAACAAGCGTCCTGAAGGAGCTGTCGGACGAAGTCGTGACAACTTCGATCGAGGAGGCGGTCCGCCTGAATGCCTCGGCGGTGGCTGTCTCCATATTTGTTGGTTCGCCGAACGAGAAGCAGACGCTGGCGAACCTGGCGGACCTGGTGAACGAGGGAGAGCGCTACGGGATGCCCGTCCTCGCTGTCACAGCCGTCGGAAGGGAGATGGCCCGCGACGCGAGATACCTTGGCCTTGCGTGCAGGATTGCAGCGGAGCTGGGGGCGAGCGTGGTCAAGACATACTACTGTGAAGACTTCCGAAGGGTGGTCGACGGGTGCCCCGTGCCGGTCGTTATCGCCGGTGGGAAGAAACTCCCTGAAAAGGAAGCACTACAGCTGGCCCATAACGCCGTTGCAGACGGTGCGGTTGGGGTCGACATGGGGAGGAACATATTCCAGTCCACCAACCCGGTGGGGATGGTAAGGGCCGTACAGGCGGTGGTACATCGCGGAAAGGATGTGGACTCTGCTTACGAGATATTCGGGAAAAGGAAACTGGAGTGACGGGAGGCGCCAGTCAAACCGTCATTTCGGAAGCCCTGAAGGATCCTCGCACTCCAAAAGGGGCGCCGCAGTTAAGTCACCCGTGCTTGCACGTCTGAATCTCCACCATTCTGTCTCCGGAGGCGTAGCGCTCCTCGGAAGGCGACGGGGGACAGATCTACACTTGGAACGGTTTTAAGAGCGCCGACGTGGTCGCGTCTTCGTGCAGCCTCAGGACGAGCCAGAGGAAAAGCAGCCAACGCTGGCGAGGCGAAGCCCGTTCGCTCCCGCGCGAAAGTTGTGCCCAAAATGCCTGTCTCCCCTGCAGGGGGGAGGTGGCCTCGGGGGGTGGCTGATACCAATGAACTACTTTTGCCAGAAGTGCGGGTACTCGGGGACTGTCTTCATCGAGGAGGAGCGGGAGCCGGAAAAAGGGAAAAGCTGACCTTGGAGGCACATTCTGAAACCGAAATGAAGCCAGTGACGGCCATGGTGGTACTGGGTTTCGTCATTCTTCTGGGGTTCACCATCGCCCTGATCGCTCTTTCATTCCCCGCAGGAGTCTACTCTGTCTTTTCCGGGAGACTCTCGCAGAACGTGACGTACGACACGCTCATCCAACCCTACTTCTGGATCGGACCTGCGGTCGCCTTCGCTCCATTCACCGTGAGCGGCGGCGTCATGTTTGCATTATTTTCGGCGGTCTACGCTCTTTTCTTCATCTACGCGCTGCAACAGAAGGAACATTTCTGGAGCACGATTAGGACCGCGTTCAGGACTGGGTCAGACGCCCTAATATCGAGCCCCTTCATTGTCGTGATCGTCTCGATCGGGTTCCTAACCTTCACGTCAAACGAAATCGACACCATCGTGTCGTCGACGGGGACCCCCATAGGAGGACCCACCGGGGATCCTCTCGCCCTGCTCTTTGGGTTCGCCTATGCCCCCCTGGTTGAAGAAATAGGCTTCAGGGTGCTCCTCATCGGCACGGTCGCGTTCATCCTTTCGTATGGGCGCCCCTGGAGGGAAGCCCTATCGGCGCTCTGGAGGCCGTCGAAGGCAATAGAGGGGCTCGCCGTCGGGAGCGGGGCTTCGGTGATAATCTGGGCGGCAACCAGCTTCAGCGCAGTCACGTTCGGTGCCTGCCATGTTATTTGCGGCAACACATGGGACATAGGTAAGCTCCCAGAGGCCATCTATGGGGGGTTCGTGCTCGGGTACCTCTATGTCAGGTACGGCCTCCACGTAGCCGTATTAGCACACTGGGGAATTGACTTCTTCGGAGGCGTGTACGCGTTCTTCGGTCAGGCGGCATATGGGATTCCTTGGGACTCGACCAAAGAATACCTAGGGCAGTACCTGGTTGACACCGACATGCTCTATCTTTTCGGGTTGGCGAGCTTCCTGCTAGTAGTGTATCTGGGGCTGAAGAAGCTGGCGGCATCGCGCTCACGGGAGACGTCTGGCGACTTTGATAAGGGCCCCCCCTCGGGGGGAGGGGTCGGAACTTGACAGTTCTTGGCGCGCCTATCCTTAGAGAACTCGTAGCAAAATATGGCGCGATTTATCCTTCAGACGAGGCGGCGTTTGACGGGGACGGGTATGTCCTCACTGTGAGGGAGGACAGGACTCTCCACTACCTTGAACACAGGAACATGATCTCGAAGGAGATAATATTCGCTCCCCCAGACTGCGTCGCGCACCTTACGTCGAAGAGCAGGTTCGGGAGGCTTGGGCTATCTTTCCTGAATTCGGTGAAGGTCCACAGTGGCTTTGTAGGGAGGCTCGCCCTTGAGCTGGTCAACCTGAGCAACGAGAGGACGCCCATAACCATACGTCAGGGGGACCCGCTTATCCACATCGAGTTCATCCGCAGGGAGGGGGCCCCCGAGCCGTACAAGGGGAAGTACATGTTCCAGTTCATGGACGAGAGGGAGACGGCCATGTACGTCGATATACTTTCAAAGAACTTTCCGTCACTCTACCCGAGAGACAAGCTGGAGATAGAGACTAGAAACAGGCTGGTCCGCGAGGAATAATCTTAGATCCCGAGGGCAGACCTCAGGCCCTTGTACCTGTTCCTTATGGTCACTTCAGTTACCCCGGCCGCCTCAGCCACGTCCTTCTGCGTCTTGTCCTCGCCTTCGAGGGTACAGGCTACGTAGAGAGCCGCCGCGGCGAGACCCATAGGGTCCTTCCCCGCCGATATCCTCGTCTCCTCCGCCCTCTTCAGAATCTCGAGCGCCCTCCTCTTGGTCTTCTCTGACAGCCCCGCCTTGGAGGCGATGCGGGAGATGCACTTCGTCGGGTCAACGACGGGCATCTTGATGTCCATCTCCTTCAGCAGCAGCCTATAGCACCTCGCAATGTCTTTCTTCTTCACATTGCTCACGGCAGCCAGGTCCTTGAGTGTCCTGGGCGTCTGAGTGTCTCTGCAGGCTGCGTAAAGCGATGCGGCAATAATGGCTGAAATGGACCTGCCCCTGACCAGCCCCCTCTCTAGAGCCTTCCTGTAGATGTAGGCTGCCTTCTCCACGACAGCATCAGAAACAGAAAGTTTGTCGGACAGCCGGTCAAGCTCGCTGAACGCCTGTCTGAGGTTCCTGTCGACAGGCTCGTGAACCTGACTGCGCGAGTCCCAGGTCCTTAGCCTCTCCACGGTCGCCTTCATCGACGCGGAGAGGGACTTCCCCGAGGCGTCCTTGTTTATCCCGCCAATAACTGTCGCCAGCCCCATGTCGTGCATAGCTATCGAGGTCGGTATGCCTCCACGGCTCCTGTCGTCCTTCTCCTCCTTGGAGAAGGCTCTCCACTCGGGTCCCACCTCTTCGATCTTCTCTTTGACAACGAAACCGCAGGAACCGCAGAAGAGTTCCCCGCCTGCGGAGTCAACTATCATCGGACCCTTCCCGCATCGGGGACATTTGTCCATGGCCTTCTGCAGCCGCATCAGTCTCGAGAAGTCCTTGTCTCCAAACATAACAATCACTGGCGAAATACTTACAAGCAACTCTCTCTCCACCCAATATATATGTCTTGTGGCCGATTTGCGGGAATTCTATATGATGTTGAAAACCTTACAAGTGTGATTGAAAGGTCTGCAAATATGACGCGGACCAGAAGTCTTTCCTACAGAAGATGCTTCCACCACAGGGAGGGCGCTGACACAACATGAAAGCAAGGGCCGGACCGGCAGCGGTTGTCCTTAGGCCGATCCTCGACACATACATGGACGCCGCTGTGGCGCTTATCGGGTGTAACTCCCGAGGCATTGGCCGATACTCCTGCGAGCTAGACGTCCTGGTGGTGAGTGGGGAACGGCGCCCCGCCACCTCTTTGCGAATTGGAGACTTGTTCGTCGACCTGAGGTTCGCGACTGAGAAGGAAGTCCTCAAGCCTGCCAACCCGGAATATGCCATGTCAATGGCCAGCGCCAAACCTGTCAGGGACACATCGTTGGTTCTTTCGACGAGTTCTGCGGCTAATTTCGCCATCAATGCGGAGTCTGCGAGAAAGGCAAGCGGGATACGATTGGCATCCGCTCTGAAGATACTTGGACGGGCCGAGTCAGCCCTTTCGAAAGGCGCCCTCATCGACGCTGATTTCTGGCTCCTCGCAGCTTCCTTTGAGTTCGGATATGCACTTCTCCTGTCAAGCGAAGCCGTCCCATCTCCCAGCCACTTGCTCGCTCAGTTGCGCGAAGGGCCGAAGGGGAATCCGAGAGGGTTTGAGGAGATGTCGATGGGGGCTGGACTTGAGGCTGCGGGTCGCGCTGGGTGCGGCGCGAGACTGGAAGGAGTAACAATCCTTCACGACGTTTTGCGAGAGGGGTCGAAAGAGGCCGTTGCAGAGTCAGAATGGGCAAAGGCAAGGACGGAGATCATCGCCGCCAAGGCCGAAGAGCTTGTTACAAGGGTGGAGTTGGCAGAGTGCTATTCGTTTCTTGGCCAGGAGCTGGTGGACTGCATGGCCACACTTCTGAAGCTGCACCCGAAGCGGTCGCTGACGTCCCTGACAGAAGGAGGGGACAGACTACTTGGGGAGAGGCTCGTACGCCAACTCGGATTGGCAAGAAGCGAGAAGGCTGTAAATTCCGGACTACTAGCTCTCCAACAACAGGTATCCCTTCTGGCTCGAAAGAGCTGACGGAATCCGACGGAAGAACTTCGCTTAAAGCCTTATACCTCATCTACAATCGCCTAATTGCTATGGAAGAAGGCAACAACGACGCCCTGGCAAAGATTGCGGGCAACGTGGTTGCCGCTCCCGACGCTGGGAGAGCCATGAGGGCGTGGCGAGAGAAGCTTTCGATAAAACAGGTCACCCTGGCGGATGCCCTTGGCATCTCCGCTTCGGTTCTCAGCGACTACGAGAGCGGGAGGAGACCTTCCCCCGGCGTGCAGTTCGTAAAGAAGTACGTCGAAGCTCTGGTAAGGATTGATGAGGGAAAGGGAAGGCTGGTCTCGCGCCTGTTATCCAGCGACAAGGACGAGGCGATCCTTTCGATTGGGGAGTTCACCTCACCCGTGGGCGCCCCAAAGATCCTGGACGCCCTCGCCGCCACGGTACTGGTGGGCGAACCCAACGCGGTGAAGCTATATGGATACACCGTCGTGGACAGTATCAAAACCATCTACGCATTGTCAGGATATGACTTCTACAGAATCTTCGGTGCCACGACGGAGCGTGCGCTTGTGTTCACGAAGGTGGGAATGGGGAGGAGCCCCCTCGTCGCCATAAGGGTGTCCCAGCTAAAGCCTAGAGTGGTCGTCATACACGGGCCGAGGGAAGTAGACCCCCTGGCAGTTGATCTCGCCCGCAGGGAAGGTCTAGTTCTCGCACTGTCTGCCGCGCCTACGGAAGAAGCGATAATCGAGTCACTGAGGAGCATCCGCACCTAGTTCCCACTGGCGTCAATTCGTCCAACAAGGGAAAGGATTGCCCTGCATGCCTCTACCTCGCCATTGAACACTCTCGGGGGCTGCCTCTTCCCGTACAGGTTCTTGACCAGATCTGGGAGCCTCGAGACGTCCGAACTCGAGTACCCGAGTGCCGCCGCGTTCCTCTCCTGCTCGGCGTGGTACCGGATGGGAATGACTATGATCGGCGTCCCGGCTGCGGCAGCCTCGTCGATGGTGCTCTTGCCCGCTGTTGAGACTACAAGGTCAGCCGCCGCGACCAGGTCCTGGTTGTCTGGGATAACCCCGAGGTCATAGACGTCATCGCCTTCGATCCTGGGGGCGCGGTTTCCAGTTACGACGAGGTTGACGCCGGCGAGTCCCGCTTGTCCCATTGCGTCCCTCACCCGGAGGGCAAGTTCCCACCCCACACCGCTCCCGCTCGTGGCGAACAGAACCATCCCCCCCTCGGGGAGGCCGTAGGAAGACTTCGCCTCTAACGGGGACTTCGTGGTACGCCTCACTATGGGTCCCACGAACCTCCTGTTCCCACCGCTCTCGCCGGACTCCGGGACTATCAGGAGGTCAACGGACCCTTGCAGGCCCTTGTACCACCCGTCAACCCTAGCCTCTATCTTGCGGGCGACCCAGGTACGAGCGAACCCCAGCGCCAGCTCGTCGGCGATGAACACGCGCTTCACCCCCCGCTCCCCGGCGACTACCATGCCGGAGAACTCCTCGTCGCAGACTACCAGGTCGGGCGAAAAGGCATCTAGGAGCCGGCGCGTCCGGGGGACCGTCCTTCTGTTAGCAATCCAGGACCGGACGTACCAGGTGGCCACCCTGCTCATCTGCCCGTCTGAGATGTGTGGTACCGGGTCTTCCACTATGCCTTCTACCCTGAATCCCCCGTCCCGGATGAAATCGGCGGCCCTCCCCCCCGAGAAGAACCTCACCTCGGCACCGCTCCGCTCGAGCTCGCGTGAAAGGACGAGGGAGCGAGTCGCGTGCCCCAGCCCAATGGGGCTTACACCATACAGAATCCTCGGCACAAATGCGTGACCTTCAAGTGCGTATTTAATTGCATGAAGTCGGCGGCGCCCCCGCCGTTGAGTGAGATGGTCAGGGGGGTGCGTGCCAGGTGACCCCAGTTACCGTGGTGGTCGAGTTCTTTGTGGTGGTTGCATTTGCACTCGCCGCGGTGCTGCTGAACACCGTCGACGCCCGGGGGTTCCTCGCAAGCGCGACGGTGGGATTCGCAGTCATATACGGTGGAGGATTCTCCTGGTTCGTAATAGTCGCCGTTTTCTTCAGCCTAGGGGTGGTGTTCACCCTTTACAAGTACGGCTACAAGAGGCGCCTCGGGGGCGCCCAGGGAAAGGGGGGTGCCAGAAACTGGCCCCACATACTCGCCAACGGAGGACTTGCGTCCATTGCCGCCATCTGGAACATGGCGAGCCCGGGGGTCATTCCTGCCACTTTCTTCCTGGGGGCCGTGTCCACCTCTGCCGCTGACACCGTCGCCACCGAACTCGGACTCCTGAGCCACAGCCAGCCTATGCTGATAACTCATCCGTCTCGAGCAGTGATGCCGGGAACCTCAGGGGGCGTCACTTCCCTCGGCTTCGTTGGGGCGGCCTTCGCTTCTGTCGTCATCGGGATAATGGCACTCGCGCTTGGCGTACTCCCTGATCCATATCTTATTCTCCCCGTCTGCGTCGTCGGCGGTGTGTTTGGGGCCGTGTTCGACAGCCTGGTGGGCGCAACGGTTCAGCGGAAGGGATACTGCGTGGTCTGCCTGAAACCCACCGAAGCTCTGAGGCACTGCGGCGAGAAGACGAAGGCCACCCAGGGGAAGTGGTACATTGAGAACAACATCGTGAACGTGGTGTCCACGGTGGCGGGCGCGGCCGCCGCCATCGCTACGCTTCTGGTTCTTGCCCCTCTAGTCTAGGGAATCCTGTGATCTCGCCGAGCCTTTTGGTAAGGTCAGCCCCGGAAACGCGCTCCTGATTCCTCGTATCCCTGTCACGGAGTGTCACCGTATTGTCCTTGAGGGTGTCGTAGTCCGCAGTAAGGCAGACAGGCACCCCCGACTCGTCAGCTCGGGCGTATCGCCTCCCGATTGAGCCAGACTCGTCGTAGAAAACGTCAAAGCGCTCTCGTAGCGTCGCCGCGATCGACCGGGCAGCCTCCTGCAGGCCGTCCTTGTTCACGAGTGGGAAAACGCAGGCCTGGACCGGCGCGAGGTAGGGTTTCAACGAAAGTGTCCTCCTTTCCCCCTCTCCAGTCATGGACAACTCCATAACGACGTACGTGGTCCTGTCAACACCAAGGGAGAGTTCGAACACGTGGGGGAGGACCTTCTCACCGCCATCCTCGACCGTAAAATCCGTCCCGCTCCCCCTCATGTGCCCTCCTAGATCATGGTCTCCTCTGTAATTGCAGGCGACCAGCTCGAGCCACCCAGTGGCAATCTTGACCTCGAGGTCGTAGGCGGCAGTCGAGTAGAAGGCCCTGTCCTCGTCTGAGAGGACCCTCAGCCGCTGAGCGGTCCTCGGTACCCCGGCCGCTTCGTAGAACCTCGTGACCAGGGCAAGGTAATGGCCGATTAGCATGTTGGGGATGACTGCGTTCCGCAAGGCCTCGCCCACGCTCAACTGAAGGTCCTTCCCATCAGGCATCCTGAACGAGAGGATCTCCCCCTTGGCCCACTCGAACCTAGGGGAGTCCGTCTTCTTCGGGTTGAAAAACACCTCGACCTCGGCCTGATTAAGCTCCCTCAGCCTTAGCAGGCCCTGCCGTGGGGCGATCTCGTTCCTGAAGCTCCTCCCCACCTGGGCCATCCCTACGGGGAGTTTCGCCCTCAGGGTCTTGTAGAGGAGCGGGAAGTCGACGTAGATGCTCTGACATGTCTCAGGCCGGAGGTAGGCCTCCTCCCCTGCCGGTCCGATTCCAACCTTGAACATCATGTTGAATCGAGTGGTGCCCGAGAGGTTCGAGCCACACTTCGAGCACTTCACCCCCGCCTTTGACATAAGCGAGTCATATTCCGAGTCACTCAACTTCTCGGGCACAGCCTTGCCCGTCTTCTCCTCCAGGAGCTTGTCCGGCCTGTAGACAGAACCGCACTTCGAGCACCTCACGAAGGGGTCGGTGAAGCTGGAGAGATGCCCAGACGCTTGGAAGACTGCTTTGGGGAGGATCTGGGCCCCGTCTATCTCTATCATCCCGTCCCGCTTTACAATCACTCTCCGCCAGAGCTCGACTATCCTGGCCTTGAGGGCTACTCCAAGAGGTCCGTAGTCGAGGAAACCCGCTGGCGCGTTCGGGTAGCTGGGTGCGGTTTTGAAGAAGAAACCCCGCTGCTGGGCCAGGCGAACGACTTCCTCCGATGACATCCTCGTCGAGGCTTCCAGGGATGGGATATATGCTATCTGCGAGTCTCGTTGTCAGGGCCGTCAGGGAATACGCCTCTCGGATTGGCTTGGGTAATCCACCTAGTCTGAAGACCAGGAGCTGATGGTGTCACGACCCTGTCGGGGCGGCAGTGGCGCGGAGGATCTCTCTCGTCTCCTGCTGGCTCACGTAACGATACGTAATAGCCAACAAGAGGAAGGTCCACACGACAAAGAAGATATCAAACGAGAAGGTGGCGGACGGCAGGCTGAAGACCGTTGATATCCCCGCGTCGATGAAGAGCATCACGACGGACAGCAGGAACGACAGGCTGGCCATCTTCAGCAAGTATTTCCTTGAAAATGCCTTCCCGTAGATCAGGCCGGGCACAATTAGGAACTCCACAATCCCGACGATGATTACCAGAATTCCGAGAGAGACCTGTAACAGCGCCAGATAACGTGCTGCGTCGGGAATCGGGCCCTGATACGTGTAGTTCGCGAACTGGAAGGTGGACTCGTTAGCACCCTGGACCACGTCAATGAGACCACCGAGAAATGTGAGCACGGTGACGATTCTGAGGAATAGAGACTTCTCCGCCCTGCGATAGAGTTGCCTCGCTGGAGTTCCTGGTTCCAGCTTGAAGCCGCAATAAGGGCATGCCACATAGCCCGCCCTGAGCTCCCTCTTGCAGGATGGGCAGAATGGCTTCAGCGGTGTCGCGCAGAAGGGGCAGTAGCCGAAGTCCTCACTGACTTCCTTGCCGCAGTTGGGGCAGGCGGCCAAGGTTCTGACTACTGTTCCTCTACGCCCCACCACGGCCGGGCGACAGGGCGGAGGTCAGACCACCAAGGCGTGTGACCAGAAACGCGAGACTCCCACCCGAGTGAAATGGCATGACAGACTCCCCCTGTGATTTTGAATTAACGGGTTATGGATTCAGAAACTGGTGCTATCGTCCATCTGGCCCCACGGGGCATTATCTTTCCATTTTTTGGAAGTGCATCGAGTTGGATGCCACTATACGACCAGAAACTTGTATCCATAGATTATCTGACCGGAATCACCTTCGACTACGGCCCTCCTAATGGTCGCCCGCACCCTTGCCCCCGTCTTTACAGACTCCTCAGGCGAGTCGACGATCTGAGTCAGAATCCTCGCCCCGTTATCGAGCTTAACCACAGCAAGGTAGAGCGGGGCTTGCGCTTCGAATCCCGGTAGCGGCTCATGCAGCACCGTGTACGTCATGATCTTCCCCGTTTTCGGCATCTCCTTGTCCTTGATGTGCTCAGAACCGCACCCCTTGCACCTATAGACGGGCGGGAAGAACTCGTCCCCGCAATCTGCGCACTTACTCCCAACAAGGCGGTAGTACCTGTCCCTTATGCGCCAGTACTGGATTGACAACTACGATCCCCTCCCGAAGACGTGCACCGCCGCCGTGGTGTCCACGCCCCCCACGTTCTGGGTCACAGCGTACTCAGCTCCTTCAACTTGGTTCTTCCCCGCCTGGTCCGTAAGCTGGAGAAATGCCTCGGCTATCTGGTAGACGCCCGTCGCGCCTACGGGGTGTCCCCGGGCCTTCAGACCACCGAAGGTGTTGATGGGGAGCTTCGAACCCCTGCCGTATTTCCCTGCCTTGGCGTCTTTCGTAGCCTGTCCCCTCTTAGAGTACCCCATCGCCTCCAACGAAAGCGCCCCGACGACAGAGAAAGCGTCGTGCAACTCTGCCAGGCTGATTTTGGCGGGCACCAGGCCCGCCTCCTCCATCGCCCCCTTGAAGGCTAGCCGGGTGGACTTGAAGTCGAGCATGTCCTCCCTCTCGTAGAGGCTGAAGTCGTTTGTCGCTATCTTCCCGCCCAAGACTTGGGCCATCTTCCTCTTTGTTCCCGAGGCTGCGTTATCGTTCACCAGTAGAACTGCAGCCGCCCCGTCCCCTACCGGGGCGCAGTCGAAGAGCCTTAGGGGATCCGAGATCATGGCCGATCTGCTCACGATCTCCGGGGTGATTGCCTTCCTGAACTGCGCATGTGCGGCGGTTACAGCGTTAGAGTGATCTATGACGGGGATGGCGCTCAGCTCGTCCCTGGTTACGTCCATCTGCTCCATGTAATACCGCGCCAGAAGGCCGTTTAGTGCGGCGAAGGTGGCCCCCACGAACTGCGTGTATTCCGCAGATTCGGCCATGGCAAGCGCCTGGGAGACGTCTTCCGGTTCCAGATCCCTCATCTTCTCTACCCCTACCACCAGGGCTGAGTTGATGGCCCCGGATCTCACGAGGTTATAGCCCACATTGAAGGCCGAACCCCCGGACGAGCAGGCTGACTCGACCTTAAAGGCAGAAGTCCCAGTCAACCCCAGGCCGTCCGCCAGCATTGCCCCGAGATGCTCCTGGTGCGCGCCGACCGCGCTGAACATGTTCCCGACAATAACCTGGTCTGGCTTCTTCCCGAAACCCTTCAGCGCACCTCTGGAAGCTTCAACGGCCAAGTCAAGAATGGATGATTCCCAGTGGTCCGCGACGGTGGTCATGCCGACGGAGTTGACGTAAACCTTTGACCTGGACATGGGGTCCCCTACTTTTCCAGCTTGTCCCTGAACTTCGAATAAGTTGAATAGTCGATCTTGGTGCTCCTCTCCAGCATCGACCTCACCGTGGGGTTCATCCCCCTGGTCCTGGTTATCCCTTCGAGCACGTCAATGCAGAACGCGTCAGAACCTGCGCCAGACCCGAAGCTGGCGAGCAGAATCTTGTCCCCCGGCTTCGCTTCGTCTAGTACCGCGGCAAGGCCGATTGGGGAGCTCCCTGCATACGTATTACCGATCATTGGATTGAGGAGACCGGTCTTGATCTGTTCCATGGTGAAGCCGAGCCGTGTGGCTACCTCGACGGGGAACAGCGGGTTGGGCTGGTGGAAGACCGCGTACTTGAAGTCAGATGGCTTGTGCCCAGTCTCTTTGAACAGAATCGTAACGGAGCTTTCGATGTGATGGAAGTACGCCGGTTCTCCTGTGAACCTGGATAGGTGCCTCGGATACCGCTCGTGTGCCCTGCGCCAAAAGTCCCCGGTGTCGGATACGTAGGACGTGCTGCAGTCGATTACCGCTACGGCGTCCTTTGACCTCCTTCCTATGACATAGGCGGCTCCGCCGCTCGCCGCGGTGTACTCGAGGTCGTCCCCGGGCCTCCCCTGTGCCGTGTCCATCCCTATGGCCAGCCCCGCGTTGATCATGCCCGAACCGACGAGACCCGTGATGACCTGCATGGCCTCAGTCCCTGCCTTGCAGGCGAACTCGAGGTCAGCCGCGAGTGTATTGTGCTGGCCAAGTGCCTGGGCAACGATTGTGCTCGTGGGTTTCACGGCGTATGGTTTTGATTCGGTCCCGACGAACACTGCTCCAAGATCTGCCACTTTCGCCATGTTCACCGCCTGTCTCGCTGCTTCGATGGCCATGGTTACGGTGTCCTCGTCCGCGGCAGCGACAGCCTTCTCTAGGTTCGGCCCCGAGCCGCCGCCCTTCCAGACCCTCGCGATCTCCGTGGTGGGGAGCCGATAGTAGGGGATGTAGGCCCCATAGCCTAGGATGGCCGCTCTTTCTTTGCTCTGCATGAGACGCATCCGGAATTCAAGCTGGCCGATTCGACCGTGTAATTAAATCATTGGCCGAAATTAGTCAAACGACGAATACGGATTAGCCGACGCTCAAACGGCCTTGATCTGTTTGACGACGGCGGGGCGTGCCTTCTTGAAGACCCTATACCCGCATATGCACTTGACCTCGGGGAGCTTCGCCAGTTCTTCTTGGGTGGTCCTTGTTCCGCACCTAACGCACTCGTAGACCGCCCCAGCAAACACCTTCGCGGGTTGCGCTGGCTGCGGCTCCTTCGGGGTTTCTGCAATCAATTCTGGAGCCCGCTGAGATTCCTCGTATTTCTGTTTTTCCGGACTCCGAGCCTTTCATCTCAGGATCGCTGCCAGGAGCTTGAGCTGGTAGTGGCTCGTCCTCCGAGACCCGGCCTCGTCGTTAACTTCGGACAGATATCCGTACTGAACGATTCGCGCCTTTGATTTCAGGGCAAGCTTGAGTATCTCGATGTGGATCGTCATATCCGACGACCTCAGCGTAGGGAGACCCTTCATCAGCTCAAGGGATAGCCTGCAAAGGCCGCCGGTAGAGTCCCTTATCCGGTTGCCTTCGAGGAGGGAGAACAGCATCGAGAACGCCTTCGATTGAACCCCGATGTTCTCCCTGTAGGGGAGGACCAGAACGGGCCCCTCCCCAAAGTCCCCGGTCGCCAGCTTCACTATTTCCGCCGGCGGGTGGTACCCGTCCGTGTCAGCCGTCACAAGGTCCATACCTCCCTCCACCGCCTTTGC
>Ga0187780_10000846_pt1 | contig 22753 bp, 12 predicted proteins | sample 1015_Q2_SP10_20__FD_132429 | JGI IMG/M metagenome (GOLD analysis project Ga0187780, IMG submission 132429) | Tropical peat soil microbial communities from peatlands in Department of Meta, Colombia - 1015_Q2_SP10_20_MG | ecosystem: Environmental > Terrestrial > Soil > Wetlands > Peat | place... | reverse complement strand
AGAATACCTTAAGCCAGGCACGAAACGCGCTAAGTGATGGCCAGGCGCGCTACCGAGTGGCACTGGCAAATCTGCAGACATTAACGGGGACTCTGTGATGCTGCGAATAGCGCCCTCTAACACACAGGTGTGGGTGAGAGCTATGACAGCAGCAGCAATCTGCTTGCTTTGCGCCGGCTGCTCCAAAGAGGCCGGTGAAAAAGAGCCTGTGGTTCCCGTCCAGGTAACGACTGCTGAAAAGAAAACAATCGAACAGCTTGTAAGCACTGCAGCTGTGCTGTTCCCGCTGGCGCAGTCAGCCATCGTTCCTAAGATAAGCGCTCCCGTGAAGACGTTCTATGTCAATCGAGGAAGCACTGTCCGCGAAGGCCAATTACTTGCTGTTCTCGAAAACAAAGATCTTACTGCAGCCACGGAGGACACCAAAGGCTCGTACGATCAGGCCCAGGCCACATACGAGATCAGTACAGCTTCAGATTTGCCGCTGGAGATCCAGAAATCTGAGCTTGACGTCCAAGCTGCGAAGAAACTGCTGGATGCGCAGCAAAAAATCTATGACAGCCGCCAGGAACTTTTTCAGCAGGGCGCGCTGCCGCGCAAGGAACTCGATCAATCCGGCGTGGATCTGACGCAAGCCCGCAATCAGTACGAGATGGCGCAGAAACACCTGGATGCCCTGCTAGCCATCGGAAAACAGAACACCATGAAATCGGCCGCGGGCCAACTGGAGTCAGCAAAAGGCAAGTACATGGGTGCAGAGGCACAACTGAGCTATTCCGAGATTCGCAGCCCGATCAACGGCGTGATAGCTGAACGCCCACTCTATCCAGGTGAAATGGCCACAACCGGCGCTCCTCTGCTGACGGTTATGGACATCTCCCAAGTGATTGCGCGTGCCCATATTCCGCAGCCCGAGGCGGCAATGTTAAAGATCGGCGCAAAAGCGGACATCACAGCACCGGGCGAGGAGGAACCAGTACACGGCAGGGTCACCGTGATCAGCCCGGCACTGGATCCCAACAGTACAACCGTGGAGATTTGGGTAAGTGCCAACAACCCGCAACGACATCTGAAACCGGGCACGAGCGTGCGGCTGACGATCTTGGCACAAACCGTTCCAGACGCAGTGGTGATTCCGGCCCCAAGCCTGCTTACTGCTGAAGATGGCAAGACATCGGCAATGCTTGCTGGTGCTGATGGACGAGCGCATCAAAAGGAAGTGAAGGTCGGTCTACGCGAAGGAGATGAGGTCCAAATTCTTGAGGGAATACAGGCCGGGGAGCGTGTAGTCACCTCCGGCGCGTACGGCCTGCCTGATAAGGCGAAAATCAAGGTGGAGGAGCCCAGCACGCCGGCTGAAAAGCCTGCAACAGAAAAATCCGACGCCGGAGCCCGTGAGTGAATCAGGTTGAACATACATACTGGTTCGCTCGGTTCTCCAAGCCGGTGCTCTTCCTGATCATCACCATCGCGATGCTGGGCGCATACCTGGCGTTCACCATTCCAGTTTCCGTTTTCCCGGAGACCAATTTCCCACGAATCCTGATTGCAGTGGACAACGGGGTGATGCCGATCGATCAAATGATGGTTACCATCACCCGTCCGCTCGAGGAAACCGTCAATAGTGTGCCCGGCCTGCAGCGAGTGCAATCCATTACCAGCCGCGGTTCCGCAGAGATCGATCTGTTTTTCAGCTGGAATGTCGACATGTTTCAGACTCTGCAATACGTCAACGCGGCCATCTCCCGCGTGCAACCTGAATTGCCACCTACGGCCACGGTGGAGGCGCACCGGATGACCTTTGCTAGCTTCCCAATCATGGGGTACAGCGTAACCTCGGCGAGCCTTCCGCAGACACAGCTTTGGGAAATGGCTACATACGAGATGAAGCCAAGGCTCAATCGGCTGGATGGTGTTTCAACCGTTCTGGTCCAGGGCGGGCAGACACCAGAATTTCACATTGTTCCCGATCCCTCCAAGCTTCTCACGGCGAATGTCACCGTCACGGACATCCTGGACACGATGCGAAGGACGAACCTGATCGATTCGCCAGGATTGTTTGAACGCAATCACCAGCTCGTGCTTGGGCTGATCAGCGGGCAAGTGCGCACACCGGACCAGATCGCCAGCGCTGTGGTTAAGACGACGCAGACTGGCATTCCAATCCGGATTGGAGATATCGCCAGCGTGAACCAGTCGGTCAAACCTGTGTACACAATCGTGACTGGCAATGGAAAGCCAGCAGTATTGCTCAACATCAATCGCCAACCGGATAGCAACACGGTGCAGGTGGCCGATGAGGTGCACCATGAAATCGCACAAATTGAAGAGTCCCTCCCTACCGGCATTCACATCAGCCCGTTTTACGATCAGTCCATCATCGTTAAGGAATCGATCAAGAGCGTCCGTGATGCCATTCTGCTCGGCTTAATTTTGGCCTCCATCATCCTGGTCGTTTTTCTGCGCGATTGGGGTACATCGATCGTGGCCGGTCTAGTAATTCCGGTCACGATCCTGGTGACCTTCGTGGCACTCAGGTTGTTACATCAAAGCTTCAATCTGATGACTCTGGGAGGTCTTGCTGCAGCGGTGGGTTTGGTCATAGACGATGCCATAGTCGTTGTCGAGAACATTGTTCTGCATCGCGATGCCGGCCAGAACCGGCTAGAGGCCATTCACAGCGCCTTGCACGAAATCACGGTTCCGCTGGTGGGATCGACGGTAACACCGATTGTGGTGTTTCTACCGCTTATCTCAATCACCGGCGTCACTGGCACATTCTTTCGTGCTCTCGCTGTAACTATGGCGGTGGCGCTTCTTACGTCCCTGGCACTGGCACTCACCTGGACGCCCAACCTGAGTCTCTATTTCATCAAGCGGCATTCCACCGTGACGAACCAGGATGAAAGCAACCAGCATGAGGAGTCCATCACCCGCCTGCTGGAAGTAGAAGAAGCATCCCTTTCCGGCTTTTTCCGCAAGATTGTCGACTTTCATCACCGATGCCTGGAACGTGCCGTGCGCAAGCCGTTATGGCTTGCGGGCGGAGCTATCGTGCTGATTGTGGTGTCGGCTCTTTGTTACCGCTTCTCGGGTTCGGACTTGCTTCCTGCGATGGACGAAGGCGGCTTTGTTCTCGATTACATCATGCCACCGGGCAGTTCTCTGGAAGAGACGAACCGCGTGATATCGCACGTAGAACAGATCTTGCGGAGGATACCGGAGGTGGAGAGCACATCCCGCCGTACAGGATTGCAACTGGGCCTGGCGGCTGTCACCGAAGCTAATACCGGAGATATTTCGGTACTGTTGAAACAACACCGCAGCCGAAGAATTGACGACATCATCGCCGAAGCGCGAGCGAAAGTTACAGAGCAGGAACCCCAGCTTGACGTTGAGTTCATTCAGATTTTGCAGGACATGATTGGCGACCTGACCAGCGCTCCGGAACCCATCCAGATCAAACTCTTCTCACAGGATCCGACGGTGCTCAACGAGTGGGCGCCCAAAGTTGCAGAGGCGATTCGCAAGATTCCCGGCGTGGTCGACATCTTGAATGGAATCGAGAACACGATCAGCGGGCCGGCGGTTACTTTCCAGGTAGATCCTTCAGTTGCAGCGCGAGCGGGATTTACTCCCGAAGAAATCACCACGGACGCAGCGGCCATTGTGGGAGGTGAACCAGCATCAACTCCGGTCGTTGTTAACGACCGCGCTTACACTGTACGGGTGCGATTCCCTGCGTCAGAACGCGCTTCCCTCGACGCGATCAAGAACACGTTACTTGTCAGCAGCACCGGCAGGACGGCCACGTTAGGGGCGCTAGCGACGGTCACCGAGCTCCCGGGGCAAACTGAGATTCGCCGCGAAAATTTGCAACGGGACGTCGCCGTAACCGCCCGTCTGGAGGGAACCAACCTCGGTAGTGGCATGGCTGCCGTCCAGAGGACTGTCTCTGGTCTACATCTCCCGTCGGGCATTCGCGTCATATACGGTGGGACATATGAGGAACAGCAAAAATCATTCCGCGATTTAGTGTTCGTCCTGGCGCTGGCGATCGTTCTAGTGTTTATCACGCTGCTTTTTGAATTTCGTACGTTTGCCGCGCCGGTCGCGATCCTGGCTTCGGCGCTGCTCTCTACCTCGGGTGTGTTTATTGCGTTACTGATTACCAGAACAACTTTCAATGTATCTTCATTCATGGGGATGATCATGGTCATTGGCATCGTAGCCAAGAATGGAATTCTGCTACTCGATGCAGAACATAAGTTTCGTGCTCTTGGCTTCTCGTATTACGATGCAATGCTCCAGGCCAGCCGCCGGCGGCTGCGCCCCATTGTGATGACTGCCCTAGCTACCGTGGCCGGAATGCTGCCGCTCGCATTTGCTATCGGGGCAGGGTCGCAAATGTTGCAGCCGCTGGCGATCGCAGTAATCGGCGGGATTTTAATCTCGATGGTCCTTTCGCTAATTATCACGCCAGCGGTTCACTATTATCTCAGTCTCAGTCACGAGACGTCACCTACCGCAGAGCCGGTTGTTCTCGAGAGGTAGTCCATCCAAAGTGCAAAGTCTTGCACAACCCGGCGCGCTGGCCTGTGCGTAATAGTTACGAGAGAATCAGGGTCACCCGTCAGAACCAAGTGCTGGCACGGGCCCGGGGCCATGATTTGAAAGCATAACCGAAGCATTTAAAGCACTTGCAGAGCGGTTCCGGATTCGACTCCGGACTGCCGGAATCGGGTTTTCCCCTGAGACCCAGGCCGCTTTGGATTGCGAATTGCACCGGGAATGATAGAGTACTTCTAAGGAAACAGGGGCCGAAGGAGTGCAGCCGCAGGTCGCAAAGACGCATTCGATTAACCAGCTGGATGAGGCAACTTTTCAGCAAATTCTTCAGGCTGCGTACATCATCCAGAAGCAGAATGATTCGCAACGCCGCTCAAAACCGGAGGTCGACTCGGCCGCCAGCCTGGCGGTAGTCGCGGAAACGCAGGAGTTGTTGCGGTCACAGCGGTATGACGTCAACGCCGCGGCAAAATTGATCGTCACGCGGCTGGGAAGGATCGCCAATGCAACAGGCATCGCGATTGCTCTCAGAGCTGACAACAAGGTTACGTACTGCGCCGCAACGGGGAATCTGAAATCCCTTGCCGGTTTCAGCGGCCCGATTACCGCTGATGTATCTAGTTTCCTGCTTGAGGAAGAAAAGCTTCATCGAAGCCCAAATGATGCGCGCTCTGAACTGCTGGTAAAGAGTGACAACTCTCCAGTGTTCTTCCCCGTTTACGTCGAAGGGCGCATTGCTGCTGTGTTGCAGCTGGTTTTCCGCAGACCTGATCCTATCCAGCAAGAACAGATCCAAACCTATCAACTAATGGCGGGTTTGATGGGTGAAGTCATCTCGCATGCGGCCGAAGTGGAATGGAAGCAGTCTTTAGCCAGTGAGCGCGCAAGCGTGCTGCAGGCCTTGGAGCAATTGCGGCCGCACCTTGATCGTTTGGTGACAGAACCGGCCAGCAAGGATTTCTTGCTTCCGACCAATGGCAAAGAGGCGGCGAAATCGGTCAAGCCCGCGTTGCCGACTGGCACGCCGCGGCCGACGCCGGAGCTTGCGCTGCAAGCGGCGTTACCGGAAGCAGACTTTCCCGACCTGCTCGAGCAACTCTTGCGCTCCACTTGCAGCAAGTGTGGCTCTCAAATCAGTGAGGACGCCAAGTTCTGTGGAAAATGCGGCAACCGGATCTCCCTCGAAGAACCCGGCTTTGTGGAGCCACGTTTCAAGCCAAAGACTTCGGACGAACCCGGCGCAAGGAGCGAAGCGGCAGAAGCACGGCTTGACGCTGACCACGAGCTGGCGCCCGGCGTAATTGCGGAAATGCCCTTGCACGCCGAAAACCTTACGGCTTCGCCTGCGACTGATGGCAGCACCGCTCTGGCTTTGGCTCATCAGATTGCTGAGCCTGAGACCGACGCGCAAGAAAACAAGCTTGCTCTGGTTCCTGAACCTGCTGCGCAGGATCACGTTTCTCCGTGGACTTCCGCAACCAAGGCTCGCAAGTGGTTACAGTCCTTAGAGCCGAAGGAATCCGGATGGCTGGTCAAACATAGCGGGGACATATCAATCATCACAGCTGCAGTTGTACTGATGCTGGTTGCCTTGGGTTCAAACTCCCGGCCTGCAGTAGGGAAAGTGGCCGGCAACAAAACCCCACAGCCATCGATGACGCTATTCGAGCGGGTACTGGTGGGGTTGGGTGTAGCGGAAGCCCCGCCTGCACCTGCACATCTCGGTAATCCGAATGTACAAGTCTGGGAAGACTTGCACACTGGACTTTATTACTGCCCCGGCGCAGACCTCTACGGCAAAACGCCCGATGGCAAACTCACCAATCAGCGCGATGCGCAACTCGATCAATTCGAGCCTGCCGCTCGCAGGGCCTGCGACTAACATTGTTCCCCTCTAGCGGTCACTTGAAGCAGTGATCACAGACACTGCTGATGGACAATTACAAGCATAGTGTGACACCGACCGAGGTCCATCCCTATGCAAGCATCGCTGGAAGCTATTCAGCATTTTCTGGCTCACAAACGCATCGCAATGGTGGGCGTGTCGCGGGACCCTAAGCATTTCAGTGCCTACCTATTTCGGGAACTGAGCAAACGCGGTTTCGATGTGGTTCCAGTGAACCCGCACGTCAAGGCCATCTATGACAAGGCGTGCTTCGCCCGCGTCCAGGATGTCCAGCCACCCGTCGAAGCGGCGCTACTTATGACCGCAGCAGAAACCACAGATGTTATTGTGCGTGATTGCGACGCGGCCGGAGTACGACTGGTTTGGATGTATCGTGCGAATGGTCAGGGAGCTGTGAGTGAAAAGGCAATTCAGTTCTGCTGGGAACGCGGTATTCAGGTGGTACCGGGAGAATGTCCGCTTATGTTCCTCGCCGGCGCTGGACCCATCCATCGAGTGCACGGCTGGATCCGCAGGATCACGGGACGATACCCACGCAGTTCCATTCGCCAGGCGGCCTAACAGATGTGAGTCAAGCTAGATTTGTGCCGGGGTTTCGTGCCGGCGCGCTTCATACCACAAGGCTAGTTCGACCCGATTCCAGAGCCCGAGTTTGTCGTAAATCGCCCGGAGATAATTCTTGACGACGTGCTCCGTAGTTCCGATAGATCGGGCGACTTCGCTGTTCTTGAGTCCTTGGGCGACAAGTTCGATGACTCGCTGCTCTCTTGCATTGGGAGTGCGGTTTCCGCGGCGTTGCCCTCCAAACATAATTGCCTCCGGTATAAAAGTGTTGCGAGTTTTACCCGCTTGATGCCGCTTCTGATTCCAAATCGCAAAAACAGCCGATTGAAGTGCGCCTTCACCGTGCGCCGCGCCATATTCAACTGTTTGGCGATCTCTGAGTTGTCACAGCCCTGCAGGAGCAGATCTGCGATCTGCTGCTCCCGTGGACCCAGCCGAATAGACTTATCCTTCATGCTAGTTCTCCCAGGAGTTGCAATTCAGCAGGTCGGCCTGCAAAGGGCCGCACCCACACTTCGCCATCCAGCCACGAAGGAAACAGGTAGATTTTGGCTGGTTGTCGGATTGTGGTTGCACTCTCCGTGCCAACATCCGGGTGATTCCAGGAATTGAGGCTCTTTTTTTCCTCCGCAACTTCGCACAACTGTAACGGCAGTTCCGCTTCAGTGGAGCGGGGAAATGAGCGCCACGGTCGCAAATTCCTAGATTGAGAAGCGTTGATCTAAGTTGTTAACAGCAAACGTGCAAACCCCAAAGGCACTGCCCGCTCGGTTCGATAACAATCATTCCAGGAGGAAGTTGATTATGTGAAACAGATACATCGTCGCAGATGGAATTTAATCGGCTTGCATGCCTCTATACATGAGTTCTCAACAGGTTTTTGTTCTTAGGGCGATTACCTTAGGTCAAAAATCCGCGATCATGTAACCAGGTTAGGTACTAATTACATCTTTGCCCTGGTTAGACAGGGCGATAGAGCACTTAATTCTCCATTCATACATACAAACGGTGGTTGGCTTGTGGAAAATCGACGCAAGCTCAGAACGTGGTTGCCACGGTGAAGCGGAATGTTTTTCTCGGTTCGCGTAGCAGGTACGGCGGCCCAAAAGCATTCTTCGAGACTTGGAATGTGTAATCGCCCGCAGCGCCGGGTGGGAACATGCTGCGAGTGATCGGAATGGGGGAATTTGCAATTTCATCGAGGCGCAACGGATTATAGGCCCAGTAAATTCTGAATGGGGCATTGATGACGGGCAGAAATACCTGCAACTCCAGCCCAGTCGACATTCTTGGCACCCAGTTAGTTCCATTAAGCGGCCGCAGATATTGGGAGAATGTTTCCTTCACTCCTCCCGTGCAGTTGAATGCAATGTCCAATCCCGGACAGCCGAAGACGGTGCCGTTAAGCATCTCCAATTGCGTGGTCGAAATTTTCAATTGCGAATCACGCAGGATGGGCTCAATTCCAGTGTCCAAAAACGGCGCCAATGCGACTGGCCCCGCAATAGTGATTCGGTACTCGAGGTTTCCGGTAATGCTCAAATCGCCGCCGGGAAAGACGATTTGATTGACCGGGATGGGAATCGTGTAGTTGCCTTGCAGCGGATTGGCGGGATTCTTCGGCACAACCGAGCCGTCGGGATTACGAAGCGGAGTCGATGTGCTGGTAGGCAGAAAGGCCACAGGAGAGATAGAACGAATATCAAAACCACGGATATCGTTTTCACCGCCATCATAAAAACGTTGGAACGGCGGCGGCACCAACCCGCCATATCCGCTCAGGAACGACGCCGTAACGTTGAAACCGACCGTGTTGCGTCTCTTCTGGACTGGAATGAAGTGCTTGTACGAGATAACGGGGCGAATTGTTCTGACAGTTCCACCCAAGCCGGCTAATTCAAGGCCTGCAAAAAAGCTGCTGCCCCTGTGCGGGAAGAGCGCTCTGTCTAGCGAGTTCATGGTGAAACTTGGTGTTATTTTGCTGGTAACAATCCCGTTGAGTGCGCTGGGGCCGCTGATTCCGCTGAACTGCAGAAAGTCGAAGAGTGTTTTCGAGGCAGTGGTGAGCGCCACGATCGAAGAACTGTCAAGCTGATACGAAATTCCCACACGCTTGAATGACCGCCGGATCGGATAGGAAAAATTCACCGTGAAGCCTTTGCTGGATTGGGTGTAGTTCTGCAGGTTTTCCTGAAGCGCGCTCGGAAGATTGACTTGCTGACCGGTGAGCAGCGCTGCTTCGCGGGCCTGATCGAATATGAATTTCGTGAAGTAGATGTTGAAACCCGCCGTCAATGGCCGGTCGAATAAATAAGGCTCGGTGAAGCCGAATTGAATGCTGCGCTCAAGATTACCGAGGTTGGCGGAAATGCTCAGCGTTTCACCTTTACCCAGAAAGTTATTTGTTGCGTAGCTGAGGCCAATAAATGTTCCCGCGAGGCCGCTCACACCGCCGCTCAGGCCGATGCTGTTCTTCCCCTTCTCTTTAACTTTCAACAACAGGTCGACCGTGCCATTCTTTTCGTCCAAATGACGTTCCGTGACGCTGGGATCATCCGGCTTCAACGTGTCGAAAAAACCTAACTGATTCAAGCGCTGCAGGCTGACTTCCCACAGCTGCTGGTTATAAACCTGGCCTTCTTCGAGCAGAATTTCGCGCCGGATTACCTTGTCGCGAGTGGTGGTATTGCCTTCAAACTCGATACGCCGCACATAGAACTGCTTCCCCTCATCCACATCGATATCGATGAATATGAGTTTTTTCTCTTCGTCGAAGCGAGTTTCAGGCACTGAAGTGAAATTGATATAGCCGTACTGCCCATAGGCTTTTCCCAGAGCCTCCAGGCCCTTGCCTATTTTGCTGCGGTCGAAAACGTCACCATCCTTGATAGGAAAAAGAGTGCGCAGCGCTTTTGTATTCTGGATCGCCTTGTTGCCTTTGAACGTGATCTCTCCCAACCGGTATTTATCGCCTTCCTCGATCGGCATAGTGATATCAACAGCCTTCCCCGCTCCGGCCTGGAGTAAGGGAATGTGAAAGCCCTTGTGACCTGTGTCGTGAATCACGGTCTTGGGTTCATTGACGATCACTTTGAAATAACCGCGGTTTTGAAATTCCTGGCGCACCCGCTCGGTATCTTCGTCGAGTTTGGTAGCGTCGTACGTTCGGGCGAACAGATTTTCCAGAAAGATGGAATGAGGAATACCGATCGGCTTCAGGTTCTTCATCGCACTTCGCAGCATGCGCGACTTGACATGCTTGTTGCCTACGAAAGTGATCTTGCCAACTTTAACCTTTGGACCTTCCTTGACGACAAACGTGATACTCACTGCTGCGGGAGGGATGGGTCGGACCTCGGTGCGGATGGTCGAGAATTGACGGCCGTGTTCCGAGAGGAGTTCCTTAATGACAACTTCGGCGTGTTTTACCTTGGTGGGATCGTACTGACTTTCGACCGACAGGCCAACTTTGCGTTCCTTAAAACGGTCCAGCACGTCACTTTTTGAAACTGAGCTCAGGCCTTCATAGTTGATTTCACGAATTGTCGGCCGTTCTTTGACATAAATGATGATGTCCCAGCCCTTAGGAGTTTGCTGACGCTCAAAGCGGATGTCTTCGAAATACCCGGTGTTCCACAAGGAATTGAAATCACGTTCGAGGGCAGCCTCATCGTACACATCGCCCCCCCTGGTAAAGATGCGGGCCCGAATGGTATCGGCGGGGATGCGCCGGTTGCCGCGAACTTCAATTCCCGAGATCACTTCCTGTTGTTGGCCGCTGAGAAAGGAACAGGACAGCAGCATGATACCCAGCAGGGCAATCACGGAGCCGCAAAGGCTGGGGAATGAAGAAGATGAACCGTGCCCAGAGCTGGGCATCCGCAACCCACGAGCCTTCCAAACCCTGCTTGCAGCAGGGAAACCCTGACGAGAGCGACGAATCTCCTCTACCTCAGTAAATGGGAGTATGGAAAACCGCAATTATACGGTAGCTCTACGGAGAGCGTCCAAGGGCGCGGCCTCAGTTGCCCGTGGAAGCCGGCTTGAAAAGCTCTACTTCAACCAAGACGGAATAAAACGTGGCGGAGTTGCCCAAGTCGGTAAGTTTTTGCGAGGTCAGGACGTTTATGTTTCGCTGCTGCGAATCCAATTTGGCCCAGGCAAGCCGGGCACCGACGACTCCCGGTTGGACGGTTCCGTCCACTTTGGCTCGAAGTAGAAGTTCACCACGGCGGTTGAAGACCCGCACCGTATCTCCGTCGTGAACGCTGCGGACTCGTGCGTCGGCTACATTCATTTCAAGCCATCCGACCTCTTCCATTCGCTGAATGCTGGGTAGATTCGAAAAAGTAGAATTCAGAAAATTGTCCGCCTTGCGGGCCAACAGTTCGAGTGGAAAAGCTTTGGCCTGTGCGGTGTGACGCGATTCGGCCGGGGGCACGAATTGAACTACGGGATCCAGGCCTGCTTCCTTTACGGATTGGCTGTAAAGCTCGGCCTTGCCGCTCGGCGTGGGGAACTTGCCGTCCGCGAACGGGAGAAAAGGAATCGGCGCTCGGTTAGGAGTGTCACTCCCGGCCGCCCTTGTTTCCGTGGGATCGTTGCAGAAGTTCAGTCGGATGGATCCTTCTCTCTCCAATCTCCCTCGATCGATATCCTGCAACCAGGGGTTTTGGGAATTGAGCGCCGTGTCGATCATCTGCTCGACGGAGTCTTTGAAGCAGGCATCTTCAAAACCCATCCCGCGAGCCAAGGCGCGGAACACTTCAACATTGGAGCGGCATTCGCCTAAAGGCTCGATCGCCTGGTTCGAGAGCTGTAGATAGTAGTGGCCATAAGCTGTCTGCAGGTCTTCGTGCTCGAAGAACGTTGTCGCCGGGAGAACAATATCCGCATAATCGGTCGTATCGGTGAAAAACTGGTCGTGGACCACCGTGAACAGGTCAGAGCGCCGCAAGCCGCGGAGTACCTCGCTCTGATTCGGACAAACGGCAGCCGGGTTCGAGTTGTAGACGAATAACGCTTTAATGGGCGGATCTTGAAGCCTGTTTAGGGCATTGCCCAGTTCCACCATATTTACAACGCGAGCCGGCCTTCCGAGAGAATTGCTCATGAGGTCAGTGCGCTCGATCGCTTCACGATTTAAGCCAAATGCGCCGCTGGTTGAAAGCTGCAAGCCCCCGCCGACTTGCTTCCAGGAGCCGGTAATACACGGCAGCATCGTGATCGCACGGGTGGCCATTCCACCGCCCTCAGACCGCTGCACGCCGTAGTTCAAGCGGATAACGGCTGGAGGCGTCGTTGCGTACTCGCGCGCTAATTTCCTGATGTCAGGTTGGGAAATTCCGGTCCACTCGGAGACCCGTTGCAGCGGATATTCCTGCACTTTCGCTCGAAGCTGATCGAAGCCGATGGTATGTCGCTGCACGTAATCAGCATCGAACAGGTTCTCGTTGATGATGACTTGCATCATCCCGATTGCGAGGGCCCCATCCGTCCCCGGGTTGACGGGCAGATACCAGTCAGCGCACCTGGCGGTACGAGTTCGGTAAGGATCGATTACCACCAATTTCGCGCCCTGCCGCCGGGCCTCCTCTATGAACGGCCAAAGATGGACGTTGTTGCCGTGGATGTTCGCAGCCCACGCGATAATGTAGCGCGAGTGGCGGAATTGCTCGGGCTCAGTGCCGAATTTCGCTCCAATCACAGACTTCAGACCGGCTTCCCCCGCCGCTGAGCAAATGTTCCGCGCCAGCTGCGAGGCACCGAGACGATGAAAGAAGCGCCGATCCATCGAAGCGCCATTCAGAACAGCAGTTGAGCCCCCATAGGAATACGGCAAAATGGCTTCCGACCCAAACTCAGCGGAAATTTGCCGGAAGCGAAGAGTGATTTCGCTTACGGCTTCGTCCCAAGAGATCCGTTGAAACGATGTGCGGAATTGTGCTGCGTCCGGCCCCCTCGACTGCGCTCGGGGCAGGCTTACTCGGGCGCCCGTCCCCAAACAGGCTGTGGTAGGTCCCTTCGGCGCCACTCGGCGCATCGGATAGAGAACACGATCGGGTGAATATACGCGGTCGAGGTACTTCGCCACTTTAGCGCACAAGAAACCGCGGGTTACAGGATGCGCCGGATCGCCCTGAATCCTGGTTGCTCGCCCATTTTCTACAGTAATGAGAACTCCGCAGGCATCGGGACAATCGTGGGGGCAAGCAGCATAAACGATCTTTTTCACCCTCTCGATTATACGGGGTAATCCGAATCAACAGAACGCGCGTTAAACGCGGGAGAAAAGAAAAAGGGCGGCATCGAGGCCGCCCTATGAAGATTCAGAGTGTCAATTACGGTAACACGCGAACGCGTCCGGCAACGACGACTGGTTTGCCACCACTGTCGAAGACCAGCCCCCGGGTGATCAGATTGGCCGCTCCCGCGGACTCGAGTCCGACCAGCCCGTTGATGTTCTCGAACACTGTCAGGTTCCCTGTATAAACAGTGAACGCCCCACCCGCGGCGTAGCTCATAAGCAGATCATTCTGCATCTGGAAGCTACCCTGGTTTCCGCTGGTGATGCTAACGCTGTTCTGAACCAGTTGCCCAAGGACGCCCTGCCGGCGCAACGACACCATCTGCGGAGTGAATACATTGCTCTGGAACGTACCGCCCACGAAGATGCGTTGCCCAACAACGAGGCTGCTGGGGTTGAAGAATTGTCCGGTGAGCCAGTTGTCCATGAAGCAAATGTCATACTGGCTTACTCCAGTCAGATCGATGGTCTGAACCGTGTCGATGGGAATGGTTGGGCTGAGGTTCGGCAGTTCCTCACCCACGAACATGGTCACCTGCGGGCCAGGATTGACTGCAAGAATGCGCCCAGAGACGAAAGCCTTGTTGGTTGTGATCACCTCGACATCGGCGGCAAGAATGCTGCCGTCCGCCTGAACCGTGCCCTCAACTGCCACGATGGAGTTGACAGGCAGGCTGGCCAGAGTATAACTGCCGCTAAACTGCGTGACCGGCGACTGTGTAGAGACGTCGATTACTTCCTGGAAGCCATACGGGCCTTGCACAGTAAATGTGCTGGCGGTGCTGTCGGTTGAGAGAACCGAACCGACGAATTCAGTGATTTGGCCCAACTCCTCGGAAGCTGAAACTGCCATGAGTTCGATTGTTGGATTGACTGTGCCATTGATCTGGCCGCCAGTGGTTTCCAATGACTGCCTGAGATCGAAGTCCATGTGCAGACCAGCCAGACCGTTACTGCTAACCGTCAACGGTTTTTCTGTCGGGAAGGCAACGGTAACCGTCGAGTTGGTGAGCGTTCCATTCATCTGAGTCACGGACGGCGTTGGGGTCATGGTGACGTAGTAGATGACTGGATTCGAAAGTGAGAACGTGGCGCTGGTATAGGTGCCAGGATTGACCGTGTTAAAACCCAACAGTGAACGCAACCCCATTAGGCGGCCAAAATCGACCGTCGTAGGCGTGGAAAGCACGGTCTGACTGCCGGAACTGTTATTGAGCGTAATGCTGTTGATGGTGATGTAGAAGGAAATTACGGATGGCAATGGCGCGTCCTCTCCCGTGACAAACACCTGAGCTTGAGAGTTCCCAGAATTGTTGTTGTTGGAAGAACTGCTTCCGCCGCCGCAGGCCACGAAAGTCAGCGCCGAGAGCGCAAGTACAGCCACAAACAATATCGCTCGCTTCATGAATTTGCTCCTCCTGTACAGATCGCCCAGGGGGGAGCCAAGGCATATCCGTTATGCGGACTAAACACTGGCAGGGTAAGAAAGTTCCGTGGCCTGAGGTAGTTACCGAAGTGACTGGCCGACAGAACGGAGTTTCAGCCCGAGAATAGGTAACCAGTGGTACACATTATTGAAATGCCGCCTTTCTGCAATCAGTCAGTAACATATACCTGCATCGGCAAATCTAGGGCGGTCGTTAATAACGCGCCTGGAGAGCCCTATCTGTGCCGTCCCGAAACCGCCTTAACAGGCAGTGACGTGGCGCGATTTTTCAGCTATACTCCCCAGAAAAATTCAACATAGACCCAGCCACTGGTACTCGGAAGTACATCATCCGGATGAACGCGCGTACAGCACGACACATGCAGACCATTAGAGCAAGAGAAATGTCCCTTTAGAGGACAGCATAGCTGCGCGAAAACGCTCCTTTGGATACCAATGTCGGATAGAATGTGGCAACGAGATTTTCTATGAGTGCTGGAGCAGTGCTCGCAACCTCCAACGGCCAACTAGTTGATGGACGATACCCGCTCCTTCAGCGCCTGGGTGGCTCCAGGGGCAGTGAGGTCTATCTCACCGAATTACCGGAAGAGCCTTCGCGAAAAGCTGTCATCAAGCTCATTCCTGCCGACGAACGCGGGCCGGAGCGGGTTGTCTCGCGGCTGGAAGCTATTGCAAGACTCTCGCATCCGAACCTGATCCGGATCTTTCGGGTCGGGCGGTGCAAGATCAACTCCGCATCTCTGATTTATGTGGTGATGGAGTACGCGGAAGAAAATCTTTCCCAAATCCTGCCTTACAGACCGCTGACATCCGCCGAGACGGAGGAGATGCTGCGGGCCATCCTCGACGTTCTCATATTCGTGCATCAGAACGGTTTTGTACACACGCATCTGAAGCCCTCGAACGTCATGGCGGTAGGCGATCGCCTGAAAATTTCCAGCGACAACTTGCAATCTTCAGGAGAACAGGACTACCACCCCGCGGAGCCGGATGCATTCGATGCGCCCGAACTTGGAACCGAAGCGGTTTCGGCCGCAAGTGATGTGTGGTCACTAGGCATGACCTTGGTTGCGGCTCTCGCTCAGAATCCTCCCGCGTGGAATCGAGAAGCAAAGACGGAGCCTGTCGTTCCCGCTTCAATTCCTCAACCTTTTCGTGGCATAGCGAGAGATTGTCTCCGCTTGGATCCGCGCCAGCGCAGCACACTTGAGCAAGTCAAAGTTCGTCTGGAGCCCACCTCAGTTTCTGTAGCTCGTAAGAGGTCGCGTACAGGATTGCTGGTAGCCGCACAAGTCATATTGATCGCGCTACTCGCCACTCTGTGGTTCGTGGCCCACCGCAGTTCGACTGTCAAAACACGGCGCACTACTCGCAAGCAGGAAGCCCAACCAGTGCTCAATGCTCCCACCGCCCAACAGCACGTTCAACCGGCTGTCAGCACGCCTGCTCCAGAGCCTGCGCATCCTCCAGCTTCCGCTGGCAACCTGCACCATGGCATTGTCAAAGGTGCTGTAAGCGAGAAAGTTCTGCCAAATGTATCGGGGAACGCCCGTAATACCATTCAAGGCAAAATCCGGGTCAACGTTCGGGTGGATGCCGACGACACTGGTGCCGTGTCCGCAGCAACACTCGAGAAGGCAGGTCCAAGCAAGTATTTTGCCCGTTTGGCACTCGAATCAGCCCGCCGCTGGCAATTTCAGCCTGCACAAGTTGACGGGAAGCCGGTTCCGAGCACGTGGATCCTCCACTATCGCTTTGGCCGGGAAGAGACCGAGATAGTTCCTTCAGAGACTTCCCCGTAAGCCGTTGAAACCCCACTGATCTCGAAATACACCTACGGGTCTAACCGCGTCAGAGTGGATGACTAGCAAGCAGATTCCCGCCCGATCAGGAAACGCCCTTTACTTGCCGGAATGGGCCTGGAAACATCGTTTGTGACTTGGCTCACAAGCAACCATCCGGGATTTCTGCGACAATAAAAGTTTGCTGAATGCCTGACTTTCTCCTTGAAATCGGTTGCGAAGAAATCCCTGCGCGCATGATCGATGCAGCCTCGCTCGAATTACGCGAGCGAGTATTCAATGTGCTGCGGCGCGAACGGCTCAATCCCAAGTCGGTTTCGAGCTTCGATTCACCGCGTCGGCTGGCCGTACTGGTTTCAGGATTTCCAGCAGCTCAACCTGACATTTCGGAGCAAGTGACAGGGCCTTCGGTGGCGGTTGCTTTCAAAGACGGCAAACCGGCTGCTCCCGCACATGCTTTTGCCAAGAAAGCCGGAGTGGACGTCTCGCAACTGGCGAAGGTCATGACAACGAAAGGCGAGTACCTTTCCGCCGAAATCACAAAAAAGGGACGGACTGCGGGTGACGTACTGTCAGAACTGCTGCCGAAAGAAATCAGCTCGATCTATTGGCCGAAGAATATGCACTGGCGCAAACCGGACGAACTGTTTGTGCGACCGGTACGATGGCTCGTGGCCATGCTGGACGACGAACTGCTTCCGCTGGAATTCGATGGGGTTCGTGCCGGAAAAGAGTCTCGTGGCCATCGAATTTTGGCCGACCGTCCCGTTCCGATTGCCGCTGCAGGCGGAGCTTACGTCACGGCGTTGCATGAGGCCAAGGTGCTCGGCCGCGATGCGCGCGAACAGCAGATCCGCAAAGCTCTGGATGCAGCAACCCGTACCATCCCTGGGGCACACTGGCGGGAAGGCAAAAATCTTCTCGATACTGTGGTCAATCTGACAGAGTGGCCTTCTGTCATTTTGGGCAACTTCGATCTCGAGTTTCTACAGCTGCCCGAGGAGGTTCTGGTCACGGTGATGCGCGATCACCAAAAATATTTTGCCATCGAGGATGCCAACGGCAAGCTGCTGCCGTATTTTCTCGCCGTGCTCAACACGGATGGTGACCCGAAGGGGATTATTCGGCACGGAAATGAGCGCGTGCTTCGCGCCCGCTTTAATGATGCGCGCTTCTTCTGGGATACCGATCAGAAGCTCCCCCTGCGCGAGCGAGTGCAGTTGCTCAAGCACGTCACATTTCAAAGAGACCTGGGCAGCTACCACGAGAAGACGATCCGGGTTCAGCGCTTGTGCAGCTGGCTCTGCGAAATCATCCGCCAGTCTGGAATGCCGATTCGACCCGGCGTCATCCACAAAGCGGCTCACCTTGCCAAAACTGATCTCACGACCGAATTGGTAAAAGAGTTCACGGAACTGCAAGGGATCGTCGGCGGCCTTTATGCTCGTGCTCAGACCCTTGACTCTGACATGAAGCGTGACGTACATGACGCCATCGCTACTGCAATTTACGATCAATACAAACCGGAGTCGATGGAAGACTCGGTCCCCAGCACGGTCGAAGGAGCAGTGCTATCGATCGCGGACAAGGCAGATACGATTGTCGGCATGTTCGCATTGGGCCTCCAGCCAACTGGATCAAAAGATCCGTTTGCGTTGCGTCGTCAGGCGAATGGAATTGTGAAAATCATCGCCGAGCACAAGCTGGGTTTGCGGCTGACCCAGATCATAACCGATGCCCGCGAAGCCTATCGTGACTCGGAAGCAGAACGCAAGTTTAAGACAGGCAATCATCCTACGGAAACTGTTCTTGCGTTCTTCCGCGAGCGGCTGGAATTCTATCTGAGGGAGACACTGGGCTTTAAGTACGATGTGGTGAATGCGGTCCTGGAGGCAGGTGCCGATGATGTAGTGGATGCGGCCCGACGCTCTGAGGCTGTTGCCAAAGCCCGCTCGTCAGCGGATTTCGAGTCGATTTCGGTTGCGTTTAAGCGCGTAAAGAACATCCTGCGGCAAGCGGCCGAGTCGGGGAAAAGAGTAGCAACTGCGGTTGACAACGCCTCCCTACGGGACGATGTAGAAACGGAACTCGCGTCACAGATTCCCCAAACTTCAGGCATCGTCGAAGCGCTTCGTGCTGAGGGCAACTACGAGCAGGCGCTGGCGGAAATTTCCAAACTCCGGCCGACGGTCGACCGGTTCTTCGATAAAGTCATGGTGATGGTGGACGACGACCAAATTCGGGCCAATCGACTAGCCTTGCTGCATACATTGTTACGGGAGTTTTCGACGATTGCCGATTTTTCCGAAATCGTGACTGAGAGTACGGGATCTACAGAATCTTCGAACAAGTAAAGGACTAATACTTATGGCTACTACAACGCTTTCCGAAACAGAAATCGCAACCCAGAAGCCGCAAACCACTAAGTACGTCTACTTCTTCGGCGACGGCAGAGCCGATGGCAACGGCAAGATGAAAGACGAACTCGGCGGGAAAGGCGCTGGATTGGCCGAGATGACGAATGCCGGTCTGCCAGTTCCTCCGGGCTTCACTATCCAAACCGACGCTTGCCGCGAGTACATGCGGCATGGCGGCGTGCCCCAGGAAGTCGATCGTCAGACGGAAGAAGCCCTCAGCCGACTCGAGCACCTACAACATCAGAAACTTGGCAAAGGCGACAATCCTTTGCTGGTCAGCGTTCGTTCCGGCGCCAAGTTTTCTATGCCGGGCATGATGGACACCATTCTCAACCTTGGCCTTAACGATGAAAGTATGGAAGCGCTGGCTAAGCGCAGCAATAACCCGCGTTTTGCTTACGACTCCTATCGCAGGCTTATCCAGATGTTCGGCAACGTAGTACTGGAGATCCCCAAGCCGGCCTTCGATGAAGTATTCGACGCCAAGAAGAAACAGAAGAAAGCAAAGCTTGATACGGATCTCGACGCTAAAGCTCTCAAAGAAGTAATCGCCGAATACAAGAAGGTCGTCAAAAAGCATGCCAAACGGGACTTCCCCCAGGATCCGCATGAGCAGCTTGTAATGGCGCGCGATGCCGTCTTCCGCTCATGGAACAACGACCGCGCCAAACACTATCGCCGCATCAACAACATTTCCGACGACCTCGGCACGGCGGTGAACGTACAGGCCATGGTCTTCGGCAATCTCGGCGAGACCAGCGGCACTGGTGTCGGCTTCACCCGCAATCCCGCTACCGGCAACAAGGAGTTTTACGGCGAATTCCTGATGAATGCACAAGGTGAAGATGTGGTCGCCGGCATTCGTACTCCCATTCACATCCGCGAGCTCGAAAAAATCATGCCTGGCGTTTACCGGCAACTTCATGAAATCACCACTCGGCTGGAGAAACACTACCGTGACATGCAGGATTTCGAGTTCACCATCCAGGAAGGCAAGCTGTACATGCTGCAAACCCGCAATGGCAAGCGTACGGGGCGCGCGGCCGTCCGAATCGCCATTCAGATGGTGGAGGAAGGCCTGATCACAAAGGAAGAAGCGATTTTCCGCGTCGAACCAAATCAGCTTTACGATTTTCTGGTTCCACGCCTCGATGAGAAGGAAATCAAGCCGGAAAATATCCTCACCGACAAGGGATTGCCTGCATCGCCGGGCGCCGCTGTCGGACAAATTGTGTTCACCGCCAATGATGCGGTAGAGAAAGCTGGCCACGGCGCAAAGAAGAACCCCGTGATCCTAGTTCGCGCTGAAACCACGCCGGAAGATATTCATGGCATGGAAGTGGCGGCCGGAATTCTGACTTCCCGCGGCGGCATGACGAGTCACGCGGCGGTCGTCACGCGCGGCATGGGCAAGTGTTGCGTGGCAGGAGCCGGAGAAGTACAGGTCAATGAGCATACCCGCGAGATGCGAGTTAAAGGGCAGGTCTTTAAGGAAGGCGACTGGATTTCACTCGACGGCACGACAGGCCGCGTGATCAAGGGCAAACTCAAGACGGTTGAGGCCAGCCCCGATGATCCCGAACTGACCAAAATCCTGAGTTGGGCGGAGCCGTTTCGCAAAATTGGAGTCCGCGCCAATGCCGATATTCCGCGTGATGCGATCCAGGCCCGGGCGTTTGGAGCCGAAGGCATTGGTCTGTGCCGGACCGAGCACATGTTTTTCGCTGAAGATCGCATTCCGCACATGCAGGCGATGATTATGGCTCGCGATGAGAAGGAACGCCGAGCGGCCCTGAAGAAGCTTCTTCCCATGCAGCGCTCGGATTTCGAGGGTCTTTTCCGCGTCATGGATGGTTTGCCGGTAACCATCCGAACGCTCGATCCGCCGCTTCACGAGTTCCTTCCCAAGCGTGAAGACCTGATGGTCGATATTGCAATTCTTCCCTACGCGACCGCCAAGCAGAAGAAATCGATGATTGGAAAGTATGGGCGCTTCGGAGCAAAGAGCGCGGCCGATTTGAAAAAGGTGCTTCCAAAAGTCCTGAGTCGCGTGGAAGAGCTGCACGAGTTCAATCCCATGCTGGGGCTTCGCGGATGCCGTTTGGGAATCACTTATCCTGAGATTACTGAGATGCAGGCGCGCGCTATTTTCGAGGCTGCCGTCGCGGTAGAAAAAGAAGGAGTCAAGACGCACGTTGAAGTCATGATTCCGCTCGTCGCCACACTAAAGGAGATGCAGCACCAGGCAGCCGTTGTTCGGCGTGTCGCCGATGAGGTTTTTGAGGAAAAGGGCAAGAAGGTTCACTATCTCGTCGGCACCATGATCGAGTTGCCCCGAGCAGCCCTTGTGGCAGACGAAATCGCCAAAGAAGCCGAATTTTTCAGCTTCGGCACGAACGATTTGACCCAGACCACGTTTGGGTTTTCGCGCGACGACATCAATAAGGTTTTGCCGACTTACCTGGGAGGAATTCTCAAGCAGGATCCTTTTGCCGTGCTCGACCGCGAGGGAGTCGGAGAACTGGTTCGCATTGGAATCGAACGCGGACGCAAAACACGCCCGAAGCTTGAAGTTGGCATTTGCGGCGAACACGGTGGGGAACCCTCCTCGGTCGAATTCTGTCACCAGGTCGGAATGGATTACGTTGCGTGTTCTCCATTCCGCGTGCCGACTGCGCGTCTGGCTGCCGCCCAGGCTGGCGCAAGCGAGAAACTGAAAGTTGAGGGCGGAAGGACGAAATAGAAATTGGTGATCAGGACGCTGGCGCAGACCCTGATCTCACTGCACTCGTTGCAATCTGCTAATAAGTTTTTGAGCAAAGTTGTCTTCGGACTCTGACCTCAAGAGGCGCGAGTTTGCCTCCGAGGCTTTTTCGGCTTTATTGGTGAAGTCAACCAGCTTTTGCACGTTCGCCCGGACCCGTTCTTCCCCGTCCGGAGTCAGATTCAACTGCTCCTGCAGAAAAGGCGAATCCGAGCCGAAATCGACCTGGATGTGCCCTTCCGATTCGGAGCTTCCGTCCTCAAACTCCTGACCTTGCGCAATAAATCTCACGCGCCATGGCTTCAGCAGCCATTTTCTTTGCTCGTCGTCGAATACCCACAGATCCCAGGCCGCTTCGAAGACGTAGGCGTAGTCATCATGCAGCAGGTCCGATGCAATCAGGACTGCAGCTTCCGGCGTAATGCCCGGATTGAAGCGGCGTTCCAGGATGGTCGCTTCGTTCCATGAAACCGGATGCAGGGCCAAACCGGCGATTCCTCCCTGCTGGGACGAAAACGGAAATTGCCGCATCACGGAGAGCGTCTTCGGCAGTATTTCCTCGGCATCGAAGCTCGAATACCAAAGACTCAAATAGAGCGGATCGGCCACAGTGTATTCTCGCAGTTAAGCTTTTATTGTAAGCGTTTCGAGAGTGGCGCGCGGTGTTGCCTCGATCAGTCTTCCGTGGCCGTTGAGATGCGAGATGCTGCGCCAGCCAAGCTTTGACACTGCAAGACGGGCGCTGCTACGATCAGTTTGGCTGCAGGCGCCCACCCTTGCTCGTCCCCGTCGTCTAGCCCGGCCTAGGACATCGCCCTTTCACGGCGGTAACACGGGTTCAAATCCCGTCGGGGACGCCAACGTTACTAATTTCGTGCAAGAACGTGTTCAGTCCAGCTTGAGAACTGTTAAGTGTCTGAAACCACTCGTGAATTGACTGCATTAGGAAACGATTGGCTGGTTCAAAGTATCGCTTT
>Ga0187780_10000845_pt1 | contig 22763 bp, 18 predicted proteins | sample 1015_Q2_SP10_20__FD_132429 | JGI IMG/M metagenome (GOLD analysis project Ga0187780, IMG submission 132429) | Tropical peat soil microbial communities from peatlands in Department of Meta, Colombia - 1015_Q2_SP10_20_MG | ecosystem: Environmental > Terrestrial > Soil > Wetlands > Peat | place... | reverse complement strand
GCTCCACCTCCTTGGTGACGCCCTGCAGATCGATCTCCACGCGGCCGCAAGAGGGGCAGGCGATGACGTTGAGCCCCTGGTCCCGCAGGCCCAGGGCCTTCAGGATCCCGAAGCCGGCGCGGATCTCCTCCGTGGGGTCCTCGGTGAGGGAGACCCGGATGGTGTCCCCGATCCCCTCGGCCAGCAGGGTACCGATGCCCACCGCCGATTTGATGAGGCCCGCCGGCATGGTGCCCGCCTCGGTGACGCCCAGGTGGAAGGGGTACTCCACCTGCCCGGCCAGCAGCCGGTAGGCGGCGATCATGAGGGCCGGGCTGGAGGCCTTGAGGGAGATCTTCATCTCCGGATAGTTCACGTCCTCCAGGATGCGCACGTGCTTCAGGGCGCTCTCCACCATGGCCTCGGGGGTGGGCTGGCCATACTTCCGCATCAACTCCTTCTCCAGCGATCCCGCATTCACCCCGATGCGGATGGGGACCCTCCGCTCCGAGGCGGCCCGGGTGACCTCCTCCACCTTCCAGCGTGCGCCGATGTTCCCCGGGTTGATCCGCAGGCAATCGATGCCGGCGCCGAGGGCCTCCAGCGCCAGCCGGTACTCGAAGTGGATGTCCGCGATGAGCGGGATGCGGATCTGCGGCACGATGCGGAAGAGGGCGGCCGCCGCGTCCTCGTCCGGCACGGCCAGCCGCACGATCTCGCACCCGGCGGCCTCCAGGGCCCAGATCTGGTCCACCGTGGCCTGCACGTCCCGCGTGTCCGTCTTGGTCATGGACTGGACGGAGATGGCGGCGTCGCCCCCCACGAGGACCTTGCCCACGTGGATCTGCCGCGTCTTCCGCCTGGGGATCGTAACGTTCGGGCCCACCGCGTTTCCCCTTCGACCTCGATTTCCCCTACCGGCGTCCGGAACGCCTCACGGCGCCCCGCCTAATGCCGCCCCAGCATGCGGAAGATGTCGTTGTAGAAGGCGAACACCATGAGGGCCACCAGCAATGCCAGGCCCACCTGCTGAGCGATCTCCCGCTTACGCAGGCTCACCGGGCCGCCCCGGACGGCCTCGATCCCGAAGAAGAGCAGGTGCCCTCCGTCCAGGATCGGCACGGGGAGGAGGTTCAGGATGGCCAGGTTCACGGACAGGACGGCCGTGAGGAGGACCACCGAGAGGAAGCCTCCCTGCTGGGCCTGGCGGCTGGCCTCCCCGGCGATGTAGAGGGGGCCGCCGATGGTCCTGGGCGAGATCTCACCCTTGAGGAGCCGGCCCAGGATCCAGACCGTCTGCACCGCCACGTCCCAGGTCTTCTGCGCCCCCAGGCCCAGGGCGCGGTGGAGCGGGATCGTCTCGAAGCGTTGCCGCGCCCCCAGGATCCACTCGTCCCGCTGCACCCGCAGCGGTTCCTGCGTCAGGTCCACCTCCACGCCGATGCGCCCGATCTGCCCCGTCCCCGCCGGGTTAGGGACGGCGGTGGGCGTCACCTGGAGGTCCATGCGCTGGCCGTTCCGCTCCACGGTGATGTGGCCCGTCCGTCCAGGGCTCTTGTGGATCAGCCGGACCAGGTCCTCCCACACGGTGATGGGCGCCCCGTCGAAGGCGATCACCTTGTCCCCGGCGCGGACCCCGGCCTGATCCGCCGGCGAACCCGCCTCCACGCGGCCCACCTTAGGTGCCACGGCCTGCACGTCGTGCCGCTGGCGCTCGGGGGTGACGGTCACCGAGAGCCGCTGGCCGTTCCGTTCCACCTCCACCGGGAGGGCGCGCCCCTCGCTCTCCTCGACGCGGTCCAGGATCTCGTCCCAGGCGGCCACGGGCGCGGCCCCCACGGCCAGCACGCGGTCCCCCGGCTGCAGGCCGGCCCGGTCGGCGGCGGACCCGGGCTCCACCACGCCCACCACCGGGCCCTTCACCGGCTGGCCAACGGTGACGAACACGCCGGCGAAGAGCAGGGCGGCCAGGAGGACGTTGGACCCCGGACCGGCCAGGACCACCAGGGACCGCCAGCCCACGGACTTGTTCTGGAAGGATTTCTCGGGGTCCGCCGTCTGGTCCGCGGGGTCCTCGCCGATCATCTTGACGTAGCCGCCCAGGGGGATCGCCGAGAGGAGGTACTCCGTCTCCCCCCGCCGGAACCCCAGCACCTTCGGCCCGAACCCCAGCGAGAACTTGAGCACCCCCACGCCCGCGCGCTTGGCCACCAGAAAATGGCCCAGCTCGTGGACGAAGACCAGGACGCCCACCACCACCACGAACCACAGGGCCTGCTGGAGCCACCCCGCCGCCTGCGCCGGCGTCACCGCCAAGAGCCCAAGGCCTATTGCCGTACTCAGCAGTATCGGGAACATTCCGTCTCCAAATTCCTCATGAAAGCATCGCGGGGCCGCCCGCCGGGAACCGCCTTGGGCGCGGGAGCGCGAAGGGGAGAGCCCGCCGCGCGCAGCCGCCCCGCCGGCTAGCGGGCGGCCACCGCGTTCAGGGACCGCCGCACCCCCCGGTCCAGCTCCAGGAGGTCCTCGACGGAGGTGAGCGGCCGGGTCGGATGCGCATCCAGGGTGCGGGCGATGACGTCGGCGATCTGGTCGAACCGGATGGCCCCCTCCAGGAACTGGTGGACGGCCACCTCATTGGCCGCGTTCAGCACGGCCGGCAGCGTCCCGCCGCCCTCCAGTGCACGGTAGGCGTAGGTGAGGCAGGGGAACTTCTCCCGGTCCACCGGCTCGAAGGTGAGGCTGGCCACCTCCTCCAGCTTGAGGCGTGGGAGGGCCGAGGGCCCGCGCTCGGGGTGGCGCAGGGCGTAGAGGATGGGCAGCCGCATGTCGGTGATCCCGAGCTGGGCCAGGATGGATCCGTCCACGAACTCCACCAGGGAGTGGATGATGCTCTGCGGGTGCACGATCACGTCCACCTGGGTCACGTCCAGGTCGAACAGCCAGCGGGCCTCGATCACCTCCAGCCCCTTGTTCATGAGGGTCGCCGAGTCGATGGTGATCTTGCGGCCCATGTTCCAGGTGGGGTGGCGCAGGGCCTGCGCCGGGGTGATGCGCGGGAACTCGGACCGGGGCGTGCTGCGGAACGGCCCCCCCGACGCCGTGAGCACCACCCGCCGCAGCCCCTCGCGCCCGCCGCTGACGAGGCACTGGAAGACCGCCGAGTGCTCGCTGTCCACAGGCAAGATGCGCGCGCCGGTGGCCCGGGCCGCGGCCATCACCAGCTCGCCGGCCATCACCAGCGATTCCTTGTTGGCCAGCGCCACGGTCTTGCCGGCCCGTACGGCGGCCAGCGTGGGCACCAGGCCAGCGCCCCCCACGATGGCCGACACCACCAGGTCCGCCTCGTGGTGCGTGGCGGCCCGCACCAGCCCGGGGGTCCCCCAGGCGATCTCCACCCGCACCGCCGCCCCGTCCAGCCGCTCGCGCAGGGCCCGGGCCGCCGCCTCGGACGTCACGGAGACGAAGGAGGGGCGGAACACGCGCACCTGCTGCGCCAGCCGGTCCATGTTCGCCCCGGCGGCCAGCGCCACCACGGCGAACTCCTCCGGGTGCGACTCCACCACGGCCAGGGTGCTCGTCCCGATGGAGCCGGTGGACCCCAAGATGGCCAGGCGCTTCACCCCTCGTCCCCCGCCCCCACCCCGTCCCGCGTGCTGGACTTCACCCGGTACATGGCGGCGTCGGCCCGCCGGAGAAGGGCCTCGTGGTTCTTGCCGTCGTACGGGTAGGTGGCGACGCCGAAGCTGGCGGTGAGGGTCACCTCGGAACCCCCCTCGGCCTCGAATCTGTGCGCCTTCACCGCCCGGCGGATGCGCTGGGCGACCACGAAGGCCCCCTTCGCGTCCGTCTCCGGGAGCGTCACCACGAACTCGTCCCCCCCGAACCGAAACATCTTGTCGCTCTTGCGCAGCTTGCGCAGCGCCAGCTGCGCCAACTCTCGGAGCACCCGGCTGCCGCAGAGATGGCCGTACTGGTCGTTGACCTTTTTCAAATGGTCCAGGTCGAAGAAGATGAGGGAGAAGGGGCGGCCGTAGCGGCGGGCCCGCTCCAGCTCCTCCTCCAGGTACGTCTCCATGAAGCGACGATTGTAGGCCGTGGTCTGATCGTCCAGCAGGGCCTCCTGGCGGAGGGTGGCGTTCTGCTGGATGAGCTGCGACCGCTCCAGGCCGTTGCGGATCAGGACGTCCAGCGCGGTGGCGTCCACCGGCTTGGTGAGGTAGTGGAAGGCCCCCCGCTTCATGGCCTGGACCGCGGCCCCGATGGTTCCCTCGGCGGCGAGGATGACCACGCAGAGGTCCGGCCGGGCGGCCAGGAGCCGGTTCAGGACGGTGCGCCCGTCCATCTTGGGCAGGCCGAGGTCGAGGAAGACGAGGTCGTACGCCTCCTGCTCGACCTTGCGGACGGCGAGCTCCCCGGAGGGGGCCTGCTCCACCAGGAGGTCACGGTTGTCCAGCAACCGGGCCAACCCCTGGCGGGACTGGCTTTCCTCCTCCACCACTAGGACCTTGCCCCTGGCCATCAGGGCCCCCCGGCCGGCATCCCGCCCAAATGCCAAAAACGGCGGGTTGCGCCCGCCGCCTCGGTCAGTATAGTGGAGCCCCCGGACCCCCGCAAGGGATTTTGGGCCGCGGCCTCACGGCCGGGCACCGGACCCTTCCCGGGCGCCACGGAAATCGTAGACGATGTCGCCGGGGCGGACCAGCCCCAGTTCGTCCCGGGCGATGCCCTCGACGCCGCTGGGGTCCTCCCGCAGGGCCCGCACCTCCTCGGACAGCTGCCCGTTCACCTCGCGCAGCCGGGCGATCTCGCGGGTGATTTCCGCCCGGGCGCGGGCCAAGCGATAGAGGCGGACCACCCCCCGGTCACCCACGGCCGAGAGGATGGCCAACAGGATCACCATGGCCCCCACCAGGCGGAGCCGCCGCCGCCAGCGCGGGCGGCCGTACCCGCCCGCCGGCGCGGCATCCCCGCCCCCCTCCCCCGATCGAATGCCCAGCATTCACGCCTCCCGCTTGAACCGTGCGAAGGTCCCGGTCCCCCGGAACACGGCCGCGCCGCCCAGGGCCTCCTCGATGCGCAGGAGTTGGTTGTATTTGGCGGTCCGGTCCGTGCGCGAGGCCGAGCCGGTCTTGATCTGGCCGGCGTTGGTGGCCACGGCGAGGTCTGCGATGGTGGTGTCCTCTGTCTCGCCGGACCGGTGGGAGATGATGGCCGCGTAGCCGGCCCGCCGCGCCACCTGGATGGCCTCCAGCGTCTCCGTCAGCGTGCCGATCTGATTCACCTTGACGAGGATGGCGTTGGCCACCCCCTCCGCGATGCCGCGCTCCAGGAACTTCACGTTGGTGACGAACACGTCGTCCCCCACGAGCTGCACCCGGCGGCCCAAGGCCTGCGTGAGTTGGCGCCAGCCGTCCCAGTCCCCCTCGGCCATACCGTCCTCGATGGACACGATGGGATAGCGGTCCGCCCAGCGCCGGTAGAGTGCCACCAGCTCCTCCGGCCGGAACTCCTTTTGGGCCTCGCCGGCCAGCACGTACCGCCCCTTGGCCGCATCATAAAACTCGCTGGCGGCCGGGTCCAGCGCCAAAAACACGTCGCCCCCGGGCCGGAACCCGGCCCGCGCGATGGCCTCCAGGACCACCTCCACCGCCTCCTCGTTGGACCGAAGGTCGGGCGCGAAGCCCCCCTCGTCCCCCACCCCGGTGCCGAGGCCCCGCCCCTTGAGCACCTCCCGCAGCCGGTGGAACACCTCCACCCCCATGCGGAGCGCCTCGGCGAAGCTTCCCGCCCCCGCGGGGACCACCATGAACTCCTGGAAGTCCACCGTGTTGTCGGCGTGCTTCCCGCCGTTCAGGATGTTCATGAGGGGCGCGGGCAGCTCCCGGGCGCCCACCCCCCCCAGGTAGCGGAAGAGGGGCAGGCCCAGCTCGGCCGCTGCGGCGCGGGCCGCGGCCAGCGAGACCCCCAGGAGGGCGTTGGCCCCCAGGCGGCTCTTGCTCTCCGTGCCGTCCAGTTCGATGAGCAGCCGGTCCAGGGCCGCCTGCTCCGTCACCTCCATCCCGGCGACCCTGGGTGCGATGGCGCGCTTCACGTGCTCCACGGCCTTGGTCACGCCCCGGCCCAGGTAACGGGCCTTGTCCCCATCCCGCAGCTCCAGGGCCTCGTGCTCGCCCGTGGAGGCGCCGGAGGGCACGGCGGCCCGACCCAGGGCGCCGGCCGCGGTGCGCACCTCCACCTCCACCGTGGGGTTCCCCCGGGAGTCCAGGATCTCCCGGCCGATGATGCCTGTGATGGTGCTCATGCGACCCCCGTCTCCAACTCCACGGGGCATGTGGCCCGCGAAGGCTCAGGGCTTGTGAAACAATCCCGCGCCGCCGGCCGGGCGAGGCCCGGGGGAGGCCCCCGGAGTGATGTTTCCGCCACTGCTCAATCCTGCTCGATCCATCCGCGCACCAGGTCGCGGTACTTGCCCGCCACGGCCTCGGCCCGGCGGCGGGACGGGGCCTCCGCCACCACGTGGAACGCGGCCCGGTCCTGGTCCGGGTAGAGGGCCACCCACTCGTTGTCCAGGAAGACCTTCACGCCGTCGGTGAGGTCCAGCCGCTCCTCGCGGGTGGCCTCCAAGAGGCGGCGCATCACCGCCCCCTTCCGCTCCCAGGGGCAGCTCACCTGGTCCCGCACGGCGAAACGCTGGGGGATCTGGCCGACCAGTTCGTGTATCCGGGCCCCCTCCCGGGCGAGCATCTCCAGGAGCTTGAGCGTGGCCAGCATCCCGTCGAAGGCCGGCTGGAAGCGCGGGAAGATGTAGCCCCCCATGCCATCGCCCACGAAGGCCACCTCGTCCCGGGCCGCCGCTTCCATGAGGGCGCGCTGGGATAGCTTCGTGCGCATCAGGGGGGCGCCGAAAGACCGCGCCAGGTCGTCCAGCGCCCCCGAGGCGGTGACGGGAACCCCGATGGCGCCCTTGGGCTGCGTGCGCAGAACCAGGAGGGTGACCAGGCACAGCGCCAGGTCGTCCGGCACCAGGTCCCCCTTGTCATCCACCAGGAAGATCTTCTCGGCCCCGGCATCCATGAGCACCCCCAGATCGGCCCCCAGGGTGCGCACGATCTCCGAAAGCTGGTGCAGGGCGTGCCGGAACTCCTCCTCGGTCTTGGTGAGCCGGGCCTCGTCGATGTAGGCATTGAGGGCGATCACCTCGCAGCCCAGCTCGCCCAGGAGCGAGGGGAAAACGGTGACGGCGGTGCCGTAGGCGTAGTCCACCACCACCTTGAGCCGCCGGGCCTTGAGGGGCGAGGCATCCACGAAATGGCGGACGCCGTCCAGGTAGTACTCCACGTCGTACTCGGGGAAGGAGAGGCGGCCGACGGACTCCACGGCGGCCCGCCGGAAATCCTCCCGGAAGAAGAGCCGCTCCACGCTGCGCTCCCGGTTGGAGGAGATGTTCAGCCCGCGCTCGTCGAAGAACTTGATGTCCACCAGCTGCGGGTCGAAGGGGGAGCGGCGCACGTGGACGCCGGCCGAGGCGCCCTGGGCCCCCATCTTGTACCGGACCAGGGGGATGGGGGTGACCCGGAGGTCGTGCACGTCCACCCCGGCGGAGAGGAGGCCGCAGATCAGGGCGCGGTTGATCATGCGGGAGGAGCGGTGCGGGTCCCGGCTGGTGCGGACGATGGCGCCCTCCCGCAGCGTGGCGCCGAAGCAGGCCCCCAGCTTGGCGGCGAACTCGGGCGAGATCTCCACGTTGGCCAGGCCGGTCACGCCGTAGGCGCCGAAGATGGCCCGGGACCACTTGGAGCCCCAGACGAGGCTCGTGGAGAGGGTGGCTCCCTCCTCCACCACCTTCTGGGGCCACACCTTCACATCGGCCTTCACCACCGACTCCTCGCCGATGCGGCAGTGGTCCGCGATGAGGGCTCCCTCGAAGAGCCGGGCGCGGGCCCGGATCTCGCTGCAGGTGCCCACCACGTTCTCGCTGAGGAGGGCCCCCCGGCCCACGTGCACATCCGCCCAGAGCACCGAATCGGAGATGCTGGCCCCCTCCTGGATCACACACCGGTCCCCGATCACGCTGTTGGTGATGCGGGCGTTGCCCTCCACCCGGGCGTGCCGCCCAATGAAGACGGCGCCCCGGAGGGCGGCCGTAAAGTCCACCCGGCTGCCCTCGCCCAGCCAGATGGCCCGGTCGATCCCCTCCACCCGGGACCCGGGGACGTTCACCCGCACGGCGCCGGCCAGGATGTCGCGGTGGGCCAGGCGGTATTCGATGAGGTCCCCCACGTCGCGCCAGTAGCCGGAGGCCACATAGCCGTAGAGGGCCTTCTCCTCTCGCATCAGGAGGGGGAACAGGTCCCGGCTGAAGTCGAACTCGGCCCCGGGCGGGATGAACTCCAGGACCTCGGGCTCCAGGATGTAGATCCCCGTGTTCACGGTGTCCGTGAACACCTCGCTCCAGCTGGGCTTCTCAAGGAAGCGGGTGATGCGGCCCTCGTCGTCGGCGATCACGAGGCCGTACTGCAGCGGGTTCTCCACCCGCGTCAGGACGATGGTGGCCAGGGCCCCGCGGGCCCGGTGGAAGGCGATGGCCTGGGTCAGGTCGAAGTCCGTGAGCACATCGCCGCTGATCACCAGGAAGGGCTCCTGGAGGTACGGGGCGGCGAATTTCACGGCGCCGGCCGTCCCGAAATCCTCCGCGGCCGTCAGGTACGTCATCTCCACGCCGAACTCCGCGCCGTCCCCGAAGTGGCGCTCGATGACCTCGGGCTGGAAGTAGAGGAGGGTGACGAGCCGGGTCATCCCGTGGGCCCGCACCAGCTCCACGATGTGCTCCATCATGGGCCGGTTGGCCATGGGGATCATCGGCTTGGGGATGTTGTTGGTGAGAGGGCGGAGCCGGGTGCCGAAGCCCCCCGCCATGATCACGGCCTGCATGGCAACCTCGATCGGGTGAGGGTGCGTGCGGGGCAGGTGGGGATGTCTTGCGAGTCAGTAGTATAGGAGCCGGCCGGAAACGCTGTCAACGTGATTCGGCCCGCCCCGGGCCTGCGCCTGCCGCAAAGCCCTCTACGGCGCGCCCCTGCGCCCCCGCCGGGGTCCGGTGGCCTCGGGCGGGCGGGCGGCTTCCTCGCCCCCGGGCGCGCCGCCGCCCACGTAGGTGCGTGGGATGCGCGGGCCGATCCTCGCCAGCACCTCGTAGCTGATGGTGCCGGCGGCGGCGGCCACATCGTCCGCGGTGATGATCCCCTCCCCCTGCCGGCCGATGAGCACCGCCTCGTCGCCCAGGGCCGCCTCGGGGGTCGCCGAGACATCCACCAGCGTCATGTCCATGCAGACGCGCCCCAGGATGGGGGCGCGCCGGCCGCGCACCAGCACTTCGCCCCGGTTGGAGAGGCCGCGGCTCACGCCGTCGGCGTAACCGACGGGGATGGTGGCCACACGCACATCCCGCGGGGCCACGAAGGTGTGGCCGTAGCTCACCCCCTGGCCTTTCGTCACGACCCGCAGCGCGGCGATCCGCGTGCGCAGGGTGAGGGCCGGGCGCAGGGCCAGGCGCGCGGCCGGGCGTGCCGAGGGCGTGTAGCCGTAGAGGAGAATGCCCGGCCGCACCAGGTCCAGGTGCGCCTCCGGCAGGGCCAGCACCCCGGCGCTGTTGGCCAGGTGGCGCCGGCCAGCGCCCAGCCCGGCGGCCCGGAGCGCGCGGTCCACCTCCCGGAATCGGGCCAGCTGCTCCCGGGCCACCGCGGGGTCGTCGGCCTCGGCGGCCGCGAAGTGCGACATGAGGCCTTCCAGGCGGATCCCCGGCAAGCGTCCCAGCTTCGCGGCGTAGGCGGGGGCCTCCTCCGGCGAGACGCCCAGGCGACCCATCCCGGTATCCACCTTGAGATGGACCCCAACGGTCCGGCCGGCCTGCGCCGCCAGGCTCGAAAGGCGTTCGGCGAGCGCCAGATCGGAAACCACGGGGGCGAGCCCCTGCTCTAGGACGGCCTCGGCCGCCTCGGGGGAGGTGGGTCCCATCACCAAGATCGGAGCTCGGAGGCCGGCCCGGCGCAGCAGGACGCCTTCCTCCGCGTAGGCGACCCCGAGCGCGTCGGCCCCGGCGGCCAGCAGGGCCCGGGAGACCTCGATGCTGCCGTGGCCGTACGCGTTGGCCTTGACCACCGCGAGCAGGGCGACGCCCGGTCGCAACAGCCCCCTCACCGCGCGAAGATTCGCCCCGAGCGCCTGCAGGTCGATGACCGCCTCCGCGAAACTCATGAGCGCAGAGTACCCTCCCTGGGCGGGCTAATGCAAGTCGGCGCCGATGCTTGTCTGCGGGAATTCACTGGCCGCTGAATGCCAAACACCAAGCCGTGGTCAGAATGGCCCATTCAACAGTGAAAATGTGAGAAAATTGAAGTAATATGAAGTTAGAAGCCATATTTATCGCTAAATGTACTATTATTTGCTTTCTGTATTGTCTTTCTGACCTTGCGACATCTCCTGTCAACGACTATCTTGACGCGCGTTAGCACTCACCGGTGACGAGTGCTAATACACCATTCTGCATGGAGTCGTTCGCGATCCATAATAATCTCTCCACATACTGACCTCACGTTCACCCAGCAGACCTGTGGGGTACGCACAAGGGATTTGTGCCCCCCGGAAAGGAGCGAGCGGTATGAAGATCAAGCCTCTCCAGGACCGGATCTTGGTGAAGCGCCTCGAGGAGAAGGAAGTTAAGAAGGGCGGGATCATCATTCCCGACACCGCCAAGGAGAAGCCGCAGGAGGGCGAGGTCGTGGAGGTGGGCCCGGGCAAGATGACCGATGAGGGCAAGCGGATCGCCATGGAGGTCAAGAAGGGGGACAAGATCCTGTTCGGCAAGTACTCCGGGTCCGAGGTGAAGCTGGGCGACCAGGAGTATATGATCATGCGCGAAGAGGACGTGCTGGGGATCATCCAGTAAACGGCCGGTGCCCGCCGGCCGGGGCCGTGGGCCGCCGGCGCTGGGCGGGGCGAACTTTGGATCGCAACAGCCACGCGTGACACGGGAGGGGTAAATCGATGCCCGCAAAGCAGCTGAGGTACGACGAGGAAGCGCGCCGCGCCGTCCTGAGCGGCGTGGACAAGCTGGCCAACGCCGTGAAGGTCACCCTGGGGCCGAAGGGACGGAACGTCGTCCTGGACAAGAAGTTCGGCGCCCCCACCATCACCAAGGACGGGGTGACGGTGGCCAAGGAGGTCGAACTGCCGGACCCGTTCGAGAACATGGGGGCCCAGATGGTGAAGGAGGTGGCCTCCAAGACCTCCGATGTGGCCGGCGACGGCACCACCACGGCCACCGTGCTGGCCCAGGCCATCTTCCGCGAGGGGATGAAGAACGTGACCGCCGGGGCCAACCCCATGGCCCTGAAGCGCGGCATCGACCGCGCGGTGGAATCGGTGGTGGAGGAGATCAAGAAGATCTCCAAGCCGACCAAGGGCAAGAAGGAGATCGCGCAGGTCGCCACCATCTCCGCCAACAACGACAAGACCATCGGCGACCTCATCGCCGAGGCCATGGAGAAGGTGGGCAAGGACGGCGTCATCACCGTCGAGGAAGCCAAGGGGGTGGAGACCCAGCTCGAGGTCGTGGAGGGGATGCAGTTCGACCGCGGGTACATCTCCCCGTACTTCGTCACGGACCCCGAGCGCATGGAGGCGGTGATCGAGAACCCGCTGATCCTGATCCACGAGAAGAAGATCAGCAATATGAAGGACCTCCTGCCGGTCCTCGAGCAGATCGCCAAGATGGGCAAGCCCCTCCTCATCATCGCCGAGGAGGTGGAGGGCGAGGCGCTGGCCACCCTGGTGGTGAACAAGCTGCGCGGCACGCTGAACACCTGCGCCGTGAAGGCCCCCGGCTTCGGCGACCGCCGCAAGGAGATGCTGAAGGATATCGCCGTGCTCACCGGCGGCGAGGTCATCTCCGAGGAGCTGGGGATCAAGCTGGAGAACATCCGGCTGGACGACCTGGGCAAGGCCAAGAAGGTGGTGGTGGACAAGGAGAATACCACCATCATCGAGGGGGCCGGGTCCCAGAAGGAGATCGAGGGCCGCATCAAGCAGATCCGGACCCAGATCGAGGAGACCACCTCCGACTACGACAAGGAGAAGCTCCAGGAGCGCCTGGCCAAGCTGGCCGGCGGCGTGGCCGTCATCAAGGTGGGGGCCCCCACCGAGGTGGCCATGAAGGAGAAGAAGGCCCGCGTGGAGGACGCCCTCAACGCCACCCGGGCCGCGGTCGAGGAAGGTATCGTGCCCGGGGGCGGCGTGGTGCTGCTGCGGGCGGGGACGGCCCTGGAGAAGGTGAAGTTCGCCGGGGATGAGAAGACCGGGGCGGAGATCGTCCGTCGGTCCCTGGAGGAGCCCATCCGCCAGATCGCCCAGAACGCCGGGGTCGAGGGCTCCATCGTGGTACAGAAGGTCCGCGACGGGAGCGGGGCATTCGGCTTCAACGCCGAGACCGAGACCTACGAGGACCTGATGTCGGCCGGGATCATCGACCCCACCAAGGTCACCCGGATCGCCCTGCAGAACGCGGCCAGCATCGCCGGCCTGTTGGTGACGACCGAGTGCATGGTCACGGAGATCCCGGAGAAGAAGGAAGCCATGCCGCCCATGCCGCACGGACACGGCGGAGGGATGGGCGACTTCTAGCAGGCCGCTGAAAAAGGCCCATCTGCGGCGTTGGCGCGCTTGGGCGCTCGCTGCGGCGTACCCGGAGTACGCCTCACTCGGCCCTTCGCGCGCCGCCTTGCACCTGGGCCTTTTTGAGCAGCCTGCATTTCCCGCACCGGCGGGGCGCAGCGCGGGTCAACCCCCGAGCGCCCCGTGTAGATACGAAGGCCCCGGGCGGCCAACCCGTCCGGGGCCTTCGCGTTTCCGGGCGCGCCGGATCGAGTTCGCGGGCGGGGATTACTCCTCCGGTTCGGCCGCGCCGCGGCCGCCCCGTCGCCCGCCGGGGCCGGCCTCACCGCGCGCGTCCAGCAGGCTCATGAGGCGCACCAGGTACGGCCGCGAGAGGCTGAGGATCTCCGCCGCCTTCGTCTGGTTCCCCCCGGTCTTGCGCAGGGTGTCGCGCAGCAGGCCCCGCTTGAATTCCCGCACCCGTTCGTGGAATCCCCCGGCGTCGGCCGGGGCCGCGACGGAACCGACCTGCGCGGCGGCCGGCAGCAGGATGTCGCCCGGCCCGAGGCGCTTCCCGGCGCAGAGCACCACGGCCCGTTCGATCGCGTTGGCCAGCTCCCGCACGTTCCCAGGCCAGGCGTAGCCCCGCAGGAGGCGCATCGCCTCGGGCTCGATCCCCTCCATGTCCTTTTTGGTCTCGGCCGCGAACTTCTGCCGGAAGTAGTCCGCCAGGGCCGGCAAGTCCTCCATGCGCTCCCGCAGGGGGGGCAGCGTGATGGAGATGACGTTCAGCCGGTAGAAGAGGTCCTCCCGGAACTGCCCCGCCTTCACGGCGCGGGTCAGGTCCGTGTTGGTGGCGGCCACGATGCGGACGTCGGTCTTCAGGACCTTGGTCCCCCCCACCCGCTCGAACTCCCGTTCCTGCAGCACGCGGAGCAGCTTGGTCTGCAGCCCAGGCTTCAGGTCCCCCACCTCGTCCAGGAACACGGTGCCGCCGTCGGCCAGCTCGAACTTTCCCTTCTTCATCTGGTGGGCGCCGGTGAAGGCCCCCCGTTCGTGGCCGAACAGCTCGCTCTCCAGGAGCTGTTCCGAGAGGGCCACGCAGTTCACCACCACCAGGGGGCGCTCCCGGCGGGGGCTCCACTGGTGGATGAGGCGGCTGAAGACCTCCTTGCCGGTCCCGCTCTCCCCCAGGAGGAACACGGTGGAGTTGGTGGCGGCGGCCCGCCGGGCCGTGTCCAGGGCCGCCCGGATGGCCGGAGACTCCCCCACCACCGGCGGGACCCTGGCCTCCAGCTCGTCCCGGAACATGCGGTTGGCGTCCAGGAGCTGGCCCCGTTCCACGGCCTTGCGCACCACGATCTCCAGGTGCTTGGGGTCGAAGGGCTTGGTGATGAAGTCGTAGGCCCCCGCCTTCATGGCCTCCACGGCGTTCTCCACGGTGCCGTGGGCCGTGATGACGATGACGGTCGTCTCGATGCCCTCCCGGCGCAGCGCCTGCAGGACCTCCAGGCCCCCCATGCGGGGCATCTGGAGGTCCAGGAGGGTCACCACGGGGGCCTCGCGCCGCGCCGCGATCAGACCCTCCCCCCCATCGGGGGCCGTGAGGACCTCCATGCCCAGGGCGCGAAGGCGCTGCTCGAGGATCGCCCGGCTGGACTTGTCGTCCTCCACCACCAGGGCCTTGCCGCGGAGATCAGCCATCGGTCCCTCCCAATAGCTCTTCGATGATGCGCAGGAGCTCGCGGGGCTTGTAGGGCTTGGCCACGTACCGGTCGCAGCCGGCCGCGTAGGCCTGCTGGTCGTGCCCGCTCAGGGCGAAAGAGGTGACGGCCACGATGGGGATGTGGCGCAGCTCCTCCCGGGCCTTGATCCGGCGCGTCACCTCCAGTCCGGAGAGGCGGGGGAGCTGGATGTCCATGAGGATGACGTCGGGCCGCTCCCGTTCCACCGCCGCGAGGGCCGCCTCGCCGTCCACCACCTCGACCACCCGGTACCCCTTGGCCCCCAGCAGATCCCGCACGATCTTGCGGTTCGAGGGGTTGTCTTCCACGTGGAGGATCGTCGCGCTCATGCCGCCGAGCCCTCCGCCGGCGCCGCGCGCTGCGGCACCACCACGTGGAAGGTGGACCCCGCCCCCAGCACGCTCTCGGCCCAGATCCTCCCCCCGTGCAGCTCCACGAAGCGCCGGGCGATGCTGAGCCCCAGGCCGGTGCCGCTGTACTCCTTGGTCACCGAGGCGTCCCCTTGGCGGAATTCGTCGAAGATGGCCTCCAGGTCCTGGGGGAGATGCCGATGCCGGTGTCCGCCACGCTGTAGTGCACCTGTCCGTCGGCCGCCGACACGCAGACGTCTACCCGCCCCCGGTGGGTGAACTTGATGGCGTTTCCCACCAGGTTCAGGAGCACCTGGGTGATCCGCTTCCCGTCCCCGTAGCACGGCCCGATCTCGCCCTCCACGGCCGCCTCCAGGGTGAGGCCCTTCTCCGCCGCCAGCGGGCGGGCCGTCGCCAGCACGGCGTCCAGCACGTCCCGCACCACGTAATCCCCCATGGCCAGGTCCATGCGGCCGGCCTCGATCTTGGTCAGGTCCAGGATGTCGTTGATGAGGGCCAGCAGGTGGCGGCCGTTCCGGTTGATCTCCTGCACGGGGTCCAGCACGCGCTCCCCCAACTCGCCGTAGATGCCGTCCAGCAGCAGTTCGGTGAAGCCCAAGATGGCGTTCATGGGCGTGCGCAGCTCGTGGCTCATGTTGGCCAGAAAAGCCGACTTGTGCTGGCTGGCCAGCACCAGGGCCTCGTTCTTGCGCTCCAGCTCGCGGAACAGCCGGGCGTTCTGGATGGCGATGGCCGACCCGTTGGCGAAGTTGCGGAGGAGGTCTACCTCCTTGTCCGCGAAGCCCCCCACGGCGCGGCGCGCCAGGACGATCCCGCCCACCACCCGGTCCGCCTGCAGCATGGGGACGGCCAGAAGGGACCGCAGCCCCGCGCGCAGGTTGACATCCTTGTAGGGATAGGTGGGATCCAGGGCCACGTCGGGGACCTGGGCCGGCCGGCCCGTCGCCGCGGCGCGACCCACCGCCCCCTCCCCAAGGGCCGGCGGTGCGTCCACCAGGGTCTGGATGACGCTCGAGGGGAGCAGGTGCCACGCCCGGACCCGGAAGACCCGGCTCGTTTCCTCGAACTCGAAGATGACACCCCCATCGGAGCGGGAAAGCTCGGTGGCGTGCACCACGATGGTCTGCAGGACCCGCTCCAGATCGAGCGAGGCGCTCACGGCGCGCAGGGTCTCGCCCAGGGCCTGCAACTCTTCCACCGATTGCTTCAGGGCATGCGTCCGGTCTGCCACCTTCTGTTCCAGGCCGGCGTAGGCCTCGTGAAGGCGCCCAGCCATGCGGTTGAAATCCTCGGCCAGGGCCTCGAACTCGTCCCCTGTATGGACCGCCAGCCGAGCTTCCAGCTCGCCGGCGCCCAGCCGGTCCGCCCCCTGGCGGAGCGTCTCGATGGGCCGCACCACCCGCCGCCCCAGCCGGGCGGCCGCGCCCACGGCCAGGACGCACACGAGCAAGAGGATCCCACCGGTTCGAGCCAGGGAGGCGTAGAGAGGCGAGAAGGCCTCCGCAAGGGGTTGCTCGACCACCACGGTCCACCCCAGGGTCGGGATCCGGATGGATGAGGCGAGCACCCGGTGGCCTGCGAAATTTCGGTGGATGCGCGGCGCCCCCTTGGCCGAAGGGTCCATGGCCCCGGCGAACTGCGAGAGCCCCGAGACATCTTTTCGCTGGAGCACCAGGTGGAGATCGGGATGAGCGATGAGGGTCCCCGCCTCGTTCACCACGTAGGCGTAGCCGGTCTTGCCAACCCGGATCTCCCGGATCACGTCCAGCACGTAGCGGACGTTGACCTCGGCGGCCAGCACCCCGTCCACCTCGCCGGGGAACCGCTCGATGGGAACGGCCACCATCATGCGCGGTTCGAGGGATTCCGGCGGGAACGTGACCGGTCCGAAGTAAGTGCGACCGGCCCGGGCAGCCGTGAAGAAAGGGTCCGCCGTGTGATCGCTGGAAGGATCGGGGCGGGAGGGGCCGATGCGCGACTGGCGAAGCCGCTCGCGCCCATCGGGTCCCACCGCGACCAGACTGCGCGTCGCCGGTACATTCTTCAAGAGGTTGCGGAGATCGAAGATGTAGTTGGCGGTGATTCCGTTCTCGACAACTTCACGGGTCTGGGCGGTCAACTGGACGGCTTGGGCGATATCGTCGACGTAACCCCGGATCTGCAGGGCCGCCAATTCCGCTGTTCGTTCGTGCAGGAGCGCGAGGCTCCGGCGGGTTTCCTGGAAGCGGAAGACCATCTCCACCACGGCGCTGGTGACAAGGGAGCCCCCCACCAGGACGGCAAACACAAGGAAGTACCGCCGCACGATCCGCCCGCGCCGCCCGCCCCCGCCCGCCTCCGCTGGCTCCTCGCTCACCCCGATCTCCCTTCTCGTGGGGCGGGGCGCGACGGCGTCTAGCACCCTCGCCCCCCAAGGCTCCCGGACGGCCCCGGGGGGAGCCTCCCGCTTTTTCGCCACCACCCCGAACCGGCCCCCGCGCCCGCCGGAGCCGGCAACCATCGTCTCACCGCGTCCGGCCGTTCCCTGCTGCCCGTGCGGGGCGCCGGCCGCTCCCCGCGCCTCCGGCCCCTACGTCGGTGGTGCGAAGATCCGGCTGGCCAGCCTGCGGCCCTCCGGCGTCAGGGTGAGGCCGAGCCGGCTGGCCACCGTGGTGTTCACCCAGAATTCGAAGTTCCTCGGAAACCTCACGGGGAGCCGGCTGGCGTCGCCGGGGTTCTGCAAGACCTTTTGCACGCAGTCCGCCGCCTCCCATCCGATGGTTTCGGGTGGGAGGCCGTAGGCTGCGACGGCGCTCTTCTTGGGGTCGCTCACATCCTGCACGCATTCCGGCTGCTGGAAGAAGGTGGGGATGCCTCTCGCGTGGGCCTCCGCGATGACCACGTCCCGGAACGCGAACATGGCGTCAGAGGGGATCACGAGGAGGCACGGGCGCCGGTCGGGCGCGTAGGGATTCAAGGCCTTGATGACTCCGGCGATTTCACTGCCGTCTACCGTCTCGAGGTCGTGGTGCCGGTGCGGGAGTCGCGGATGGGAGTGATAATCCAGCTGCCTGCGCGACGCGTGGGCGGCCGGATGGAATGCCGCCTGCGAGATGCAGTGCGCCTCGAACTGGCGGCCGTCCCTGTCCTGGAACTCGTTGAGGAGATCCCTGAACGTCAGCACATTCTGGACAAGCGACGTGCTTACCCCCGTGATCTGGTTGCCCATCATGGTATGGCCGTCCACGAGGTTCTTGTTGTTGTCGCTTGCGGGCTCGCTGATGACGGTGAAAACGATGGGGACGCTTTCCCGGTTCGCCTGCCGCCGAGCGTCCACGGCGTCGATGGTTGCCCGGCTGGCGATCGTGAAGACGACGTCGGGCTTCGGCCCCTCGAGATAGGCCTTCAGCTTTGCCAGCAGGGTCCCCGGCTTGCCCGGCCGCAGCGTGGGTATCCCCTGCCGATAGTCGAGGGCGTACTGATTGTTCAGTTCGTAGCCAAAGCGAGCGCGCAGGCCGGCCACCAGATGCTGCAGGATGGGTCGCAAGCCGCTTAACTGGCTCTGGGTCACCCCGTCCAGGTCCAGGTCGTTTCCTACAGCCACCGCCAGGATCTTCTGCGTTGCCATTGTCGTTCCTCCCCCGTTGCCCGCCCCGCCCCGCCCATGGTGCTACCGGATCACTCGATCCGCCTGGTGCAGCACCGCAGGGGGCAGTGCCAGCCCCAGGCAAGCAGCGGTCCTGAGGTTGACCACGAAGCTGGGGTCCATGGGTTCCACCGGCAGGTCCCCCGGCTTGGTCCCCCTCGCGATCTTGTCCACGTAGTAGGCCGCGCGGCGCCCCTGCTGGTAAGGGCTCGGGCCATAAGCGCCCAAGGCGCCCCACTCGGCCATGAAGTCCAGGATACCGAAGATCGGCACGCGTTGCCGTAGGCCCCTGTCTATCACCAGATCGGCGTTGCTCACCGCCACGGCATCCACGGCGAATATGAACCCGTCCACCCCGCCCCTTCGGATCTCGCTGAGGACGGCCTGGACCTCGGTCCGGTTGCTGGCGTGCTTCTCCACCAGGGTCATCCCCTGGTCGGCTGCCGCCATCCGCATCTCAGTCATGCTCTGCTCCGCCACCCGGTAGTCGGCCTTGTACATGGTGAGCACCCGTCGCATGCCCGGAACCATCTCTTTGAACATCTCGACGCGCTTCCCGCTCCCCTGGATCAGTTGGGTGCTGATGCCGGTCATCCGACCGCCTGGCCGGGAGAGCGACTGCGCGAAACCTTCACCCACCGGATCGCTTACGGCGGTAAAGATGATCGGGATCGGGTTCGCCCGCGTGGCCTCCTGAGCCACCAGGGCCGGCGGGGTGGTGATCGCTAAGATGAGGTCCACCCGCTGCTGGGTGAATTGCTGGGCGAACCGCCGGAGCGCCTCCAGGTTGCCCGTGCGGACGTCCAGGAGGAAGCGGCGCCCGGGCTTGTCCTTGTTCTCCGGGCGATCCTCCACATAGCCGAGCTTTTCCAGATCGCCCTTCAGTCCCGGGACGTTCGGATCCAAGGCCTCGGCCCGGGCCTCCGGGGCCGTGCCTTGCGTCTCCAGAGGTCCGCAGCGCCATGCGGGCATCCAGCGGGGTCCCAGCGCCAGCACGCCGATCCGCAGCGGCTTCTCCTGGGCGTAGATTTTCGGGATCCCGATCGGAAGCGTCGCGAGTGCCCCGACGACCGCAGCGGCCATCCAGCGGCGCACGGCATGGCACGGGCTTCCCACGGGCGCCCAGGGCGCTCCACCCCGAGCCTTGGCGAACCGCGTCATCATCCCCAGCGTCCCAGGAGAGCTGCCCCGGTCCCGCCGGGGCCGGGCGCAAATGAAAACCCCCGGGGGTGCATTGCTCCCGGGGGTCTTGCACGCCACGATGCCTTTCCAACCCGCATGGTCCCTCCGCCCAAACGAACGCCATTGCGGCGTCCACCTGGTGGTCCAGAGGTGATTTGCTACCTATCACGGGGCCTTTTCCCTGTCAATGCTTGCGCCGAGTGAGGGACGCATTTGCGACCAAGGGCCAGCAGCGAGCGCTCGAGTCGGGAAGACGCCGACGCCCATGATTCGATGCGCCCCGGCTGGCTCGAGGCTTGAGGGAAGGGGCGGGGCCGCGGGAATCGGCGTCGCGGAGGCCGCGTCTACAGATAGCGGTGAGCTCCGAGGACGAGATTCGGCGCGATGCCCAGGTCGAGCCCGAGGCGGCCCGCGAAGATGGCGCCGGGTGGCAGCTGCAACCACGAGGCCGCCATCACGTCCTCGCTCAAGGGCGGCACCAGGCGACCCCCCTCGCGGCGCTTGGCGTGCCTGGATGTGCCGGGCCTCGGGGCGACCCGCCAGGACCGCATCCAGTACCACGCGTGAATGGTGCGGCAGTCAAACCAGGCACCCATACAACCCCTTCCGCGCTCGCTTCCACCATGCTGAACGCAAAGGGGATACCATGGGGAACTACGGCTCTAACGTATTGAAAACACTTCGGGTGCCGGCTCGTGGCGGCTTGGCGAACAGGAGTCGCCGTCCGCGGTTGGATACACATCTGTATCCGGCTGGACTCTTTCCCTTGCGCCATGATGGAAGAGGGTGGCCGCGGCCGGGAGGGAAGTTTCGCCAGGGGTGGCGCCCCTCGGTCAGGATGGGTATGGACCCGTGGGGTCGTGGGGCGGGTGCGCGCGGTGCAGAACGATACCCTCGGCTGGTTGCCCGCAGAGCCGATGGTGGGTGGTGCGGCCTGGACGCGTGGCGACCGGGGGCGCCATGCGGTTAATCCAGGAGCTTTTCCCGGGGCGGGCTCCAGACATCGAAGAAGAGGGCTTTCTTCTGCGACCCGATCGCCTGGTGTGGCACGCCCCCGGGGATGATGTACATGTCCCCCGCCTTCATGTCCCTCCGCTCGCTTCCGACGATCAGCTCGAACTCTCCCTCGAGCACGATGCCCAACTGTTCGTGCGGGTGGCTGTGCATGGGGACGACGGCGCCGGGAGGCAGTTCGAGGAGCATCATCATCATCCTGTCTCCCGATGCCACGTAGCGCCTCCCTCCCCCCACTTGCTGGTGTTCTTGCATGCTGCCCCGGTCATAGAAATACATCCGCGCCTCCTCAACCCGATATGGGCCCGTGTTCAAGTGCGCGCTGCGGACAGCCGGGGGAGGGCGCGCCCCATCTGCTTGAGGTGCTTCAATTCGTGGGAGGCGAGCTGGGCCATGCGCTCGTAGAGGGTCATGATCCCGAAGTGGGGGTGGACGAAAAACTTCACGCTCAGGTCTTGGTCCCGATAGGGGCCAAGAGCTGGCGGCCCTGGGCCCGGGCGTCTTGAGGGGCGCGCGCGAGCTCTGCCGCCGGGTTTCCTGGCGTGGGGAGCAACTTTCATCACCTCTCCTCGCAGGCCGTCCAGCAGGGCGAAGGCTTGGTCGCACCGCTCCCGCCTCCTGGTCGCGCCTTCCTGGCCCCTGACCTGCCCTGCAGTTGACCCTGTTCACTTCCTCTATCGACACACCGCCCTTGTATATCTGGACCGTGGTCCGTGCGATATCTCACGCCCACGGGAGCCGGCTCGGACCCCGGAATCGTACCCCGCTTGAGGCCAGGGGCGGTCCACTCCAGGGCGCTGATGGCGAGCGAGTCCCTTCACCAGCGCGCCGAAGACGGGGAAATACCGCCGGAGGATCCGCCCGCGCCGCCCGCGCAGGTCTGCTTCTTCCGGCGCCCCCGTCGCCAGGATTTGTCCTCCCTTATGCGCCGAGGCCTCCGAATGGGGGGCGCGAGGAGATGCCGCTCATGGCTTTTGGATCACCCCGGCGCTGGCCGGGACCGTGGCGCTGAAGTGCGCCACGAGGCTCTGGCTCGCCCACCACTCGAAGGCGGAGAGCGGCTTCACCGGGAGCTGATCGGGGCTTGTGCCCATGATCACCTTGTCGACGTAATCCGCTGCCTGCAGCCCGATCGCGAGCCCCGGCATGCCAAAGCCTGCAAGGGCGCGCTTCGAAGGATCTGATACGGTGACGAACTCGACCACTTGGACAAACGTCGGGATCCCCTTCTGGTAGGCGGTGCCGATGACGTCTTGCCCCCAGCTCACCACAAGATCGTCAGGGACCATCAGCAACCCCGCCTGGGGCGGGTCCGGGATGGCGTTGACGACACCCTGGATGTCGGCGAATCCGGTGTACAAGGGCAACCGATGGGGCACCAGACTCACCCCCACCGCCTTGGCCACCGCCTGCAATTGCGGCATCGCTGCCTCCGTCGGGTGCGTTCCCCTGTAGTAGATTGCGTGCACCGTCTGGAGGCTGTTCGGCAGCATTTGCTTGAAGTGCCTCAGGCATTCCGAGGCCATCTGGAGAAGCATCGTGCTGTACCCTGTGACATGCTGTCCTGGCCCCACGATCTGTTCCGCGTACGCGTCGCTGACCACCACGAAGACCATGGGCACGCTAGAGGGAGACCCGAAAACGGCGCGGGCCATCTTCGTGGCCCGACTGGCGATGGGGAACACCACAGCCGGGGCGCCGTAGGCTGTGACGTAGTTGCGAATACGCTTCTTGAGCGGGTTCCCGGGTTCATCGTCCACATAGTCGATTTGGAACTTGTAACTATGGGCCTGCGCCAAGGGATCCAGTCCCTGTCCCAGGCCCGGGATAATGGCCTGGCGCACCGGCTTGGCTGGGTTGGCCGGGTACACGTCGGTAGAAGTATTTCCTCGCCCGATCGCCACCACAAGGATCCGTTGCGGTCCCGTGATATCCTTCTTGCGGGTGGATGTCGGACGTGGCGTTTTCCCTTTCTGCCGGCCCCTGGCCCCCGTCCGCTTCGTACCCGCTTTTCGCTTCTTTGTCGGCATCATCGTTCCTCCTTCTTGACTTTCCCGCGAGTGGCGGATGGACCTACCGGATCACCCGATCCGCCTGGTGCAGCACCGTGGGGGGGACGGACACCCCCAGGCACGCGGCGGCCTTCACGTTGACCACGAACGTGGGGTCGAGGGGCTCCACCGGCAGGTCGGCCGG
>Ga0187780_10000844_pt1 | contig 22774 bp, 19 predicted proteins | sample 1015_Q2_SP10_20__FD_132429 | JGI IMG/M metagenome (GOLD analysis project Ga0187780, IMG submission 132429) | Tropical peat soil microbial communities from peatlands in Department of Meta, Colombia - 1015_Q2_SP10_20_MG | ecosystem: Environmental > Terrestrial > Soil > Wetlands > Peat | place... | reverse complement strand
GCGCCTTCTGCCACGAGATTGACCACTTGAACGGGACGCTCTTCATCAGCCATCTCAGCATGCTCAAGCGCGACCTCATCAAGCGCCGGGTCCGCAAACTGAAAAAAGCCGGCGAGTGGTAGGCGCGCCGTGCCCCTGCGCATCGTCTTCTGCGGCACGCCCGCGTTTGCCGTTCCGTCCCTGCGCCACCTTCTCACGCAGCCGGATATCCGCATCGAAGGCGTCGTTACGCAGCCGGACCGTCCTCGCGGCCGCGGCCAACATACCGCCATCTCCGCAGTGAAAGTTGCAGCTCTCGAAGCTGGGCTCGTGGTCTATCAACCGGAAAAAATCCGTTCGCGGGAAGTGCAGGAGTATTTCGAGCGTCTAGCCCCGGACGCCGTGGTGATCATCGCCTATGGCCGGATCATTCCGCCGTCGCTGCTGGCTATTCCGCGGCTCGGCTGGATCAATCTTCACGCCTCGCTCCTGCCGAAATATCGCGGCGCCGCGCCCATCAATTGGGCCATCGTTAACGGCGAGACCCGCACCGGAATCACCACCATGAAACTCGACGTGGGGCTCGACACTGGCCCGCTGCTCCTGCAACGCGAAATCAGCATCGGCCCCGACGAGACCGCTCCGGAACTTTCCGCGCGCTTGGCTGAGGCCGGCGCTCCGCTGGTCGTCGAAACTCTCCGCAAACTCGATCGCGGCGAAATCGCGCCTGCGCCGCAGGACAGCTCGCAAGCCACGTCCGCGCCGCCACTCAAGAAAGAAGACGGCCGCATTAATTGGTCCCTCCCCGCGCCGGAAATCTACAACCGTATCCGCGGCTTTGCACCTTGGCCGGGCGCCTACACTTTGTTTCGCGGGAGAAGTTGCCACGTGTGGGGTTCACCCGCTGCGGCTGGCCTGTCCGCCACGCATGCTGCGTCCGTGGGCGCGCCAGGCTCGTTGATCGCCGCGAAGGACGCGCTGCTCGTGGCCTGCGGCGACGCCACCGCCCTGCGTCTCGAATTCCTGCAGCTCGAAGGACGCAAGCGCGTCACCGCTCGCGAATTTTCGAGTGGCGCCCGCCTCACCTCCTCCGATCGCTTCTCGTAGGGCCCCGCCTCCGCGGCTCTCGCCGGACTCGGCAGGCGTTGCTCGGGAGAAGGTGTGCCGGGTGCCCTGTATATGTCGCTCTCCGAATCACTGCTTGTCGTAAACAATGACGAAAAGCAACGTTCCGCTCGGGCCGGCGGTTTTTGCCTTCGCGGTTATGGTTTTCCCGTCCTCCGAGACCACCCGGCTCGCCGTCTCCATGATTTTCCCGCCTTTCTTCAACCTGGCCTCGACGGTTCGCGCATTGACGCGCCTCACCGCGATAGCATCCGCGCCATTGGGCCCGGATCCGGTAATCGGATAATCTTTCCCGTCGAACCGCACACTGTAGCCCCAACTCACAGGGCTTCCGTCCGCGGCCACGCCGTTTACGGTCAGCCTCTCGCCGTCGCCCTGCACCTCATAGGTGCGTACCTCGCTCTTCGGCGGCGTCCCGGCATAGTATTTCGACTTGGCCAGGTTGAGCTTCCACGTCCCCGCGAAGGCGTCGCTCTGCGCCCGCGCAACTCCCGCGGCCGCTAACGTCAGCACGACGGCGCTGCCAATTGCAAACATTCCCCTCATTGCCTCTCCCCTTTTCCATTTTCTCTTTTCTATTTTCGGTCTTTCTTGTGCTTTGATGTAACGCGATGCCCGTCTCCCCTGCAAGACAAATCGCTTTCGAGACGCTCCGCCGCGTCGAATCCGAGGGCGCCTATGCGAGCGATGTTCTCCACGCCGAACTTGGCGCAAACGTCAAGCCCGCCGACGCCGCGCTCGCCACCGAAATCGCTCTGGGCGTCCTCCGCTGGCGCGCCCTGCTCGATTTTCTCTTGGCCCGCCATCTCAAGAAGCCGGTCGAGCGGCTCGACCTCCCTGTGGCGCTGGCCTTGCGCATGGGCCTCTACCAGCTTCGCTTCCTGGAAAAAATTCCCGCGCGCGCCGCGGTCCACGAATCCGTCGAGCTGGTCAAGCTCGCGCGGAAAACTTCCGCGGCGCCGCTGGTGAATGCAGTTCTGCGCCGCGCCGCGGACGAAGCGAAATCGCCGGCGGAAAAATTCCTCGCGCCCGGCATCCCGCCGGCCGAGCGCCTCGCCATCCTCCATTCTCATCCCGGCTGGCTGGTCGAGCGCTGGCTCGCGCACTTCGGCGAGGCGCGCGCGCTGGCGTTGCTCGCGGCCAATAATCACCCGCCGCGCCTCGCGTGTGCGGTTCACGACATCGCCCACCGCGAAGAAATCCTTCGTGCCCTCGAGCGCGCCGACTTGCGCACCGAGCCCGGCAGCCTGCTCAAGACCACCTTCGCCGCAAGCGGCGGAAGCCCCACTCGCACCGCACCCTTTCGTGCTGGCCAGATTTCCATTCAGGACGAAGCCTCCCAGGCCCTCCCGCTGTTGCTCAATGTGCTGGCCGGCGACCGTGTTCTGGACTTGTGCGCTGCCCCCGGCGGCAAGACGCCGTCGCTCGCACGGGCCGCCGGGGCCACGGGCTTGGTCGTCGCCGCCGACCGCCACTTCCATCGCCTCCGCGCCACTCGCGCCCAGTTCGAGCGTCTCGGCCTGGGCCGCGTACATCTCATCGCCCTCGACGCCACCCAACCGCTCCCGTTCGGCATCCAGTTTCAGCGCATCCTTCTCGACGCGCCTTGTTCCGGTACGGGCACGCTCGCCCGCCACCCCGAGATTCGCTGGCGGCTGCGCCCCGAGCAGCTTCGCGAATTTCATTCCCTCCAGCTTCAAATGCTCCGCATGGCGCTCGCACAGCTCGCACCCGGAGGCATGCTCGTCTATTCCACGTGCTCGCTCGAGCCTGAGGAAAACGAGCAGGTTATCGAGGCTGCCCTGCGCGAGTTCGCTTCAGTTCGCCGCGTTCCTGGCAACGAAACCGAGCACGCCCTCGCGCCCCACCTCGCCCCAGGAATCTCCGCGTCAGACTTGCTCGACAGCGCTGGCCAGTTCCGCACCTTCCCCGGCCAGTTCGCCACAGACGGCTTCTTCGCCGCCCCTCTCACGAAGCTCTCCTGACAATGCAGCGCCTTGGGTAGTAATAGACCTCTACACCAACAACCGCTTGCACTCTCCTGCTCTCGTGCTACCTTGGTGATTGGGGAATCTGACCGCAAAGCACCGATGCAAAATGACATTGGCAAATCCAAGGCGCCTGTCGGTGGCTACCTATCGCTGTTGATTCCTAGCCAACGCGCAGCCCACCAATCGGCGGCCGCCCCTCTCGGTGCCCTGCACGAGTCACGAGTTACCAATCACGAGTCACTACTCACCAATCACCAATCACTAATCACCGTCCTATTCGACACAGGCGCCGATTAGAAAATGATGCAACTCGTTGAAAACAAAGCACCGAGTGCAGTTCTAATCGTCACAAGAGCCACGGGGTGCGCAACGTGCCTTCAGCGCGTTCCGGCGCTTCCCATAGCGGGGAAGACCCGATGACGCTGCGTGAGCGCCTGCATTGGATTTTTCGTATGGCGCTGCTGGGCTTCATTCTCTCGTCTGTGGCCTTTTTGAGCGCCCTGACCGCGATGCGCTTCGCCATACAGGGCCGGGAAGTGGTCATGCCGGATGTAGTTGGGTTGGGCGCGACTACTGCCTCCAAAGTTCTCGACGGCCGCCGCCTGGATATGAAGGTCGAAGACCGCATCTACAGCAATCTCCCTGTGGACGCCGTGGTGCGGCAAAGCCCGCCTCCCAGCACGCGCGTGAAGATCGGCCAGTCCGCCCACGTAGTGCTGAGCCTCGGCCCCCAGCGCGTCACCATTCCGCAACTCGAGCAGCAGAGCATGCGCGCGGCGCAGATTGCACTCCTGCGCACGGGAATGCGGCCGGGCGAGGTCTCGAAGCTCTATCTGCCGGCCAGCACCGTAGACACCGTGCTCCGGCAGGACCCCGCCCCCGGCGCAGCGGATGCTTCGAGCCCGCACGTCAATCTTCTCGTTGCCCTCGGGCCGCGGCCGCCGGCCTGGGTGATGCCGGAGTTGGTGGGAGAGCCGCTTTCCGAAGCACAGTCGCAACTGAATTCCGCCGGCCTGAAAATTTCCAAGCTGACGTCGGCGGCTGCGTCCGACGCGGCCCGCGGCACCATCGTGGCGCAATTCCCATCGCGCGGGCAGCGCGTGGACGCGACCACGTCCATTGAACTGGAGGTCGCGCCCTAGCCGACGATATCCGGCATAGGTGCCGGTTCCGCCCTGTGCTAAAATTCTGCGCAGCCTTATGACCCACACTGCCGTTGAGATTGCGCCTTCGATTCTGGCCGCCGATTTCTCGCGCCTGGCCGAAGAAATTCGCGCCGTGGAGCTGGGTGGCGCCGGCGCCGTCCACGTGGACGTCATGGACGGCCATTTCGTGCCCAATATCACCATCGGCATACCGGTGGTCAAATCGCTGCGCCAGGCAACCCGCCTTCCGCTCGACGTGCATCTCATGATCGAGCAGCCGGAGAAGTATCTCGAAGATTTCGTCCGCGCGGGTGCCGACCGGTTGCTGATTCACCAGGAAGCCACTGTGCACCTGGACCGCGCCCTTGCGATGATTCGCGAGCTTGGCGCCCGGGCCGGCGTGGCCATCAACCCGGCGACGCCCGCAGCCGTGCTGAGCGAGGTTCTCGACAAGGTGGATATCGTGCTGGTGATGTCGGTGAATCCCGGCTTCACGGGCCAGAAATTCATTCCCGGCGCGATGGCGAAAATCCGCCAACTGCACGAATGGCGCGCGCGCTCGCACGCCTCCTTCCGCATCGAAGTGGACGGCGGCGTGGACATGGACAACGCCGCGGAGCTTGCGCAGGCCGGTGCCAACATTCTGGCCGTGGGAGCCACCATCTTCCACGCGCCCGATGCCACCGCTGCGACCCGCGAGATTCGCAAGCTGGCGGCCGAGGCGCTGAAGCAACGAGTGTGAGAGCATCGGAGATGACTCGGATTTTGATGAAGTGGCGTTGTTTCCCGCTGGCGGGATTCGCGGTCTTTCTCGCCGTCTTTTTGTGCGCGGCGGCCCACGCCGATAAGAAACCGAAGATCACCAAAGTAAAGCCGACGCCGAAATCTTCCCAGAACGCCGAAGGCGCCTCCGCGGAGCCCGATAAAGTGCTCTATGATCGCGCCGTCGCCGACATCCAGCACCGCAAGTTCACGGAAGCGCGGCTGAATTTCCAGACCCTCATCAACACCTACCCCGACAGCGAGTACCTGGCCAAAGCCAAGCTGGGGATGGCGGATTCCTTTTACAAAGAGGGCGGAACCTCGAATCTGACCCAGGCCATCGAGGAGTACAAGAATTTCATTGTTTTCTTCCCGTTCCTCGACGAAGCCTCCTATGCGCAGATGCAGGTCGGGATGGCCCATTTCCAGATGATGGAGAAATCCGACCGCGATTCGAATCAGGCGCAGCAGGCTGAGGCGGAATTGCAGACCTTCCTGCTGAAGTATCCCGATAGCGCGCTGGTACCGAAGGCGGAGCAACGCTTGCGCGAGGTCCAGGAGATTCTGGCCGACGGCGAATACCGCATTGGACGCTATTACTACGTGAGGCTGGACTATCGCGCCGCCGCAGCGCGCTTGATGGAAGTCTCGGAGCGCTACCCGCTCTATAGCCAGAGCGACGACGCGCTCGCCATGCTTGGGGACGTCTACATGCGCGCCCGCAGGGCCTCCAAGAACGAAGACGAAAAGAACCACTGGGCGGACCTGGCCGGCAAATGTTACCAGCGCATCGCGCGCGACTACCCGCTGTCGAGGCGCGCTGCCGAGGCCAAGACCCACCTTACCGACATGGGCATGACGGTCCCCGCGGCCGATCCTCAGGCTCTCGCCCGGATGCAGCACCAGCAGATGTATGAAAAGCATCGCCACGGGTTGGTCTTCGTTGGTTTGCCCATGGGCATGCTGAGGTCTCGTCCCGATGTTTACATGGCGGCCAACAGTGGCCCGCCGAACTTGAACCCGCCCGACGATTCGATTTCCGCCACGGAGGTTCTCAAGCCGGGCGCGACCGGGCCGTCTTTCGACATTGCAGCTCAGAAACTGCCGGCTGCGACCGATGCGGGTGCGGAGGACAATAGCGCCCCAGTCGAAATCCAGCCGTCCGTGAGCGGCGCGCCCTCATCCATCGCAGCGGCTCAAATCATCGAAGCCCCAGAGGCTGGCGCCAGCACGGCCCCTGCGGCGACGCCTGCACCCTCCACCACTGCTGCCGTTCCCAGCCCTTCGCCTGTGCCGGCCACCACCTCGCCGGCGGTGAGTGCTCCCGCCAGTGACGCCGCGGCGCCCGCCGGTGCTTCAGCCGCTGCCAGCGCCGCCCCTACTCCGGTGCCGCCCGCCGCCGATAGCGCGGCGGCAAATGCCTCCGGCACCCCCGCTAGTACCGGCACCAGCGCCAGCAAGAGCAATTCGAAGGGCGAGTCCACCAGTAAGAAAAAGAAAGGGTTGAAGAAGCTGGTGCCCTTCTAGGCCTGTCGTACCCCCTGCTAACGACTGTAGCACCCCCGTACCTGGAGTTCGTTGACGCCTCTTTCTTCCAATGTTGGAATGGAATGTAGCAAACGGGTACAGCGCCCGACGGGCGCGCCCGCAGGGGACCAAAGTGCCTAGCATTCTTGTCGCCGACGATAACGCCAACATCCAAAAAATGGTGGCGCTGGCCTTCGAGGAGCGCGGCATCAAGGTGGTGGCCGTCGGCAACGGTGAAGCCGCCGTGCGCCGCATCCCGGAAGTGCAGCCTGACCTGGTTCTCGCCGATGTCTTTATGCCAGTGCGCAACGGCTATGAAGTGTGCGAATTCGTGAAGAAAGACGAACGCTTCGCGCACGTGCCCGTGGTGCTCCTGGTGGGCGCATTCGATCCCCTCGACGAAAAGGAAGCGCGGCGTGTGGGCGCCGACGGCGTGCTGAAGAAGCCTTTCATTCCGCCCGATCCGCTGATCGCCATGGTCACGTCGGCGCTCGAGAAGAATCCCAAGGTGGTCGCAGAGCTTGCCGCAGCGAAAGCAGCGCCCGTGGAGCGTGTTCCTGTGCCCGCCCCGGAGGTCTTGGCCAAGCCCGCACCCAAGCCACTCCCTGAATTTCCGGAGCCAACTGGCGACGACGCGGCGGTGGCATACGGTTACGGGGCGCGAACGAGCGTGTTTGTGGGCGAGCCGCAAGACGCACCGGAATCTCCCGAGGAAGCCGCCCAGGCCGACGAGGACGTTTCGGAGGAAGCGCCCGAATCGAACGATTGGCGGCACTCGGCCATGAACTTCGAAGTTCCGCAGGATGTCGCCAACCAAGTTCCGTTTGCTCCGGGTGGTAACTTCGACGCGGCCATGTTTCCTTCGGAGCAGGATGTCCGGCCTACGAAGGTGCGCGCACCGGATGCTGTTCCGGAGTTCGTGCCGCCCGCTGCGGAACAGGCCTCGAGCCCCGCGGAAGCCGCAACCAAGACTTCTCTGCCTGAGCTGTTCCCGTCACCCATCGAAGAGGCAGCAGTTTCCGTGCCAGCCGCCAAGCAGCCGGAGCCGCCCCCCAGCGCCCCCACCGGCCCGGCACCCGTCCCCGTCATATCTGTTCCTGAGCCGGAGTCGAGCGTTGCAGCGGAACATGTTGTGGAAAGGGGCAAGGAGGCGCCGGTTCAGTCTGGATATTCCGTCGCGGCGCCCGTGCCCACCGAGCAAGCGGAACAATCAGCGAGCGAGCCGTCGAGCAAGCCCGCCAGTTCTTCGAAAGGCTCGAACTGGATTTTCGAAGCGGATGCCGGCGCGCCGTTACCGGCGAAGACCACAGCGCCTGAGGCCCCGAACGCGGCCGTCCAAGCGACGCAGGAGGAATCATTCTTCGCCGACGAGCCGGTGGACAAGATGGCCGACGAGCCTGCGCCAAGTCCGCAGGAAGCTGTGCATCCTGCGCTTCCACAGCCGGTTTCCAGCACGCATGCTTCGGTGGCTCCCGAATTCGAACCGGAACCAGAGGATGCGCAGCCTCCTCTCGCTTTCAAAGATCCAAATCTCGAAGAGCCCGCCGCCGTCAAAGTGATCCCCGACGAGTTGCTGGTTGAAGACGCGCCCCAGACGCCCTCGCATTATGGCGGCGCGGAAGAGATTCCTCCCACTTACTCGTACGTGACGTCACGCCCAGCCAGCGCCATCCCGGAGGAACCTGCGAAAGTAGCGCCCGCGCTCGAATCTTCGTCGAATGAATTCGGGTTGCCTGCCGGCGCATCGCCGCTTTCTCCCGCGCCGGAGGAAAGCGAACCGATCGCGGTGGATTCGCAAACCGTGGATGCAGTGGTGCAGAAAGTCCTCGAAAAACTGGAGCCGCAGCTTCACGAAATTCTCGCCGCAGGCGTCCTGAGACCGCTCGTTCAGAATCTCCTCCAGAACGAACTCGTCCACAAATCGAAGTAGCCTCCGAGCCACCATCACAACTTGCTATCTCTTGCGAGACCTTCGCCTCGCGTATATGCTTTGCGACGCGGTGGGGTCACGTCGGAGGTTCAGTATGAAGAGGGCCAGGATTTTCTGGGGTCGAATGCAACCGAATCGCAGGCGAATATACCTGCTCGTATCGGCGATGTTGGTCGCGTCGGGTTTGTGCCTGACTTCATCCGCACGGGCTGCGTCGTGCGAGAGCCTGGCGTCGCTCTCGCTTTCCCGAGCGACCATAACGCTGGCGCAGACCGTAGCAGCCGGTTCGTTCAAGATGCCGAGCACTTACAATCCTCCGTCCCTGATGGGCGGCATTCCGTTTTCCTTCGAGAATCTGCCGGCTTTCTGCCGCGTGACCGCCACGCTCGCGCCTACCTCTGACTCCGATATCAAAATCGAAGTGTGGATGCCCACGGAAGGCTGGAATGGGAAATTTCAGGCTGTGGGCAACGGCGGCTGGGCGGGAATCATCAGCTACCCGGCGCTGTCCGATGCCTTGCGCCAGGGCTACGCCACCAGTTCTACCGACACCGGGCACGTGGGCGCTACCGGCAGCTTTGCGCTGGGTCACCCCGAAAAACTGGTGGATTTCGCGTACCGCTCGGAACACGAAATGACTATGAAGGCCAAGGCCATCATCGCCGCGTTCTACGGCAAACCGCCGCGCTATTCCTACTGGAATGGCTGTTCGACGGGAGGGAAACAGGGGCTGACGGAGGCACAGCGGTTTCCCACCGATTTCGACGGCATCATCGCCGGGGCGTCCGCCAACTACATGATTCATTTGCACGCCGGGTCGCTCTGGATCGCGCAGGCTGTGCACAAGACACCGGAAAGCTTTCTCCCTCGGGAAAAATACACGCTCCTGCACAACGCCGTAATTGCCGCTTGCGACATGCTCGATGGGGTAAAGGACGGTTTGCTCGAAAATCCGCGCCTGTGCCGGTTCGATCCCAAAACGCTCGAATGCAAGAACGGCAACGCGGCGAACTGTCTGACGAGCGGGCAGGTGGAGGCCGCGCAGGCCATCTACACCCCGGCCGTCAATCCACGCACCAAAAGGGAGATTTACCCGGCCGTGGAACGGGGAAGCGAGATGGCCTGGGGCGTGCTGGCTGGCGCGGAGCCGCCGTCGGTAGCTGTGGACACTTTCAAATACGTCATCTTCAAAGACCCGAACTGGGACTACCGCAAATTGAATTTCGATAGCGACATCACCTATGCGGACAGAGTGGACGCCGGACTGAACAACGCCATCAATCCGAATCTGAGGCCCTTTTTCTCGCGGGGCGGGAAACTGCTGATGTACCATGGCTGGACCGACGCGCTCATAGCTCCCGGGAACAGCATCAACTACTACGAGAGCGTAGTGCAGTTCATGGGCGGGTCGGCCAAGACCGCGAGTTCACTGCGCCTTTTCATGGCGCCCGGGATGGACCATTGCCGCGGCGGCGAGGGTCCGAACGAGTTCGATGCTGTCGGCGCCCTCGAGCAGTGGGTGGAGCACGGAAAAGCGCCGGAACAAATCATCGCCTCGCACAGCACCAAGGGGAAAGTGGACCGCACGCGTCCGTTATGTCCCTATCCGCAGATCGCCAAGTACAAGGGCAGCGGCAGCATTGACGAAGCGGCCAATTTCGTCTGCGCCGCGCGGTAGCCACCTGCCTGGCCTTCACGAATCACGAGTTACGAGTCACAATTCACGGCCTCTGATTGACGCGCTGCGCGGGCGCCGCTTATATTGATTGTTTCGTTTCTGCGGGAAATTCACGACAATAAGAAAGTTATGCCCCGGGAAATTCCCAAGGCCTACGAGCCGCAAGAGATCGAGCAGCGCTGGGCGAAAGCCTGGTTCGAGGAGAGACTTTTTCGCGCGGAGAATTCCGGCACGGGCCCGGCGTTTTCGATTGCGCTGCCACCGCCGAACGTCACCGGCTCGATCCACATCGGCCACATGCTCGAGCACACCCAGATTGACATGCTGGTCCGCTGGCACCGCATGAAGGGCGAGCGCACGCTGTGGCTGCCGGGGATGGACCATGCGGGAATCGCCACGCAATTCGTGGTCGAGCGCGAACTGGCGAAAGAGAAACTCCGGCGGCAGGATTTGGGGCGCGAGGAATTTGAGCGGCGTGTCTGGAAATGGAAAGAGGAGAGCGGGGGCGTCATCAAGGAGCAGATGATCCGCCTGGGGGCGTCGTGCGACTGGACGCGCGAGCATTTTACGCTGGAGCCGAAGCTCTATCGCGCCGTGCTGGAAGCATTTCTGCGGCTGTACCGCGAGGGGCTCATTTACCGGGGGCGCTACATGGTCAACTGGTGCCCGCGCTGCCAAACGGCCATCAGCGATCTCGAGGTGGTGCATCACGAGCGCACGGGAGAAATCTGGAATATTCGCTACCCGTTGCTCGGATCGAAGGAACATGTGACCGTCGCGACGACGCGCCCCGAAACGATGCTCGGCGACACGGCGGTGGCCGTGCATCCGGAGGACGAGAGATACCGGGTCCTGATCGGCAAGAAAGTGCTTCTGCCGCTGGTCAACCGCGAGATTCCCGTCATTGCGGACACCTACGTGGATCGCGAGTTCGGCACCGGCGTGGTGAAAATCACGCCCGCGCACGATCCCAACGACTTCGAGGTCGGCAAGCGGCACAACCTGCCGGAAGTGGACGTCATGACTCTCGACGGCCACATGAACGACGCCGCCGGAAAATACGCAGGCGTGGAGCGCTTTGCGGCCCGCGCGCGAATCGTCGCGGACCTGAAGGAACTGGGCTTGCTCGAAAGCGTCAAGGAGCACCTGCACGCCGTCGGCGTTTGCGACCGCTGCAAGGCCATCGTCGAGCCGCGCATTTCCACGCAGTGGTTTATGAAAATGAAGCCGCTCGCGGAAGAGGCCAAGCGGGCCGTGTGCGACGGCTGGATCGAAGTCGTGCCGGAGAATCAGCGGACCATTCTCCTGAACTGGCTCGAGAACATCCGCGACTGGTGCATCTCGCGCCAGCTCTGGTGGGGACATCGCATTCCTATCTGGCACTGCGCGGATTGCAAGGAGATGGTTCCGGCGCGGGATTCGCAGGTGGAAATTGTGGAGGGCCACGCGCGGGCGGCTAGCGCGCCGACCAAGTGCCCGAAGTGCGGCGGCGCAAACGTGGCGCAGGACTCGGATGTACTGGATACGTGGTTCAGCTCGGCGTTGTGGCCCTTTTCGACGCTGGGGTGGCCGGACGACACGCCGGATTTGCACGCGTACTACCCCACCAGCCTGCTCATCAGCGGTTACGACATCCTGTTTTTCTGGGATGCGCGGATGATCATGATGGGCTTGCGTTTGACCAAAGGCGCTGCGCCGAAGGACAGGATTCCGTTTCGCCGCCTCTACCTGCATTCGCTGGTGCGCACAGCCGAAGGCGCCAAGATGTCGAAAACCAAGGGCACGGGCGTGGATCCGCTGCACTTGACCGAGCAATACGGCACCGATGCGCTGCGCTACATGCTGGCGAGCATGGCCGCGCCCGGCACGGACATCATTCTCAGCGAGGACCGCATTCTGGGCGCGAGGGCGTTCGCGAACAAGATCTGGAACGCGGCGCGGCTCGTGATGACGCAGGTCTCCAAGCTGGAGGAAACCGGAATACAGGTTGCTCCGCTCTTCAGGGACGCGTGGAAGGTCCAGCCGCAGGACTACGGTGCAGGGGACTTAACTCTCGCAGACAAATGGATCCTTTCGCGCCTCTACAAAACTACAAAGGAAGTTAGTGACGCCCTGCAGGACTTTCGCTTTCACGAGGCAGCACAGACGGTCTATCACTTCTTCTGGCGCGAGTTTTGCGACTGGTACCTTGAGTGGATTAAGCCTAGTCTGTCGCCAGAGGCCTGGAAACCACAGGCCTGGATCTATCTGATCACCGTATTCAGCGCGTCTCTCCGGTTGCTTCATCCGATCATGCCGTTTATCACTGAGGAGCTATGGTTTAGGCTCCATGAACTCTGTGGCGACTCATCCGACAATTACCGGTCCCTATGCTTTGAGCCCTTCGCAATGGCGAACGCAGCCTGGCAGGCCGATTTGGACGAAGAAGATATGGAAACCTTGCAGCAGATCATTGTCGCTGCGCGGAATATTCGAGCGGAGATGAAGCTCGATCCCAAGCGCAAAGTCGAGGCGGATTTGTCGTCCAGTCAGCCTGCAGTCCGGCAACTGGTGAAAGAAAATCTCGAGGCGGTGCTGCGGCTGGCAACGCTTTCCGCGCTAACGATTTCTTCCGGGGCTCTCGATCCTACGGGAGCCGCCGTGCGCTCGACGGCGCAGTTTGATCTGCGCATCGCCTACGGCGAGGCGGTGGACAAGCAGGCGGAAATCGCGCGCTTGAAAAAGGAAGTGGAGCGCCTCGCGAAGGACATCGAGTCGAAGCAGAAGCGCCTGGCGGATGAAAACTTCACGGGGAAGGCTCCCGCCAAAGTAGTGGAAGATTTGCGCCGGACGCTTGCCGAGCGCCAGCTCGAGTATCAGAAGTTTCAGGATCGCCTGAATCAGCTCGAGTAAAAGCAGATTCCTCGTCGTCCGCCGCGGCGGACTCCTCGGAATGACAACCTTCTCTATTCCTCGGCCATCTGTTAGGTGCCGACGCGGAGGGAGCGGGTGAGATTCTTCAGCGTGGCGATAGCGGAGAAGGCGGCGAGCTGCGAGGTACGGGGATTCGACTTCGAGGGCACGTTCTCGACGGTGACCGTGAGCTTCCCGAATTCGCCCTGCACGCGAATCTCGTGGACGTTCTCATTGCCGCCCGGCACGGCCACAATGCGCACGCGCACCGGCACGGGTTCAATGGGATTGACGGCGAGGCGCAACGAAGCAGCCACATTCGAGGTTGCCGGAAAGGCACGCGCCGCTTCTTCGGCGAGACCCTCGAAGATCACCGTGTCTTCTTTAAGATCGTCGAGCGGAATGCCGCGTTCAACCACGTACTTTGAACCGCGCAGGGCCGCCACGGGCTTGCGGCTAGTGAGCAGCGCCGAGTCAATCCGCCCGATGGACGCGGACTTGATGCCGTCGAGCCCGGCGATGGCGCCGGAAGGAACGTAAATCCGGCAGCCTTTTTCGCCCGCTTGGCGAAACCATTGCTCGCGATCGAGCAGGCCTCCCACGCTCATCACCAGAATGTCGCGCCCGCGCGAGAGCGCCCGGGGGACAAAGTCGGGGAGCGCCGCCTGGCTGGCCGCTTCCACGGCCACCTCGGATTTTTCAATCATTTCGTCCACGGAAACCACGGGAGGGCGGCTGGAAAGTTCCGCGGAAAGCGCCTTGGCGCGCACGACATCCTGATCGGCCAGCGCGACGAGCTGGGCGTCGAGCTGCTTCTGATCAATGGCTGTGGCGATGGTCCGGCCGATGGCGCCGACGCCGAGGATCCCGACTTTCAGCATGTGGGTTCCGCCTCAGGCCAGTTCGAGCATGCGGTCAATGGCCCGCTTGGCGCGCCGGGCGATTCCTTCAGGCACGCGCACCTGCGGGGTCATGGTTTCAAGCGAGCGGATGATCCGGTCGAGCGTGATGGTTTTCATGAAGGCGCAAACGGCGTTGGGATTCACCGGATAGAAGGTCCTCTCGGGATACTTCTTGCGCAACTGATAGAGGATGCCGATTTCAGTGCCCACGGCAAATTCGCTCGCCTCGGTTGCGCCGATGTGCCGCAACATTCCCTCGGTCGAGAGGAACAAGGTGCGCTCCTTCGGGAGCGTGCCGTCCATGACCCGCGCCATGCAGGAGCTGACGCAGCCGCATTCGGGGTGCAGCAGCAGCTCGATGTCGGGATGTTGGTCCATAAGCGCGACGACCTGTTCCGGCTGAATCATCCGGTGGACGTGGCAGTAGCCGGGATAGGCGATGATGTTGCTGCGCCCAGTTTGCCGCGCCACTACGGCGGCCAGGAATTTGTCGGGCAGAAACAGGATGGGCCGATCCGCTGGAATAGCCGAGACGACTTTGGCGGCGTTAGCTGAGGTGCAGCAGTAGTCGCTCTCGGCTTTTACTGCCGCCGAGGTGTTGATGTAAGAAACGACTACAGCGTCGGGCGCCTTGGCCTTCCATTCCCGAAGCTCCTCGGGCGTGACGGTTGCTGCCAGCGAGCATTGCGCCCGCAGGTCGGGAAGCAGCACGGCCTTATCCGGACAAAGAATCGCCGCCGTTTCCGCCATGAAATGCACGCCGCAGAAGACAATGGCCTCCGCGTCAGTCTTGGCAGCAGTCTGCGAGAGCCGCAGGGAATCCGCCACGGCGTCCGCCACTTCCTGCACCTCCGGCCGCTGGTAATGATGGGCCAGCAGGATGGCCTTGCGTTCCACGCAGAGGGCGCGCACGCGCTCCTGTTTGCGGCGGATTTCTTCCGCAGTATCCGGGATGGTCTCGACGGGCGGAAGCGTATAGCGTTCCTCAAAGGTAGCTGTTTCCTGAATGACTGCGCTTGACATGATGGATGTCCTCTTTCCCTTTGGTTTGAAATTATGAAATGGTCTGGCGAAGATCGAGCGCGCGGGCCGAGTGCGTGAGCGCGCCGATGGAGACGGCATCCACGCCCGAGGCCGCGTAGGCTTCGATATTCTTCTCCGAAATTCCGCCGCTCGCTTCCACGAGCGCGTGGTCCCACAATCCCTCGCGCCGCAGCATGTCCACGATGGCGCGGATTGCGTCGGGCGCCATGTTGTCGAGCATGAGCAGGCAGGGATACGCTTCCGATGCCTGGTCGAGGAGGCGCCGGAACGTTCCGGCGGCAGCGCGCGCGGCAACTTCGCTCCTCACCTCGACTTCGATGAACGCTGCTTCCTGGCGAAATTTCCAGGCTCTCTCAATGGCGACGGGCGCAGCATCTTCCTCACGAGCGGCCAGGAGCGCCAGATGATTGTTCTTGATGACGATGGCATCGCCAAGCCCGAGGCGGTGCGTTCCGCCGCAACCCAGATGCAACGCGCGCTTGTCGAGCAGCCCCCAGGGCGTTTTGCGTGTGCCGACCACGCGAATGCCGGGAGAATGCCTGCGTGCCCGTTCCTGCAGGCGCCGCGCCGTGGTAGCAATTCCGCACATTCTCTGCACGAGGTTCAGCCCCACGCGTTCGAGAGAGAGGAGTAGCATTTCGTCGCCCTCGGCGCGCAGGAGAGTTTCGCCGGGCCGCATCGCCTCGCCGTCTTTTTTCTCGATGTGGACGGCCAAGCCGCGGCTTTCCAGCAAGAAGGCCAATTCGGCCAGACCCGCTGCGACGCCGCCTTCGTTGGCGATGACGGCGGCCGAGGCGTGCCGCCCCGTGAGGCCCAGCGCAGCTACGGTCAAATCCCTCGGCGCGAGATCGGCAGCCAGAAGCGTCTCGGTGAACTCCCTGACCGCGTCACAGTAGGCCGGATTTTCAAGCGTGAGGCTCGCGCCCCGGCACAGGGCCCGCTCCATCAACTGTTCCCGCGTTGCGCTCGTGGCTAGCATGTATAGCGCTGAACCTACTTCAAAAGGATTCCCTTGGTGCGAAGTTGCGCCTTGGCGCGCGTGATCATTTCCGGGCGCGAAGCTTCGACCGTGTGCAGATGCACTCCGCCGGTCAGCTGCGAGAGAAGCATGGCGTGCGACCCACGTACCCTCGCGAGAAAATCTTCGATGTCGGTGCGCGACTCGATCATCAGGGAGCCGCGCAATTCTCCGTAGAGCGGATGCTCCACCACCACGTCGAGGACTTTCACGCCATGGTCCACGAGAACCTGAAGCTCTTCTTTAGTGCGTTCCGGAGCATGGCGGCAGGCCAACACGGCGCGGTGCGCATGCGGGGAACCGCCCGGCAGCCGGTAGCCCTGCGGCGTGGCCAGAATCTCAACGCCCTTGGCCCGCAGAATGGCGACATCCTGCACGAGGCACTGGCGGCTGACGTGCAGGCGCCTGGCCAGTTCGCCGCCCTGAATAGGGCCGTCCTGCGCTTCGATGGCTTCGACAATGCGGCGGCGGCGCGCTTCAGCGGAGTCCATCCTGGCGCGTGAGGCTATTCGAGCTTTCTGCACGGCGTGCGCGGGCATCAAGCGTATTATACCGCTGTCTTGTCAGATATCTAGTCTCGTGCGGCGCAGGGCGGCCGCCCGAAAGGACCGGCCCGAGCGGGCCTCCCTATGTACTTTCGCGCAGCGCGAGCGGGAATTCCGGCGAGGGGGAAGGGAGAATTCGGCGATAGTGAAGATAGGGTCGGCCGGAGGAAGGACAGGCAGCATGGAGACCAGAAGAAAACGGCGCAGCGAGCGTGTGCTCTTCGACACGCCGGTCGTAATTCGCGGAGAGTCCCCCGGCAAGAAGCGCTTTTTGGAAGAGACGTTCACGGTTACGGTCAGCGCGCACGGCGCGCTCGTAGTGCTGGCGGCGAAAGTGGACGTGGGACAGAAGGTGACCGTGATGAATCCTACCAACTGGGATGAACGCGAGGGCCGCGTGGCCTTCAAGGGGCCGGCGTATGCAGGGCTGTCGCAAGTGGCGGTCGAATTCACCAAACCTTCTCCCGATTTCTGGGCCGTCAACCCTCCCCCCGCCGACTGGCAATTGACCTGACCGCGCAGGAAAAGGACCGGCACACAGATTCAGCAATTCAAAGGATGTGCTGGACAATCGCGGGCGCTGAGCGGCTCACGAAGAACTTCGCCTGGTCCTGGCCCCGAGTTGTCTCTTCCTCTTCACTACCCTGGCCATGCGATCGAGAGTCGTGGCGTGAAGGGAAGTGATCAGACTCTCTCGAAAGCGCGTCCACATGTCATGCAGCGGGCACGGCGCTTCGTCGGAACAGCCGGGCAGGCCAGCGGCACAATCATAGAAGTGCTGAGTGCCGTCAATTGCGGCTACCACGTCGTGTAGGGTGATGTCTTCCGGGCTGCGCGCCAGGCGAAAGCCTCCTCCCGGGCCGCGGCGGGACTTCAGCAGTCCCTTGTGGGCCAGGTCCTGCAATACCTTGCTGAGGATAGGCAGAGGGATCTCTTCTGCCGCGGCAATCTCTTGGGCGCGGGCGGTTCCATCGGGCGAATCGCCCAGGTAGGTCAGGGCGCGGATCGCGTATTCACATGGGCGCGAGAAAATCATACCTGAATAGCGGTTCCATTATTCTTGTACAATCCGGTGTTGTCAACACGCCGACGCTCGACTGGATGCGATCCGGCGAGTGCGGCACTAGGGGAGCCGCGCGCCACCCCGCCCGAGCAGGCGAAAGCTTCCGCCATGCCCGCAATTCTCTTCAGCTTTCCAAACTACGAACACTTAAGCCAGCCGTTGGCGGCGCTTAGCGGCGTCCGTGCCGGGAACTTTGCCGTCACGCGGTTTGACAATCAGGAACTATGCGCGCGTGTCGAAGGATCTGTCTCGCGCCAGACATGTTTGGTTCTGGGCTCGGTGGCTCCGCCCGATGAACAGATGCTCTCTTTGATGCTGCTGGCGCACACGCTGAAGAAAGACGGGGCGAGCCGCGTGACCGCTATTTTGCCGTATCTGGGTTACAGCCGGCAGGACAAGAACAAGCCGGGAGAAAGCCTGGCCGCCGCGTGGCTCGGGTCGGCGCTCCAGACTTCCGGGTTTGATGACGTGCTCACGGTTGACGTGCACAGCGAGCGCGACGCGGCGTTGTTTCCCATCCCGCTGGTTTCCCTTTCCACTGCGGCCCTGTTTGCAGCGGCCATCCAACAGTGGCGGCTCATGGATGCGACCGTCGTCGCGCCCGATAACGGCGCCATCGGGCGTTGCGAAGCGGTCAAGCGCGCCGCCGGCGTGCCCGTTGTGGAAACGCCCTATTTCGAGAAGCGACGCACTGAGAAGGGAATCACACACGCCGGCCCGATCGGGCAGGTGGGGCGGCGCGCAGTTATCATTGACGATATTCTCGACACGGGCGGGACGCTCGTCTCCGCGTGCGAAAAGCTGCGCGCTACGAAAGTGGAAGAAATCTACATTTTTGTCACGCACGGTCTCTTTACCGGCGAACTATGGACGAGGCTATGGTCGCTCGGCGTGAAACACATCTTCTGCACGGATACGGTCCCGTTGCCCGCGGGCCTCGAGACCGCTCAGATTACGACGCTCTCAGTGGCGCCGCTGCTCGTGGGAAGGCTTTCTCTTCTGCTCGACAAGCAGGGGTAGGATGATGCGGCGGAAGGCTCAACGCGACATCGCGAACTGCCCGGATTCGGCATTCTTCCGCGCAGCGTGCAGAGATAAACCGGGAGAACAGATGTGACATCGCCGACGGCTGGTCGCGTTTCCAAACCCATGCTGGCCATAGACGGCTCGCTCGGCGAGGGCGGCGGGCAGGTGCTGAGGAGTTCGCTGGCTCTGGCGCTGCTGACCGGCCGGCCCTTCACCATGACGAATATCCGCCAGCGCCGCGCCAAGCCGGGCCTCATGCCCCAGCACCTGAAGGCGGTAGAGGCGGCGAGCGCCGTGGGGATGGCGCGGGTGCGCGGGGCGCAGCTTGGCTCGCAAACGCTGGTCTTCGAGCCCACGGGCCTCCGCGCGGGCGAATTTCATTTCGACATCGGCACGGCGGGTTCGATCTCGCTCGTGCTGCAAACGGTCTTGCCCCCGCTGAGCTTTGCAAGCGCGTCTTCGCACATGACCGTCATCGGCGGGACGCACGTCGCCTGGAGCCCATCGTTTCATTACCTCGATTGGCACTGGCTTCCCCACATGCGCAAGATCGGTTTCAAGATTCGTTTGGAAATGGAGGCCGCCGGGTTTTATCCGCGCGGTGGAGGACGCGTGCGCGCCGCCGTGGAGCCGGCGAACGTGCTGGCGCCGTTGCGCCTTCTGGATCGTGGGCGGCTCAAGAGAATCCGCGGAATTTCGGGCGTGGCCGGCCTGGACATCGCGGTCGCAGAGCGGCAGAGAACCCGGGCGCTTCGCCGGCTCGAAGGCTTGTCGAATCAGGCAGAGATCGAAATTCAGATCGTCGCGTTCCCGTCGCCTTCGCGAGGAACATTTCTGCTGCTTCTGGCGGAGTTCGAAAATTCGCAGGGTTGCTTTTGCGCGTTGGGAGCGCGAGGGAAGCCGGCGGAGCGCGTCGCCGACGAGGCCGTAGACGAGCTGATGGATTTCGTCTCGACCGATGGAGCCATTGATGCGCATCTGGCGGATCAACTGATCTTGCCGCTGGCGCTGGCCTCGGGAACTTCCGAATTGCGCACGTCCCGCGTTACGCAGCACCTGCTCACCAACGCGGAAATCGTGAAAATGTTTCTTCCCGTGGCGATCGAAATTGAGGGGCAGGCCGGCCGGCCCGGCGTGGTCCGCATCGCAGGGCGCGGGTCAGGAGAAGCAGCGTGGACGACGCGGTAGCAAACGGGCTAGCCAGTGCGCTGCAGGCGCAGCCGGCTTCGCCGGGGCTCGATCCGGAGCGCTGCGAATTGGCGCTGCTCGGCGATTGCATGTTGGGGCGCCTGGTTGACGAAACGTTGGAAGGCGTGCCACCCGCCTATCCTTGGGGAGATACGCTGCCGATTCTTCACCGCGCGGGCTGGCGCATGTGCAACCTCGAATGTGTCGTGTCGGATCGCGGCGCGCCCGCTCTGGGCAAAGCGTTTCGATTCCGGTCGGCGGCGAAAAATATCGCGGTCCTTCAGGCGGCGCGACTGAATGCCGTGTCGCTGGCCAATAACCATGTTTTGGATTATGGAGAGGACGCGCTGCTCGAGATGCTCGAGATTCTGGACCGGGCGGGCATCGCCCATAGCGGAGCCGGAGCCAATCTCGAAGGCGCTTCGCGTCCGGCCATATCGGAGGCATGCGGCCAGAAGGTGGCGTTGCTGTCGTTCACGGATAACGAGCCGGATTGGGAGGCCACGTCCACCGAGCCCGGCGTTTTCTTCGCGCCTATAAACCTCGCCGACCGGCGCGCACAAAGGGTGTTGGACATCGTCCGCGGGCACAGGCTGGCGTGCGATCTGCTCATCGTCTCGATGCACTGGGGATCGAACTGGGGCTATGCGCCGGAAACCGGCCATGTGGAATTTGCCCATGCGCTGGTCAACGCAGGGGCCGACTTGATCTTCGGTCACTCAAGCCACGTCTTCCGCGGCATCGAGTTTTATAAGGATCGGCCCATCATCTACGGCGCGGGCAACTTTGTGGACGACTACGCCGTGGATCCCATCGAGCGAAACGACCAGGGGTTCATTTACGTAGTGGAAATGCGGGGCGGGATTCCGCACGGATTGCGGTTGTTTCCTACTTTGATTCGCGGCTGCCGGGTGAACCGCGCAGAGGGACTGCAGGAGCGGAGCATCTTCGAAAAGATGCAGGGTCTCTGCGCGGCGTTTCATGCAGCGGCGCGATGGGATCCGGCGGAGCGGTGTCTACACGTAGAGCGCCCCATCGAAGAGAAAACAGGGAGCGCGCAAGCCGCCGTTTAGCGGCCTGGCGTTCAGGACGCGCGGCGGAGATAGCCGCGCAGCTCCTTCACGGGTGCGAGTTCGCGCAGAAGGCGCATGGTCTTGGCTTCGATCTGGCGGATGCGCTCGCGCGTCAGGCCGAAGGCCTCGCCGACTTCAGAGAGCGTGTGCTCCACGCCGTCCTCCAGTCCAAAGCGCATGCGGATGACTTTTTCCTCGCGGGGCGTGAGAAGTTTCAGGGCCGCGCGGGTCCGCTCCTGCATGTCGGAGAGCAGCAGCGTTTCCGACGGCAGCACCCCCTTGGGGTTAGCGATGAGGTCGCCGAACTGCGAGGTCTCGTCTTCTCCCACCGGCGCATCAAGCGACACCGGCTCCTGCATGGTCAGCATGAGCGAGCGCACCTTGCTCGCCGGCAGGCCGAGCCGCTTGGCGACCTCTTCCGCCGCGGGCTGGCGGCCCAATTCTTTGGTGAGTTCGCGGTTGGCGCGGGCCAGGCGGTTGATGGTCTCGATCATGTGCACGGGGAGGCGCACGGTGCGCGCCTGACCGGCGATGGCGCGCGTGACTGATTGCCAGATCCACCAGGTGGCGTAAGTCGAGAACTTATACCCGCGACGCCACTCGAAGCGGTCCACCGCCTTCATCAGGCCCATATTCCCTTCCTGAATCAGGTCGAGAATATCGAGCCCGCGATTCTGGTACTTCTTGGCGATGGAAACCACCAGGCGGAGATTGGCTTCGGTCAACTCCTTCTTGGCCTGCGCGGCCTCCGCGTCGCCGCGCCGGATGGCTGCTAGGGTGCGGTCAAGCTCCCGGGCGCTCATGCCAGTGAAGTCCGTAACAGGCGCGGCTGCCCGGCGGGTTCGCCTCGCGCGGGCCCGGCCAGCGGCCTTCGCGGTCTCAGACACACGCGCGGCCTTCATGGCCTCCTCGATCTTGGAAGTCAGGCGGGCCTTCTCCATAGGATGAAGCTGAAGGGAGCGGATGAGTTTGGAAATCTCGATGGTAAGCCGCGCCAAACGATAGCGGGCCCGCGCAAAAACGCGCCCGTTCGAGCGCGCTAGGCGTTGCAAGGCCTGCTGCTGGCGCAATGCCCGCTTGTCGAGCTTCGCGATGCGGTCGAGCGCCTGCAAAACCTGGCGCGACTTGTCCGCGAGCTCCTGTGGCGCCAGAGGCTGTTCGCCGCAATCCACGATCTCGTCAACGGTCCGCTCCTCGCGGCGTAGTTCGCCGGCCAGAGGCGCGAGCTCCCGCCAAACGAGCGGCGAGCGAGAGAGCGCCTTCATGGCGCGCATTTGCCCGCGCTCAATGCGCCGGGCCAGGCGGACTTCACCCTCGCGGGTGAGCAGCTTGGTGCTGCCCATTTCCCGCAGGTAGGTGCTCATCAGGTTGATTTCGGTTGGCTCACCCGGCGTCAGATCGAGGTCCTCGGTATAGGCCTCGGCATGCTCGTCGGGGTGCTGGCCGGACGTCTCCAGGAACGCGTGCGCGTCGCCTTCCGCGCCCAAAGCAGACATTTCCAGGGCATCCCCCGGCTCGATAGCCGGCACGCCGGTTTGAAGCTCGTCGCTAATCGTTAACGCCATCTCGGTTCACCTTCGAGGCGCCGTGGACACTTTGGCACACGCGCCTTTGCTTCGCTCGACACCTTTCGAAGACAGATTCGGAGCGCGACTATGTCACTGTTGTAAAAGGACTTGCTGAATCTGAGCTGGGGGCTTCCGCGCCTGCGATTGCCGTCAATTCTTAGATGCCAGAGACCTTGAAAAAGTTTCACGCTGGCGGGGCGGATTGGGCCTAGACCGCGTCGTCCTGAGAATCATCCAGCCCGAAGAGGGTCACTGCCGCTGACGGTACCAGATGGGACGGACCTCGCGAAGGAAAATGCGCGCTGTGACCGGGCCGAT
>Ga0187780_10000843_pt1 | contig 22807 bp, 21 predicted proteins | sample 1015_Q2_SP10_20__FD_132429 | JGI IMG/M metagenome (GOLD analysis project Ga0187780, IMG submission 132429) | Tropical peat soil microbial communities from peatlands in Department of Meta, Colombia - 1015_Q2_SP10_20_MG | ecosystem: Environmental > Terrestrial > Soil > Wetlands > Peat | place... | reverse complement strand
ACGGCTCTCGCGCACAGATCCTGGCTTGCAAAGCCCTTGGCATTCCCACAGTTATGATGCACGACTACGAACACAGCACCAAGACCGGGTTTGTCGAGCCTGATTGGACGCTGACCCCGGATGTCATACCGGACAGGGTCTTTGGGAAAAAGTCCCAGAGGAGATTAAAATATCCGGGACTCAAAGAGGACGTCTACGCCCATCGCCTCCAGCCGGATCCTTCGGTCCTGACCGACTTGGGCATCTCACCGGACGATCTTGTTGTGACCCTGCGCCCGCCCGCCACCGAGGCGCACTATCACAATCCGGAAAGCGAAACGCTGTTTGCCGAGACGCTCCGGATGCTTGAGGACAAGCCCTACGCGAGAGCCGTTACCCTGCCTCGAAACGAGCGGCAGAAAATGCAACTCAAGAGCGAGTGGGCCGATCTGATCGCGACTAGTCGCATGATCATTCCGAAAGGCCCGCTCGATGGAATGAATCTCATTTGGTTCTCCGATCTTGTGATTAGCGGCGGAGGCACCATGAATCGCGAGGCTGCCGCACTGGGTGTACCTGTCTACAGCATCTTTCGGGGCAAGATCGGTGCGGTAGATCGCTACCTGACTGAATGCGGCCGGATGACGCTCATCGAAAGCGTTCAGGATGTCAGGACAAAGATTGTCCTGAATCGACGGAATCGTCCGACTAAACCGGAAAGTACTGTCCGCCCGGCTCTGCAGAACATTGTGGACAGCCTTGTTGGCATCTTGGAGGGAGAATGTCGAGCAGCCCGTCATCGCGTGTGATGGCTGAAAGAGAACCGCTTCAGGGGTTGGAGGATATGAATCGCACGATTGAGCGTCTGAACGAGCTCGCGGTTGACGGGCTCGTGTCCATGTTTGATCGGGAGAGGCAGCTCTTCTGCTTCAAATTGAAGAAGACCGAACACGGAATGGTTCGCGAGGGTATTTCCCGGCGCTACACGATGATGACTTTGATGGGGCTCAAACGGCTGGAAGAGACCGGAGCCACTTCGCCGATTGCGATCGGGCCGGTGCTGGAAGGCCTGCTTGCAAATCTCGATTGGGTCGACAACATCGGAGACCTTGGAGTGCTCCTGTGGCTTTGTGCTATCGTCGCACCGCAGCGCTTGGCCGAGGTTGAACGCCGCATGGATGTGGCAAACGCGCTGGTGCACTCTCGGCACGCTCGTCAGGGACATACCATGGAGTTAGCTTGGTTCCTCACGGGTCTTTCTCATGCGAAGTTGGCATGTCCAGAGAAAAAGCCGGACCACAAGGAACCGGCGATTGAGACGTACCGAATGCTGATCAAGAATCAAGGTGAACAAGGGATATTTGGCCACATGGCCAACAATGGCAACTTTGCCGGCATGATCCGAGGCAGGATCGGCAGCTTTGCGGACCAAGTATATCCCATCTACGCGATGACGAAATTCTCCCAAGCGTACGGAGATAAGACCGCCATCGAGCGCGCCTTGGATTGCACTCTTACGATCTGTGAAGCCCAAGGATCGCTCGGGCAATGGTGGTGGCACTACGATTCTTCAACGGGCCGCGTCGCGGGCAGATTACCCGTTTTTTCGGTTCACCAACACGCTATGGGACCGATGACGCTGTTAGCGCTCGGAGAAGTCACGCAGTCGGATTTCACCCCTTGGATCTACAGGGGACTTCAGTGGATTCGCCGAAACGAACTGGCACTCGATATGGAGGATGCTTCCGCGAATGTGGTGTGGCGAAGCATATACCGGAGCACTCCCCGGAGAATGCTGCACACGGCCATGGCCTTGCTGGGCCAGCGCGAGGATGAAGAATCGCGGCGCGGTCTCAAAGTGATGTGGGAGTGCCGCCCCTACGAGTTGGGATGGCTGCTGTATGCCTTTGCTAAGTGGAATTGCCAGTAAGAGCGCTGGTCTTTGATAATAGCGTCGACAAGAACCACGTACCTCACGCTTCTATCGTTCGGGAAATCAAACATATGAAACTGATGATCGTTGTAGGAGCCAGGCCGAATTTCATGAAGGCGGCTCCGCTGATTCGCGCAATTCGGGAATGCAATGGAAACGGCGCAGCATACAAGTGCGAGGACGCAAACGAAGAAATTCGGGCGGTTCTCGTGCACACGGGCCAGCACTATGACGAAGCGATGTCCGGATCATTTTTTGCGGACTTGGCGCTGCCCAAGCCGGACATTTATCTGGGCGTTGGCTCGGGCTCACACGCCGTGCAAACGGGCGAAATTATGCGGCTTTTCGAGCAGATCATATTGAGCGAGCGGCCGGAGGCGATGGTCGTAGTAGGGGACGTGAACTCAACGATCGCGTGCGCGCTGGTGGCGTCGAAAATTTCGTACGATGCGGATGGCGGGAGGCCGGTGATCGCACACGTCGAAGCGGGGCTGCGCTCCTTCGATCGGGCCATGCCGGAAGAAATCAATCGCATCGTGACGGATCATCTCTCCGATCTGCTCTTCGTCACCGAGGAAAGCGGCGCTAAAAATCTGCTAAGCGAGGGCATCGCGGAAGATCAGATTCATTTCGTGGGCAACACGATGATCGATTCGCTGTTGGCGTCGCAGGAGAAAGCCGATCGGTCGGACATTTTGAAGACGCTCGGACTAGCTGCGAATTCGTCGAATGCGGATGGTAAAAAGGTCGCGCAGAAATACGCGCTGCTGACGTTGCACCGGCCGTCGAACGTCGATAATCGGGAGACATTTTCGAGCATTCTGGAAGGGCTCGATGAGCTGACGGAGTCCGGGCCGATTTTTTTCTCGGCGCATCCACGCACGCGAAAGCGGATCGCGGAGTTCGGTCTCGAATCGCATTTCGATTTCGTAGCAAACGAGGCGGGCGCGCGAAAGGGCATACGGATCCTGGAGCCGCTCGGGTATCTCGATTTTCTTTGTTTGATGAAACATGCGGCGGTGGTGGTGACGGATTCGGGCGGTATCCAGGAAGAAACCACGTGCCTGGGGGTGCCGTGCGTCACGGTGCGGGAGAACACGGAGAGGCCCGTGACGGTGACGCGGGGGACGAACGTCATCGCCGGGACGCGTCCGGAGAAGATTCGCGAGGCGGCCAAAGCGCAACTGGGCAGGCCCAAGAACGGTGCCGCGCCGGAGAGGTGGGATGGGCACGCGGCGGAGCGGATCATCGAAATCCTGGTCGCTGCGCTGCGAAAGCGTGACCTGGAAACGGCGCAAAAATAGGTGCCGCTGGCGTTTCCCCTAATTCCGGGCAGAATGACCCCAGTCCTTTGTTTTCAATAAGTTAGAGTGGTTTCTACTCGAAAGACGTTCCGGGCAGAAACGGTGGAATCGAGTGCGAGGTACAGGCGGCCCCACCTGTACTTACACCGTCCTCTGACCAGTAGATATACCTCGGGTCCGACCGCTATCATCGCTCTCGCTGATAACCGATGGCGCGGGTTGAAGAGGGGGGACCTGAGATGGGCCACTCGACACGACTTCTGATTGTTGCGTTGGCAATCTTTTTCGGGTTGGCGGGAAGGCTGGATGCGACGACGTATTACATCGCGGCGAACGGCTCGGATTCGAATACTGGGACCATCAATACGTCGCCGTGGCTGCACGCGCCCGGAATGCCCAACTGTACTGGAAACTGCGCCAAGACGATTCCACAACCGGGGGATAAGTTCATCTTCCGCGGCGGCGACACTTGGCATCTCGCAAATAGCAGTGCGTCCCCGTACACGGGGGGTACTTGGGTCTGGCAATGGTCGGGCGGATCATCTAATTGCAATTATCCTACAGCAACCTCAAGCTGCATCTATATTGGAACGGACCAGACATGGTACAGCGGGACAAGCTTCACACGTCCAAAGCTGAACTTCGACAACCCTACCAGTACGTCACTGGTTTCAAGCTGCGCCTACTCAGATCTTATGGGAGTGAACATAGGAAACGGGAGCTACCGAAACATAAACTACGTGATTTTCGATGACTTCGAGCTTTATGGGAAATGCTGGTCCGCCGCAAGCCCAAACAACTGGATATGGTTTTGGGGAATCTACGACACGTTCACGAACAACTACTTCCACGGTTGGACAGAAACTACCGGGCTTGCGAGCGGCGGAGACGAAGACCCGATGATCGCCGGAGACGGCCAACAGGTAAACGCCGTGGGCGGCGTCACGCACAACGTATATGCCTACAACGTGTTTGACGGATCGGATTCCTATTGCACGGGCCTTAACACATGCTCTGGTGGTCCGATGATTGCAAACGACCAGTACGATGTCGAACACAACGTGTGCCGTTGGATGACGAATTGTATTTCTGGCACGTCCAACAACCTGGCGACCGCTCACGATAACTTGTTCGAGTATATCTACGGATCGTGGGACGGCGGAACGCACACCAACGTCCTTGAAATGAATGGACAGCAGATCAGCGGCAGCAACGTCTCAATCTACAACAACACGATCCGACACATCAATGTAGGGATGATTTTGGACGTGTGGGTTCCATCGGGCGGCGCCGCCTACGTTTTCAACAACGTCATCTACGACTTGAGGGGCGGTGCCGGCGTGAACTGTATGCAGGTCGAAAATGCCAATCCATCAGCAGCAGCTTCAGTCTACTTCACCAACAACACGGTAGACCACACCGCGAGCACCTGCATGATTCGCCCTATTCCGGGCGAAGGACAAGTCTGGAACGGGACGGTCTATTTTCAAAACCTGCACAGCATAGGATCAATTACATCCGTCTCGCAGATGGAAAGTAGCTGCGGTAGCGGCAATACATGCACTTGGATCGATAACGGCAATGAGGTATTCCAGACCGAGTCCGTAGCGAATGGCCAGGGATATACCAGCAGCAACAACTACCAGCCTACTGCGATAAGCAATGCGACCTATCATGCGGGCGGAAACCTCAGCTCTAGCTGCTCGACGTATTCGTCTGATTCCGCCCTGTGTAGTGGTTCAACGGGCGGCGTGACCAATACGGCGGGAAGCGGGGCGGACCCAATCCTGAGTATTCCTTCCCCATTGCTGCGGGGAACGACGTGGGATGCGGGCGCCTACCAGTACAGTGGGCTGACTTCCAGCCTGCCGAATGCACCGACGGGGCTAGTGGCTAGTGTCCAATAGGCCTATTGGCTTCGCTCCCCACTTTAGAGGCATAGTCAAGCACAGCGCAGATTCCTCTCGCGGCCCGTCGCGAAGGCCGCGCGCTATTTAGTGTCCCTCGGCGAGCGTCGCGGAACATGAGCACTCGATATACGTTTGATGTGACTAGAGATGCGGCCAGTGTGCTGGCTCTGCGCCCGGAATGGGAAAAGTTGGCCCTGGATTTTAACTCCGATACGGACTTTTGCTTGGCGGTGGTCGAAGAGTGAGGTCCATTCTCGCGTGCAGGGTCGGGGACCGTCGGTTGCAGGTGGCGCTAGGCTACAAGAGGATCTCGTTACCGACCATGCGACTGCTTTATGCCGGAAACTGCCGCTAGCGCGAATTTTATGCCTAACTATCTGGGAACAATCCTGAGCCGCTTCAAACGCCTCGCCCACAAGGTCTCGATGGCCGTCCTGCGGGCTTATTACCGGAACGTCTGGGGCATGGACATCGGCAAAGGAGTCGGGCTCTCATTAAGCACGAAGATGGATCTCACAAACCCGAAGGGCATCCACATCGGCGATTACACAGCGCTTACCTTCGGCTCCGCGATCCTCACGCACGACTTCGTGAATGGCGTGCATAAGGATACCCGAATCGGCTCGCATTGCCTGATCGGGGCCGGCGCGAAGATCATGCCGGGCGTTACCATAGGAGAGCACTGCATCGTAGGACCGAACTCCGTGGTCGCTTCCGATGTGCCCTCGAATACTGCGGTTATGGGTGTGCCGGCCAGAATCGTAGAGAAAGAAATCGTCACCGGAAAATGGGGCGTTAGGAATCCCGAGTTCCTGCGCCTCGAAGGCATCGAGCGTCCAGTACCAAAGGCTCCCATCGCGAGCCCTGAAGTTCACGCCTCGCCGCTGGACGCGCTGCTTTCCTACCTGCCGCAGCTTCACATCGAGCAGCTCAATAAGTCCTTTCAAGAGCTGGCGATCGACAGCTTCACGCTCGTTACCTTGCGAGCGCAAATCGAGGAGACCGAGGGCATCACCATCTCCGACGAGGACTGGACTTCGATCGCCTGTCCGCTCGACCTTCGCCGTTGGACGCGGCGCGGCATAGCGAAGCCACGGGCGGAACGCGCTGAGCGACCGGCCACAGCCCGCCGCTCCTACGAGATCAACTTACCCCAGATGGCGATGGCCGGGCTTTCTGAGGGCTGGCTATTCCGGGAGGTCGGCGACGTCCACTGGTACATGCTGACGTCGGCGCTTGGGGTGAAGAGCCGTGACATCGCCGACCAGGCGGGCGAGCGGCTTTATGCGACCTTCACGCGTATTCGCTATCGCTCACGCATCCCGCTTGGGGATATCAAGATCGATTCACGCCTCGAGCTGTCGTCCGAAATGAACCGCTTTGGCGCAGGTATGTTCTTCTCCAAGACCTCAATCTCGGGAGATGGCGCCGAGATCTCGTTTGACGTAGCTACTTCCTTTTCCAAGTTCGGCGAGCACGGGTCCAATACGTCGCTGATAAAGGGCCAGCCAGCGCTGCCTGAAGGATTCTCCGTCCCGTCCCTCGGCACCCTTCCCGAGTTCGTGGAGGAATATCGCAGGCTCCGGGCGACTGATCTTGGCCTTGCGCTATTCGAAACCGAGTACGAGATCATCCCGCAGCACGACACCAACGGGGTGGGCCTGATCTACTTTGCCGCTTATCCCAACATCTCGGATATCTGCCTGATGCGCCACCTGGGTGGCGCTGGGGCGGCGCTGGAGTGGTCGCCGCTCGAGCGGGACGTCTGCTACTTCGCTAACGCCAGCCCGAGAGAGACGCTGATCTATCGCCTGCACTCAGCTCGCAGCTGTCCGGAACGAGACTCCGTGGTCTTCGTGGGTTCGATTTCCCGCAAGAGCGATGATAAGACCATGGCACGCATCGAGGTCAAACTGCAGCGACGAGGAGCTGGCACATTCCAGCTTCCCGAGGCTATTCAGGCCGTCCTAGGCTAACACCGCGAAGCCTTCGCCAAACGAGGGCTCAGTAGATCGTGCTAATCAAGATGAAAGCTGAGTAATCCGCCGCTGCTGTCGCTCCGGTTGGGAGTGGCGACTCCTTGTCCCACTCCGGTGAGGCAGCCGCGCCGGCCTACGAAATTCGTGTCGCGCGAACGATCGCAGAGGTTGAGGCAACCCGCGAGGTTTGGTCCGGATGGAAGACCCACCGAGACAGCACATCGATTTCTTCATGGAATGCGTGTGGCAGTCGAAGAATTTCATTCGCCCGCACGTGATTTTAATTTACCGGAGCGGCGTTCCCGATGCGATGCTCGTCGGGCGATTGGAGCGAGCTTGGATTGACCTGCGGGTCGGATATTTTCGAATGGCCAGGAGCCCGATTCGGTTGATCTCATTCTCGTACGGCGGTCCGTTGGGAGCTTCGAGATCCGAGAACGCCGAGGCGATTGTCAGGCTAGTGATGGACTCGCTGCGGAAGGGTGAGGCAGATGCAGCGTTCTTCCATAGTTTAAACACCGATGCTCCGCTATACCGCAACGCACTCAGGCTGCCTGACGCTTTGTGCAGGGATCATCTTTTACGGCCCCTTAATCACGACGTTATGCAGTTGCCGGTAAACGTGGAGCTAATGTACCGCGGGCTCTCGCAGGGACTACGAGCCGAAATTCGAAGGAAGAGAAAGAAGCTACTGGCAGAGTATCGCGAAGGAGTGAAGGTGCGGCTCTTTCGAGATCCGGCCGAGGTAGTGGCCCTGTTTCCCACGCTCGAGGGGATCGCGAGGAAAACGTATCAAAGGGCGCTTGGCGTTCGGTTTGAGGACAACGAGCAGATGCGCACGCGCTTTCGCGTGTCTGCGCAGCGAGGTTGGCTACGAGTGTACTTACTAACGGTCAACGACCGGCCGTGTGCCTTCTGGACTGGCTCGCTTTACGAGGGGTCGTTTTGCAGCGAGGAAGTGGGTTTCGATCCGGAGTTTAGCCACTTTTCGCCAGGGACGTTCCTCTTGTCGTGGGTTATCGAAGACTTGTGCGCGGCGGGTGCGTAGCAGATCGATTTTGGGATCGGAGAGGCCGAGTACAAGCAACGCTTCGGGAATCCAAGGACGGTCGAAAGTTCAATTTGCGTTTTCGGTCCGAGCGTAAAGGGAGTCGTACTGAATGCAGCTAGGACTGTAACCGCATTGGTCGATACATCGGCGAGGGCCCGCTTGGAAGCATCGGTTTTCTTCCGAGGGTGAAGAAGATTTGGCGGTTTCGGTTGGCGAGTCGCAGCGATAGGGATGACTCCGGTGCATAGCCGTGTGGCGACGATGTGGGAGCGGCTCTTGGCCATCGTGTGTGAGGAAGGTGTGTCGGGCCTTGCGTCCAGGGGATGGTCCTTTGCCCCGTGGGCGTTACGTCGGCGAGGTAACGACGGGTTCGATAGCGAGCTAGGGGTGGACACGGCGGGACAGGTGCCGGTCTGGAATCTTGGGGTGAGCTCGGCGAACGCGAAATTTGCGAGCCGCTACGCTGCGGTGAATCCTTCAGCGTTCCGCAACGCGCTCGCGCATGTCGACCTGGAGCCCAGCAAGTTCTCGTTCATTGATCTCGGATGCGGCAAGGGACGCGCACTTATATTGGCAGCGCAGAGGGGGTTCAAGCGAGTGGTAGGTGTGGAATTCGCGCCTGGTCTAGCGGCAATCGCCCGCAAGAACTTGGAACGCACTGGCCTTGCCGCCGAGGTCGTCGAGGGCGATGTGTGCCAATACCGGTTTCCCAACGATAATCTGCTCGTTTACATGTACAACCCGTTCGGGTCGGTCGTAATGGTGACCGTGATAAAGAACCTCCTGGACTGGGTAGAAAACTGCCGTCACACGGCGTACGTTTTCTACCTCACAGACATACACCACAAGCTGTTCGAGTCGGAGCATGCGTTTGAGCTTGTGGCGCGGCGAGACGACTTTAGTATCTGGCGACTACGCTGAGTTGAAGGAACCAGTCCGATGGGGCCGGGATTCTAGCTGAGAGTGCGGATATCCGATGCAGCTCATAACCTTCGTCGTGGGGGCAGACAGCTGGGGACGCTGGCGCGGAATTTGCGGGCGGCTCCGGTCAGTAGTGACAGGGTTAGTTGGCGCCGGAGAGTCAGGGAGATTGGATGAAGCTCGGGATAGAACATAAAAGACTGCTAGCCAAAAACAGCCTCTTTAATCTGTTAGGGCAGGTCTTACCTGTCCCCGTGGTCATCTTAACTGTTCCGTATATCGTGAAGGGCCTCGGAACGAACGGCTACGGAATCTTATCGATTGCCTGGATGGTGCTGGGCTATTTCAGTATGTTCGATCTGGGCCTTAGTAGGGCCACGGTGAAATTCGTTGCCGAACACCTGGACCCGGAGAAAGTGCACAAGGTGCCGGAATTGGTCTGGACTTCGTTGCTGCTGCTCGTCGGCCTGGGTTCGCTGGGCGGGCTGGTGGTCGCGGCACTGGTGCCGTTCTCGGTTTCGCACGTTCTGAAAATGCCGGCGACATTTATGAGCGAAGCACGGACATCGCTCTTCATCCTGGCGGCCTCCATGCCAGTGCTATTGGGAAATGACGCGATTCGCGGTGTACTAGAGGCTGCCCAGCGGTTCGATCTTGTGAACTATGTGAAGGTGCCGGCGAGCGTTTCGTTCTATGTGGTTGCGGCGCTGGTGATTCCGTTTGGCGTGCACATCTCGGGAATCGTTACGCTGCTGGTGCTGATTCGATTCGCGTCCGCGGTCATCTACCTATCGTTTTGTTTTCGCGTATTCCCCGATCTGAAATCGAATATTCGGTTCTCAAGGGCAGCGGTGAAGCCGCTGACCGTATTCGGCGGTTGGATCATGGTGTCCAATGTCACGGGGCCGATCCTGTCGTATCTGGAGAGACTTCTGATCGCGTCTCTGCTGTCGCTGAGCATGCTTACGTTCTACTCCGCGCCTTTTGACCTTGTGTCGAAGTTGGTGGTGTTCCCGGCGAGCATGGTGGCGACTCTTTTCCCCTATTTCAGTTTTCACGGGACTAAGGGAGCGGATTCCGTTTCGGAAGTTACCGGAAGGAGCTTGCAGTACCTCATGATTATAGTGCTGCCCGCGGTTGCGGTATTTGGGTTTTTCGCGCGACCGATTCTGCAGCTCTGGCTGGGCGCGCAATTTGCGAACGTAAGTACCGATGTGTTGCGTATCTTGTCCGTGGTGTTTTTCCTAAATTGTCTGGCGTACGTTCCCTACACCTCGGTGCAGGCCCTTGGCCGGCCCGACCTTAAGGCCGTTCTCGATCTGGCGGCAGTTCCTACCTTTGCAATCTCGGTATGGATTTTCGTGAGGTTGTGGGGAATCGATGGGGCGGCTCTTGCAAAGCTCCTGATCACGGTCATCGACTGCGGGTTTCTTTACTGGTTTTCGTACAGGATGGGCTCATTCTCGCCGAGGGACCTCTGGTCCGGCCGGATGCGCCGCTCTGTGGTAGCTGGTGTGGGCTTACTTACGGTTTTGTGCTTGCTCTCGCGCGCGCATTTGGGGTTGCAGGTTGTAGCCGGATGTGCGTTATTGGCGCTGCTGGCGTATGTGGCGGTTGTTTGGGGAATTGTTCTCGAAGGCGCCGAGAAATCGGCAATCACTGGGCTTGTCGGCGAGCTGACAGGAAGTTGGTTCACGGGCGTTCGGACCGGTACTGGAAAAGGGGAGCCCACGCTTACAGGCGTTGCGCCGGTGAGGGCTGAGACTGATGGCGAGCGGCGTGAGTCCATTGCCCGCAGCTCGAATTAATCGCTTGGAGCGCTGTCGATGAGAGCTACGTTTTTGATGCCGGCCTACGGATGGGTGCCATCGGGCGGCTTTAAAGTGGTGTTCGAGTACGCGAACCGGTTGGTTGCCCGCGGGCATGAGGTGACCGTCGTGCAGCCGCGGCGTTTAAAAAATTCGGGCTACACTGCAACGCTGAGTGCTTACCGGCGTCTGCGAAACGCGGTGGAGGGCACCGTCGAGCTTTTTGCCAAGCCGAAGATTCTCTGGCACCCGCTCGATGAACGGGTGCGGCTACTTTACGTTTCAAATTCCGACTCACGGAAAATGCCTGACGGTGACGTGTTGATCGCGACGTCGTGGGCAACAGTTCAGTCCGTGCTGGACTGTCCGCCGGAGAAGGGTGAGAAGTTCTACCTGATTCAAGGATACGAGACCTGGATGGGACCGAAGGAGCTCGTCGATGCTACTTGGCGCGCACCGCTCACACGTGTGGTAGTGTCGCAATGGCTAAGGGAGGTTGGAGAGAGGCTTGGATGCGGCGGTACGATATACATTCCAAACGCAGTTGACCATGGCAGGTATCGCGTAAAGAGGGAAATTGCGAACCGCCCTCTGCAGGTGGCGATGCTCTACTCTACAGGCGAAATTAAAGGCTCCGCTGATGGCTTTCGGGCTCTTGAGATTGTGCGGCGGAAATTTCCCGGGCTGCGGGTGGTTTGCTTCGGAGTGACGCGACGACTCTCGTGGGTTCCTGATTGGGTGGACTACCGGAGGAACCCGCCGCAGGATTTTATCGTAGACGAGATTTACAACAAATCGAGAGTTTTTGTGAGCTCAAGCTGGACGGAGGGTTTCTCGCTGCCGGCGGCCGAGGCTGCAGCTTGCGGTTGTGCGATTGTGGCGACGGACAGCGGCGGAATCCGCGATTTTGTGCGCGATGGCGTGACCGGACTGCTCTCCGCGCCAAAAGATCCGGAGGCACTTGCCAGGAATCTTTGCATCGTTCTGCAAGACGACGCGTTGCGGATTCGACTAGCGAGCGCGGGCCGCGAGTGTGTCGCCGCGTTGGACTGGGACCGAAGCGTTGCCCAGCTTGAGGAGCTTCTCTCGGAGTCTGTGGCTTGTAGAGGAAAGCTCGCCCGAGCGATGGCTCCTCCGGCCGGTGTCTTTTGTGGTGCTGACGCGGGGCGCAAAGAGTAGCGCATGGAACCACAGAATATTAATTTTGGAGGGGGAGTGGTTGCCAGCGTTTTTAGTCCCGCGGTGCTGGCGGTGACGCTGATCGCCGGCCTTCTGATCTTATTTCTGCCGAAGAAAAAGGCCTTCATTCCATTTTTGGTTGTGGGAACCTTAATTCCTATTAACCAGATCCTGGTCTTGAGCGGACTGCATTTTCCGATGTTCCGGGTGCTGATGCTTTTCGCGTTCGGGCGAATGGCATGGGCGAAGATTTCGGGGAAGGACAAGATCTTCAGCGGAGGGATGAACGGGATCGATTGGGCGGTGATCGTCCTGACAGTCTCTACGGCAATCGATGGGGCGCTGCTCTGGCAGGAATCGGCCGAGGTGGTTTTTCAGGCCGGGCATATGGTCGACGTGTTCGGGGCATATTTTCTGGCGCGGTATCTGATCCGGGACGAAGAGGACATCAGACGGGTACTGAAGGCGATGGTATTCGTGGTGCTTTTCATGGTTCCGATTATGGTGCTGGAACACATCTTGGGCCGGAACCCCTACTATGAACTTCTGGGTGGGGCGCACCTTGAGATGTTTTCTTCGGTGGAGGACCGCGTTAGTACTCTGAGAGCGCGGGGATGCTTCGCACATCCAATCATCGCGGGAACATTCGGCGGATTCATGATGCCGCTGTTCGCGGGGTGGTGGAAGCAGGAAAAGCGGGACCGGAAATACGCGGCGCTGGGCCTACTTGGGGCGGCAGCGATCCCGTTTCTCGTGGGATCGAGTACAGCGCTTTTCGCGTTGATCGCAGCCATTGGTGCTCTATGCCTATGGCCGATGAGGCGGCATTTGTGGCTGATTCGATGGGGAGCGGTGGGAATTCTGGTGGCGGGGCAACTGTATATGACGTCGCCAGTGTGGCACTTGATTTCAGATGTGAGTCTCTCCGCGGATTCTTCTTCCTACCACCGATATCAACTGGTGAACCAGTGCATCATTCACTTCTGGGATTGGGCGCTGATCGGGACGAAGGAGTATGCGTCGTGGGGCTGGGACATGTGGGACCTGAGCAACCAGTACGTGGGGACGGCGGATACGGCGGGGCTGATTCCGCTACTGGCGCTGCTGGCGATCCTGGTGTTCGGGTTCAAATACATCGGCAGGACGCGGCAACACTTCGAAGGAGACAGGCAACGAGAATTTTTTGTGTGGGCGGTGGGCGCGTCGCTATTCGCCAACGCGGTCGCATTTTTCGGCATTCAGTATTGGGACCAGGTAATCGTGGCATGGTATGCGCTCTTGGGGATGATCGGCGCAGTGACGCTGGTGGCGCGCCATCCGCAAGAGGCGTGGGCGCCAGCGGCGGAGACGGCTCCGGCGCAGATGGGCACGAAAATGGTCCGGGCAGTGACGACGTTGCCTGCAACTGGGCTGGCGAGGCCGGGGCGTGCGTTGAGCGGGCACGGGGCGCAAGCGACGGTGAGGGATACTCCCGGCAAGAACTGGATGCTGCCAACGCGTTACTGGCCGCGGAGGAACGGCTGAGATGGCGGATTCGTTACTGGCAGGAGCGGTAAAGCTGGAATCGGGCGCGCGAGAAGTGACATTATCGGAAACGCACAGGACCATGAAGCTATCGATCATCATATTGTGCTGGAACGACCTGAAGGTGATCCGGGATTGCCTGGCGTCGATTTACAAGGAGACCCGCGAGACAGAATTCGAGGTGATCGTGTCCGATAACGGGTCCACGGACGGGTCGATCCAGATGATCCAGCGGGAGTTTCCGCAGGTGCGGCTGATCGAAAACGGGCGGAATTTGCGGTTCGCGAAGGGGAACAACGTTGCGATCGAGGCGAGCCGGGGCGAGTACGTCCTGATCCTGAATCCGGACACGATCATGCACGACGGGGCGCTGGACAAGGTGGTGGCTTTCGCGGAGGAGCATCCGGAAGCGGGAGCGGTGGGGTGCCGGGTAGTGTTCGCGGATGGAGCGTTTCAGCGATGCATGAGGCCGCTGCCGACGCCGAGATCGGAATGGTGCGCGGCGTTTGGGCTCGGAAGGCTGGCGAGATTTGCGAGCTGGCTACACGCCGGAGAGTACACAGGATGGAACGGCACAAACCAGCGGAGCGTGGGATGGCTGGCGGGATGTTTCATTTTGGTGCGAGGGGAGTTGCTGAGGCGGCTGGGCGGCTTCGATCCGCAGTTTTTCTATTATTTCGAGGACACCGACCTGTGCCAGCGAATCTGGCGCGCGGGAGGTAAGATTTTATACACGCCGGAAGCGACCATTACGCACTTGGTGGGACAATCCACGAACAAGCGGTTTAAGCCGCTCGGATTCGCGCTGGATGCGCAGGTGACACGCTACCTTTACTTTTACAAATATTACGGCGCGAAAGGTGTAAGGAGCTGCCGGCGGGCGACTTTGGCGGGTTTGATGCTGCGGCGGGGAGGATACGCGTTCATGCAGCTGGTGGCGCCAAATGCGGAGAGGAAACAGCGGCAGGAAATGTTGCGCGCGCTGTATGAGTGGAATTGGCGCGTCGATCCGGTGCGGTTGGCGGAAACCGGTGAGGAGCCGGAGCTCGACGTGAAGCCGATGGACCGCGTGCTCGAAAGATAGGCCGGCGGATTCGCTTTAAATTGCGAAATTAATTTGAAATCGGAGAAAGCGGAACTTACTTATGGAATTCAAGGTCGAGTCGCGACACATGAGAGACGTTGCAGTAATCGTTCCGGATATTTTTCAGGATAGCCGGGGATTTTTTACGGAGACGTACCGCCAGGACAAATTTCGAGAGCTGGGGCTGCCGACCAATCTCGTTCAAGACAACCATTCGCGGTCAGCGAAGGGAGTGATTCGAGGACTGCACTTTCAGTGGGAACCGCCGATGGGCAAATTGATGCGGGTCACCTTCGGCAGGGCATTCCTTGTGTCCGTTGACATACGCAAGGGGTCGCCGACACTGGGAAAGTGGCTAGGCCTGGAAGCTTCGGTCGAGAATCGGCGGCAGGTGTGGGCTCCAGCGGGATTCGCGAGAGGATTTTGCGTCCTGTCGGAGTTTGCTGAGATTCAATACAAGTGCACAGGGCTCTACAACAACAAAGCTGAATCGGGCATTCTTTGGAACGACCCGGAAATCGGAATCGAGTGGCCCATTCGACCGGAAGACGCACAACTTTCAGAGAAGGACAAGAAAGCGCAGACGTTGGCTCAATGGCTGGCATCGCCGAATTCAGAGCACTTTCGATACTAAGAGAAACGTAAGCCAAACATTCAGAGGAGAGAGAAATGAAAGTTTTGATTGCTGGAGGCGCTGGTTACGTAGGCAGCGTTTTGATTCCGAAGTTGCTGGACCGCGGCTATAAAGTGGACGTAGTTGACCTCTTTTGGTTTGGCAACCACCTGCCGCGGCAGGTCGGGATTCTCAATAAAGACATTTTCCAGCTTACCGTGGAGGACCTGGAGACCTACGACCAAGTGGTGTTCCTTGCGGGGCTCTCGAACGATCCAATGGCCGAGTTCTCGCCAAGCAAGAACTTCATCTTCAACGCGGCCGCGCCAGCTTACCTCGCGTACACCGCCAAGAAGGCGAAGGTTAAGAGGTACATTTACGCCTCGTCCTGTTCGGTGTACGGATACACGGAGAATGAACTTTTCGACGAAACGCGCCCGGTGAGTTCCAATTATCCGTACGGGATTTCCAAACTCCAAGGCGAGCAGGCGGCTATGCAGCTAGCCGACGATAATTTTTCGGTGATCGCGCTTCGGAAGGGCACGATTTCGGGATACAGCCCCCGGATGCGCTTCGACTTGATTGTCAACACCATGTTCCGAAACGCGGTGAGGGAGCGCGTTATCAACGTCAATAATCCTTCCATTTGGCGCCCGATCCTGAGTATTGAGGATGCGGCGACAGCGTACATCAGGGCGATCGAGGCAAATTACAAGCTTTCGGGGATTTTCAATGTGGCGTCTGGGAATTACACAGTTGGAGAGGTTGCGGATCTGGTCAAAGCGGCTGTCGAGGACCGTCTTCAGATTCGCGTGACTCTCAACATCAAGCACATTCAGGATTTTCGCAACTACAAGGTGAGTACGGACAAGGCGAGTAACGTTTTGAGCTTCCACGCAAGCGGAGACGTCCGATCGATTGTGGGGATGCTGGTAGACAACATGGATAAGTTCATGGATTGGGACAATCCGGAGTATTCGAATATTCAGCAGTTTAAAAAGCTGGAGAGTGAGATGGAGGTTCCTTCCTTGGCCGGAGCACCTGTCCGATGAAAATCGCCGTTGTCGGAGCGAACGGTCAGCTCGGTCATGACGTAGCTTCGGCGTTCACGGCGAATGGTGACGAAGTGTGTCCCCTCACACATGCGGACGTCGAGCTTTCGGATTTCGCCGCGGTCGATGCGTTCATGAAAAAATCGCAGCCGGAAATCGTGGTGAATACGGCCGCGATGCACCACGTGGAAGACTGCGAGCGGGATCCGGACAGGGCTTTTGCCGTCAATGGTGTAGGCGCCCGAAATCTTTCCCTCGCAGCTCGAGAGATCGGCTCGACGGTGATGCACGTCAGCACCGATTATGTCTTCGACGGCGCGAAGGGAAAGCCGTACGAAGAATCCGACGCTCCCCGACCGTTGAACGTGTATGGAAACACCAAACTCTCGGGAGAGTACTTTGTTCGGTCAACAATCGACAAACACTTCGTTCTGCGCACATCCGCAATCTATGGCAAGCATCCCTGCCGCGCGAAGGGCGGATTAAATTTTATCGAGCTGATGTTAAGGCTGGCCCGGGAGCGTGGCGCTGTGCGCGTGGTGAACAATGAGTTCGTCACTCCCACATCGACAGCAGAGCTGGCCCGTCAAATGGTAGAGCTGAGCCGGAGCACGTCTTATGGGCTATACCATGCGACAGCTGAAGGCAGCTGTTCGTGGTACGAGTTCGCGCGAGAGATCTTCGCTTTGGCTAATGTGAACGTGAAGCTTGAGGCGGCCAGGCCGAATGAGTTTCCCGCCAAGGTGGCACGCCCGCTGTATTCCGTGCTCGAAAATCACCGACTGAAATGCCATGGCCTGAATGTTTTTCGTCCTTGGCAAGACGGCCTCCGCGAGTATCTCTCGCCCGCAAGCCATTAGCTGCTGTGGAGTGAGCCATTTCTTCCACCTATCATCGAGCGGACGAAGTGCCACAAATCCCGTCACGAAAAGGACAGAACCGAACTGTGGGCGGCGGGTACGTGCTGATGACGGCGGCGTACAACGAGGAAGAAAACATTGCTAGGACGATCGAGTCGGTGCTGGCGCAGACGCGATTGCCGGAACGATGGGCGATCGCTAGCGATGGATCGTCCGATGCGACCGACGAAATCGTTCAGGGGTATGCCAAGCAGCATGACTTCATCCGATTTTCGAGAATGTCGAGGGCGCCCAGCCGCAGTTTTGGTGCAAAAGTGATTGCGCTGCAAAGCGCCAGCAAGCTACTTGAAGGCGCTTCGTTCGATTTTATCGGGAACCTCGACGCCGACATCACGCTCGAGCCGACATACTTCGAGAGTCTCCTTGTCCGCTTCGATCGCAATCCTAAATTGGGCGTAGCTGGTGGATTTGTACACGAGAAGACGAGCGGGAAGTTTCAGAGCCGAAGATCCAATAGGGTGTATTCGGTGGCGCATGCCGCTCAGCTGGTGCGACGTGAATGCTACGAGGAGATCGGCGGCTATGCCGTGCTCGAGTACGGCGGGGAAGATTGGCACGCCCAAACCTCCGCAAGGATGAATGGTTGGGCGGCTGAAGCATTCCCAGAGCTGCACATTCTCCACCACCGGCGCACGGGAGAGGCTGACAATCTGGTACGTTACCGGTTTCGCCAGGGGAGAGCGGATTATTCCTTCGGGAGTGATCCAGTTTTCGAGACACTCAAATGCCTCGAGAGGATCCCTGAGAGACCGGTCCTGATCGGCGGCCTCGCGAGGCTGGCGGGATTCGGCTGGGCGTGGGCGTGTCGTGATCGGAAGCCTGTATCCGGCGAATTCATCGCCTTTTTGAGGAAAGAACAGAGGGGCAAGCTCAAGTCGATCTTCAGACGAGGCAGCCAAACCCAAAGCCCGCATGTCACAGATGTTTCCTGAACTGCATCAGAATCGTCAGGCAAATTGAATACTCCGAAAAGACTTCTTTGCCTGGGAGTTTCGTGCGCCTACTTCTCCGTTTCCTGGCTTCGGAGAAGTCTGCGACACGTTTCCGGAAACGAGAATCCTGGGACCTGCGTGGTTCTGTATTATCACGGCATCTCGCCCCAGCAGCGCGCACAGTTCGCGCGCCAAATGGACGTTCTGCTGCACCACACCGTTCCGATTCGTGCGGACTTTGCAACGCCGCTCCCGAAAAACGGCCGCTTTGCATGCGTTACATTTGACGATGGCCTGGTGAGTTTCGCCGAACGCGCTTTACCTGAACTTGAGAAGAGAGGAATTCCAGCAGCGATTTTTGCGGTTAGTGGGAAACTTGGACAGGAGCCTGACTGGGCAAATTATTCAGACGAGCCGCTGACGACCGAACGGACGATGACGTCCAGTCAATTGCGCGAGATCGCGGATCGAGCGCTGATCGGGTCTCATACGACGACGCATCCGATGTTGACGAAATTGAGCGAAACTGAAGCCGCACGCGAATTGGAAGAGTCGCGTAAGGCTCTTGAGGGGTTGTTGAACAAAAACGTCACACTGTTCAGCTTTCCCTACGGGGACTTCAACGACGCACTGATAAAATGGAGCAGCGCGGCGGGCTATAAGCGAGTCTTTACAACTTTGCCGTTCGCTTTCGAATCTGAGTCCGGGGCAGAAGCGTCGGTCGTTGGCCGGATATCCGTGGAGCCGACGGACTGGCCACTGGAGTTTCGACTGAAGGTTCTGGGCGCTTACCAATGGCTTCCTATCGCATTCGCGGTGAAACGCAATATCCAATTCCTATTTAATAAAAACTAAGGGCCAAGGGTCGCGTATGGCATCCGCAGAGAGCACGATCATTAAGGCACCGGAATAAGTCATCGTAGGAAAGGGACTACGGATCCCAAAGCTTTCTCCCGAAACCGCCTTGGATCATCACCTCGGACTCGAATCGCTGGATCTCGCTGAATTAGTGATTCGCCTAGAAGAGGCTACGGGCGAGGATCCTTTCGGAGCAAGGTCAACGCCCCAGATTCGAACGATTTCGGACTTGGCCGCGTTGTATGAGACGCCCCAGTGAGCACTGGCCTAAGCGCCATTATTTGCACGTCAGAAGTTGCGGCACATCAAGACGCGATCGTCACGCAGAACCGGACCGTCAGTTGGAGAGAACTGCTGGGGCACGTCTCTGCGGAACGCGGCTACCAAAGTGAGCTTGCGAAGCACCGCGTCGCCCTGATTTTCCAGCCCAAAATCGCGAGCTATGCAATAGTTTTTCTTTAGAACCACCTGTAGCTTGTATTCGGACAAACTATGGCACAAGCTGCGAGGTCGGGCGGTGACAAATTCGCAGTTCGAGTTCGTTTTGCCGTTTCGAACCGCGACGCTGCTAGAAGCGCGCGGACGGCAAAAGCCTGCATCGAAACTGGGGAATGCTGGCCCGGATGATCGGGCTCGGGACAGACACGCTGCGAACGGTACCGGTCAAGGCTCCCTCCCGGCTAGCAGTCGCGAAGGCCCAAGACTGCGAGCGTCTTGCGGAACTTTCCAGAAAACATCGGGACGCAATACTACTGACGAACGAGCGCTCGATGGAATTCCTGCAGTGGCGGTACGAACACTCCACGGCGGCGTCACCGCGTCAAGTATATTCGTTCAAAGACAAGGCCGGAATTGAAGGCTGGTTCGCACTCGCGCAAGTTTCGCGAGGACGGCGTGGGCAGGTTCGCGGGACCGTGCCTCTGGATTTCGATTGGCCGCGGCAAAAATTCAAATTGAGCCATGTTCTTTCGGTGGCCGCCTAACTTGCTGCGTCGAATTCGGACGCGCTCTTTTAAGGCACCCGGCATCCGGTACGGGAATCTAGAACAGATGACCATTCGCCGGAAACTGGAGGGGGCCGCAGTGCTTCGTGCTGGCTTCGAAATCGGCTGATACGATTCCTGGCGACATCGTTGACTTTGTTCCGGCCGACGGCGACAGCGCGGATTAGTATTCCGATAGGCTTTGTCCGATGGGCTCCCTCGAGAATACAGCAGTTAATGCAATTCTGAGACGGATTCGCGCGCGCCGCAACGCCGCTCCTGCCAATGGGACCCGGCCGATTCAGCCAGCGCGTGCGGCAGTGCCCGCGAGACTGCGTGCAGCTGCGCTTTCAGATTACGACGCCATAACGGAGCTGAAACGGCGCGGGGGAATCGTTGTTGACCCAATTGAAAACTGGGAGCGCCTGTGGGTGCGGAATCCTGCCGTTGAACTGATGCCAGGGTTGGCCATTGGGTGGGTCTTGGAGGCGCAGGGGAAAATTATCGGATATCTTGGAAACGTACCGCTGCTGTACCAATATGCAGGCAAGACACTGACTGCTGTCGCGGGTACCGGGTTCGTGATCGACCCCGAGTATCGCGCCAACAGCTTGACCTTGGATTCCGCGTTCTACCGACAAAAAATGATCGATCTTCATCTGGCGACGACGGCGATTGAGGCGGTCGGGAAGCTGGCGGTCGCGTTCAGGTCGGCACCCTTGCCGCAGCCGGATTGCGACGCAATTTTATTCTGGGTGCTGCAGCCGTATTCCTTTGCGCAGGCCGTGGTTAAGAAACTGGATCTCGCCCGGCCGTTTGCCGGGATTGGAAACGTTCTTACTACACTCGTCGTGCAATCCGACAAAATTCTCCAGCAGAGATGGCCCTCGCAGTGCGCATCGGATTTGGAGGCGACCGAGGTCGGCGTTCGCGAGATCGGCGAGCAGTTTCAAACTTTCTGGGAAGAAAAACTGAATGAGGGCCCGCGCATGTACGCCGATCGCAGCGCGGCCACCCTGCGGTGGCATTTTGAAATTCCGGGCCATAAGGGAACAATCCGGGTAATTTGCTGCCGCAGGCGCGGAGATTTAGTTGGGTATGCCGTAATCCGGAACGATGTGGAACGTCCGGACGGATTGAAGCGGAGTTTGGTAGCCGATTTACTCGCCAAAAAGGATGATCCCGAAATCGTTCGAGCATTGATCGTTGCGGCTTTCGAGATCGCCCGCCGCGCTAAAAGCGACATCCTGGAGGTAATTGGTTTTCCCGAGGCAGTTCGCCGGGTGGTGAGCGAGTCAAGGCCGTACCTTAGAAGGCTGCCGGCTTGTCCATTTTACTATCGGGCTAGTGATTCGATTTTGCATCGTGCGCTTGCAGATAGCTCGGCTTGGTACGCTTGCGCGTTTGATGGCGATACGACCCTGATACCGTAGGTCGCCTTTGCATTTTCCATTTAAATTGGTTCGCGCTCGGAAGTAATCGTAGTCGGGGAAGGTCGGAGAGCATTCGCGGGAACGTAGCTGCGGATGGACCTGCTCTCGTAAATCTTAGTTACCCCAATTTAATCACGAATAAGAGAAGGTTCACCGATGAACAATGCAGAAATCGAACGGCAGATTCGCGAGTACCTCGTTAAAAATTTTCTGTTCGGCCGCGCCGACTCCCTCGGAGACGACACGGTATTGCTAGGCAACATCGTTGACTCGACCGGGGCGCTGGAATTGATGGGATTTCTGCAGAGCAATTTCGCGATTACCATGGACGATGAGGACATGGTGCCGGAGAATCTTGAATCGCTGGGCTGCATGGTCGCGTATGTGCAGCGAAAGCTTCCGAAGAAGAGCTGAGCCGCAGCGCCGCGGATTTCAACAGCGGTGGATCAAAAACAGCAGAAAGACGGAACAGTGCAGTCGCCTAGAGAGTTCGTGCGAGCCGCATGTTGGGCGCTGGTGCTTGCGGGCGCAGCGCTGCTTGGCGGGTGTTCACACAGCCAGGCTGCGACCGGCTATTCGTGGAATGCGGGTGCTGCGGCAAAGTATCTCGATCAGTGCGAGGCGAAGTGGGAGACGTGGCCCGGCGCAGCACGCGATAACGGGACGTTCTGCATTTCCTGTCAGACGGCGCTCTCGTGTGCGTTGAGTCGCCCTGTCATTCAAGCGCCGGGCGAAGAAAGAACCGCTTCGGCCGAGGAATCGAAGCTCATCGAAGATGTTCGGAAACGCGTACGCCTTTGGCAGCAGGTTGGGCCGTACTACTGGGGCAAATTTGACGAGTCGCGCGAAACGGAAGCCGCTCTTAACGTGCTGATTCTGGCCACGAGTGACGCCCAGAACGGCGGAAGTCTCAGCCTTGATACCCGGACCGCCTTCGACAACATATAGAAACTGCAGCACACCTCCGGAGACGAGAAAGGCGCCTGGTCCTGGCTCCAATTTCGTCAAGAGCCGCGGGAAGCGCCAGATTCTGTTTATTACGGCGCTTGCCTTGCCGCGCTGGCAGTAGGCACTGCGCCGGACGCGTATCGCAATTCTACAAACATCCAGCCGAAGCTGGCGCTCTTACGCGATTATCTCGATCGAAATTTCGCTGCGCAAACGGCAATCAATCGAGTGACATTGCTTTGGGCTTCATTGAAGTGGCCGGGCCAATGCCCTTTTCTGAGTAAATGTTTGCCATCAAAGGGTAGGCGAATCCCACTTTATTCGAGACGCTAGAACGCAAGTGATTGAATACAAGATACTTGCAGCAAGATAAATGGATCGTTAATTGCGATGGTT